>OMKS01000353.1_pt1 | contig 43156 bp, 42 predicted proteins | sample 1674721 | NCBI WGS metagenome assembly OMKS01 (sample SAMN06264996, study PRJEB25208) | sediment metagenome | isolation source: hot spring sediment | place: USA: California | collected 2014-09-02 | reverse complement strand
AGGTGTCCGCCCTCGCGGCTCTCCGTTGGACTGCCGCACGCGCCGCAGAAGCGATGCTGCGCGTGCCAGTAGGCCATCGCCCTGGCGTAGGCGAGCATCCCGCCGTCGAACCGGCTCAGCAGCGGGCTAACGCGGCGTAAGTCCTGGAATTCGCCGAGGGCTGCTAACGCAGTTGGCGGCTCTGCCGTCGCGGGCAGGTCGAATGTAGCGTAGGTGCGCCCTTCGGCGACGCCGAGCACGGTGAGGGACACGGCCTGTGCCACGAAAGCTGCTGCGGCTCCCGGCGTCAGCCAGGCCGGGCGTGGTGGATCGCCGGGCGCGATGAGCGGTTGCAACCGCCACACCGGCAACAAGCGGGTGTCGGGGTGTGCGAGTTGGACGGCAACCCAAGCCTCGTCTTGCAGTTGACGGTGTAAGCGGTCCAGGCCGTAGTCGGTAAAAAGGTTGCGTACGGATTGTTGTGGTCGATTCAATTCTTTGTCCTTGTGAGAGGTTTGTCTGAATTCCCAAAGCGTGCCTGTAACGTGTTTTCGTAGACCTGGCGAAACGGTCTCTTTGGGCAGCGCCTGGCGCTCCATAGAGAAGCTCAGGCCGAAACGACGCCGATGCCGAGTGTGCCTGGCCCGCCGTGGGTGGCGAGTGCCATACCCACTTCAATGATGGGGATAGCGTCCGCCGGCAAGCCGGTTGCGGCAGCCAGGGCGATGGCCAGTTCTCGCGCCTCGTCGAGACAGGCGACGTGGGCAATGGCGACCCTTTCGGCGGGGAAGTGTTCCCGCGCCATCTCCAGTAGGCGTTGTTTAGCGATCTGGCGTCCGCGTAATTTCTCGAGAAGGACAAGTTCACCATCTTCCACACCGAGCAAAGGCCGGATTTTGAGCAGGCCGGCGAGGATGCCACTCAGCCGGCTCGCTCTACCGCCCTTGACCAGGTACTGCACGGTATCCAGTGAGATGTACAGGTGCAGCCTGTCCCGGTACGCCTCAACGGTGCGCACGATTTCGGCGAGGCTTTGTCCCGCCCGCGCAGCCTGAGCGGCCGCGAGCACGAGGTGTCCCTGTGAGATGGCTAACGTCGTGGAGTCCACCACGGTGACCTGGTCGGGCGCAAATCGCTGGCTGGCAATGACCGCCGCGTTGTACGTGGCGCTCAGTTTGCTGGTAACGGTGATGCACACCACTTGATCCCCGGCCTCTACCGCTTCGCGGAAGACGCGCTCAAAGTCGCCGGACGAGGGTGCGGACGTCTTGGGCCAGACGGTCTGGGCTTTCTCCCAAAACTGCGCCATGGGGATGGTTTTGTCCTTGAACTGTTCATCTCCAAAGACGAAAATCAACGGGACGGCGGTGATGTCGAATTCTTGCTCGAGTCCTGCCGGCAAATCGCAACTGGTATCGGTCACAACCTTGACACTCATATTGGACTCCTTTGCTGGCTAAGGGTGAATATCAATGGGCGGTACACCCTTCCAACTGGGCACAGAACGCCTGGCAGGTTTCCTGCGTGGTGGCGGCGTAGAGAATGTAGAATTCAGCGCTGTCAGTGCCGTCATCGCGCACGAGGGTGTAGCTGGCGGAGCACGGTTCAATGGTGAAGCCCTGTGCGCTCGCGTCGTCGGCTTCTACCATAGGCCTGAGGCACGCAAGGAGGTTCTTTGGATCGAGCAATGCGTTTCGGTCGGCGATGGCCACCGCACCGGCCGAAATCGGGTTCTCCTTGTTGCTGTAGACGCGTGCCCGTACCGCACCGACATCCTGGTAGCAGCCGATGAACTTGTCCACGCCGAGAGCGAGGGCTGCCATTTCGGGATGCCCGGCCAGTAGCGCGGCCCCCTCGGCCAGCGTTCCAATGTATTCGGTAAGTGTTTGCCCCTCGATAACGGTGTAACCAGGCAGATCGGGTAGCATCTCTGCCGCTGGTGGAACTCCCGGTGTCGGTTGCAAAAAATCGGATAAGAAATCACAGCCGCTTAGCATAGTGGTAAGGAGAGCGACAACAATCAGGTAAACGATATTTTTCGACATGGTGTACCTCCCTCGAAAATAGTCCGGTAGTCTTTCGTCTGATAGTCAGAGCGACAGGTTTGCCGCACGACAGCTTGCCGCTTTACTTTCATCGCCTGATTTCATCATATCCTGAAAGAACTGCAAAATCCGGCGAGTTTCATTATTTTAGCATGACTCTGCTCACGCGCTACAACGACGCTCAATTCAGTCTCGCATTGTTCCTAAATCCGGCTTGTGTTACAATCAGCGATAGTCCTGGATCAGGGAGGAAATACAATGTTAGCTGACGATGTTGGAGAACAACTGCTGTTGCGAAACTGGCGCATGGCCGTCGCGGAATCTGCCACGGGAGGCTTGATCGGGCACCTGATCACGAGCGTGTCGGGCAGCTCGCGCTACTTCTGGGGTGGGGTGATCGCCTACGATAACACGGTCAAGATGCGGTTGCTGGGCGTGCGAGAGGAAACGCTCATCCGCTGGGGAGCGGTGAGCGCGGTCGTGGCGCTGGAGATGGCGGCGGGCGCGTGCCGCGCGTTAGGCGTGGAGGTTGCGGTCAGTGTCACCGGCATTGCCGGGCCGACGGGCACAACCGCAACGAAACCGGTAGGTTTGTATTATCTCGGCCTGGCAACGCCGACCGAACGTCGAGCCTGGCGACATCTCTTCACCGGCGACCGTACTGCCAACAACGAAGCTGCCGCCCACGCTGCTTTGCAGCATCTCCTCGATTACTTGCGTGGATAGTCGAATAGTCGGGTAGTCAATAGTCGGCTGGCCGGTTAGTCGTTAGTCGTCAGATAGTCAGGTTGTTGGATAGTCAGATGGTTGATCATGCACCATTCGCTATTCGCTATTTTCCCCCTCTTCATCCGGCGTCACGTTCGCCCGTCGGATCTCTGCGACGAGGTGTTCCAAGCCCGCCCTGATGCGCCTGACAGCCTTTTGCCCCTGGGCGTTGTAGAAAGCCTGCCCTAAGTCCTGCGCACATTGTGTAAGACGAAGGTTGTTGTTCCCTGCCAGAGTGCGCGCAGTACGGCGCATCACACGTATAAACTCTCGTTGGTCTTCGATCTCGCTGTGTCGGATAGGAGCCTTGCCCCGCCCCGGCACGATTTGGCGTACGGTGGTGCGTCGCGCTAGATTGCTCAGCGTGTTTAGCCAGGCCTTGGAATCCGGTGTGCGCTCCAACAGCGCCGGTTCATCCACGACAATTGTATCCCCGGCAAAAAACAAGCCAAGATCCGGCACAGTGAGCCACAGGCTGCCGGGTGCGCCGCCCGCCACACTCTCGAATTCCAGCGGCGGCGTGCGATAGTGCATCAGGAAATGCTTGTCCAGGATAAGCGTGGGGGGGTGCGGTTTGATCTGCAGCAACTCGTCGCTTTCCTCTGGATGCTGTGTGACGTAGGCCTGGAGCATCTCGCGCCACCCTCGCTCGTCGTAGGCGATCAGAGCGCGCAGCATGGCCTCTCCGGCAATGATGGGCGCACCACACAACGACGCGGCGATCTGCCGTTCCCGCGATGCATCGGTGAGGACCGCGTAGTGTGGTTTACCCGCGATCTCTTCAACCTGTTGCTGCCAGGCCCAGGCATGGCTTGGGCGCGGCGGTATGTCGATGACAATCGGGCCCTGATCTGTAACGATCAAGCCGAGGTTGTACGGTGGATAAGCGGATTCAACAAAGATTCCGGGCGCAATTTCTTGCATAGTTACCTCCAGTCATTGAAGATTTGGTGATTGTTGATCGAAGGAGATCTCTCCATTTCTAATCTCTCAATCTCCCAATCCGACGGCGCGCCTTAACGTTTCTACAATAACCTCGTGGGGATGGGGGGGCGCGCCGCCTTGTGCTACGGACGGCGAACCACCACCGCGCCCGCCGAGCGCCTGCGCGACGTCGCGCAGGATGGTTCTGGCGTCTATATGCGGCAAGTCATCGCTGCGGGCACAGACCAGGCGCACGCCATCATCCTCGCTGACGGCCAAAAGCAGCAGCGTGTGCGGGCGTTCGCGGAGCCGTCCTGCGATGCCACGAACCTCGATAAACGGTCGGTTCACCCAATGAATGCCAATGCGCCGGATCTCCGCCACTTCAGGCGTTGCTTCCCACAAACGATCAGCCTCGAATTCCAAAAGGCGACCCTGTATCTTGTTCAACGCGCGGCGCGTGGTTTGCAGCTCCTCCTGCAGGCGGATGACAGCTTGCGGAACCTCGTCTTGGGCCACGCTGAGATCGTTGCTCGTTGCACGCAGTGCGTGCAGCACGCGGCGGTAATCGCACAGGGCGCGGCCTCCACAGAGGAAGGTGATACGTACACCGCCTTTGTATCGCTCGATGCCTGTGATTTTGAGCAGCCCGATCTCGGCCGTGTTGCGGACGTGTGTGCCTCCACAGGCTGATGCATCGTATCCCTCAACCCAGATGACGCGGATGTCTCCGGTCACTTGCGGTGGTTTGCGCAAGGGGATGTCCCCCAGGCCGTCGCGGGTGACCGTGTGGATCGTCACCGCGCGATTCTCCCATATGACGCGATTAACGGCATCTTCGATTTTGAACGCTGCCTCCCACGTGAGCTGCGGCAAGTCGAGATCGATAGTGCTGGCCTCGCTCCCCAGGTGAAAACCGATGGTGTTGCCCTGAAAGAGTTCGACACAGGCTGCCGAAAGGATGTGTTGTCCGGTGTGCTGCTGCATGTGATCGAAGCGCCGGTCCCAATTGACGACACCGTTCACGGTGTCGCCAACGGTCGCATCAGGCACGGTTTCTAGCAGATGCCAAATCGTGCCTGCGCCTCCGGCGTCCTCCTCGTCCCACACACCCACCACCGGAATCCCGGCTAGGCTTCCCATATCGTGGGGCTGTCCACCGGATGTTGGATAGAACGCCGTCTGGTCCAACTGCACGGCCAAGCCACGTTCGGTTTCCCGCTGTGCGACGATACGCGCGTCAAAGGTGATCAGCGTGGCGTCATCGTAATAGAGGCGACGGGTCACAGGTTGTTCTCCACCACACGCGCCCCGTGATAAATGGCGCTTTCCGGCAATTGGCGGGGAATGCTGAACGCAAAGGTTGAGCCTTTGCCTGGCTCACTGTGCATATCAATTTTCCCGCCGTGGGCCTCGACTGCCAGCTTGCAGAAGGCCAGGCCGATGCCGGCGCCGCGTTGCCGTTGCTGTGCCCGAGCGCGGTAGAACATTTCGAAGAGATGGACCTGATCCTCCTGCGCGATGCCGGGACCGGTATCGCTGACGGCGAAATGGAAGTTGTGCTCATCGGCTTGTACCGTCAGGGTGAGCGTGCCCCCGTCCGGCGTGTATTTGGCGGCATTATCAAGCAGGTTGAGCAATACGCGACGCAAAAGGTCCAAATCGCTTTGCATAAGTGGGAGGTCGTCCTGGATGCGGCGAATCAGCGTGTGCCTGCGTCGCCGCATGGAGGATTGGATGACCTCGATGACGTCGGCGACCATGTCGGGGATGCGAATGGTCGAGACGGTCAGCGTTTTGTGGGTGGTCAACCGCCGCGCGTCCAGAATGTTGCTGATGAGCCGTTCCATACGGTGCGCGCTGCGCAGTCCGATCTCCAATACCTGTTCGAAGGGGACGGAAACGTCCTTTTCACGCCAGGCCGACAGGACCAATTCCAGCGTGTTGGTGATGTTGCCAAGCGGCACGCGCAGGTCGTGGACAATCATATGCGACAGTTGCTCGCGCATCTCATCCAGCGCCACCCGGTCGGTGATGTCGTGGGCCAACCACTGGTACGCGCCGTTAGGCATGTAGTGTGGCAGGGAAGAGAGGTAAACGTCCAGGGTGCGCTCCTCCGAGTTCTCCGACGGGATCGTGATTTCCCAGGTAATGACCCCCTCGACATCGACCTGCGCTTTGAGCGCGTCGTACTTTGCAGTTGTGAGTCCCAGTTGCTCGAGATCGGTCTGGGAAGCGAGTTCGGTCTCGTCATCTGGCTTGTTAAGCGGCAGGAGCTTCTGCGCTGCCCGGTTCACCTCCAAAAAATGGCCGAGTGGATCGAGAATGATAATCGGGTCGAGATTTTGCTCGAAGAGGCTTTGGTAGCGGGCTTCAGCACGTTGCACCTGTTCAAAGAGCCGCGCGTTTTGGATGGCGGGCGCCGCTAACGATGCCAGTGCCGTGATCGTGTCCTGCGCCTCCTCCAGATCGGTACCCTGACCGGGATTGATCATTTCGACGACAGCCAACGTCTGGTCTCCCAGACGCACCGGCACGGCAAGAATGGCTGTGGTTTTAAAGCCGGTTTGTTCGTCTGCTTCGGGATAGAAGCGTCTGTCCTCATAGACGTTGGGTACCCATAACTGCTGCCCGTTTTCGGCTACCCATCCGACAATGCCTGTGCCTTTGGGCATCTCCATACCCATAATCTGCTGCGCGCTTTTGCCGGAGGCCGCGCGGAAGACCAGCGAGCCATCAGGGTTGACGAGGGCGACAGACGCTGCGTCAGGCTTGAAGTGTTGGTGAGTGAGGCTCATCAATTGTTGCAGGACTTCGTTGGTGTCCAGTTTGGCGCTGATCGTGAGCGCGGCCTCGTAAAGAAAAGAGCTTGTCGTCGTATCAGTCAAAGCTTACAACCTCCTTCCCCTGAAGTCTTTCCAGGATGCGGGTGATGATCAATTCGAGATGATCACCGTTGGCGACAAAGTCCAGCCGGTCTGCCGGGATGGTCAACACCGGACACAATGCAAAATGATTGAACCAATCCTCGTACAGCACATTCAGCTTGTCCAAATAATCTGCCGTGATCTGGCGTTCGTACGAGCGTCCACGTTGCCGGATGCGCTTGATGAGTGTCGGTGTGGAAGCACGCAGATAGAGCACCAGATTTGGTGGCGGCAGGATGGCGGTGACCGCCTGATAGAGTTCGCAGTAGGTTTCGTAATCGCGCGTCTCCATTGAGCCTTGTTCGTACAGGTTACGGGCGAAGATCTCGGCGTCCTCGTAGACGGTACGATCCTGGATCACCGAGTTAGGCCGGTCGAGCAGTTGCCGGTGATGGGCCAACCGGCGCGCCAGGAAGAAAATCTGCGAGTGAAAGCTCCAGCGTGCCATATCGGTGTAGAAGTCTGCCAGATAGGGATTATCTTGCACCCCCTCCAGGAATGGTTCCCACCCCAGGTGTTTGCTGAGAAGCGACGTTAGAGTCGATTTGCCAACGCCGATGTTGCCGGCGACGCCGATGAAGTGTTTGGTCATCGCGTTTCCTCCTGCTCCTCAAGGTTCACACCCGTGCGCAGCGAAAGGATGTTCAGCGTGCGTGCGGCGTCTCGCAGCGCGGCTTGGATTTCCGCCGGCGCGCCATCTGGGCCGATAGGCGGTTGCTGTGAAAGTGCGCCGCCAATCCGTCCGACGGCCTCGGCCAGTGCCAGGAAGTCGCCGAGTGCTTGCCAATTGGCGAGCCGCTCGGCCTCGCTGTGCGGTTCGGGGGTGGGGGGCGAGATGAGCGTCCACGCGGGGCGCGGCGGGACGGTCGTGACCATGTCGGGCAATGTGGGCTGGCGCACGCCGGCCAGGGCCGCCCGGACCCGGTTTTCGATGTCATCTAAATCGTCGGGTTGGCGCACGAAATCGATCTCATCCGTCTCGATCACCAGAAGCGGCGTGGCGGTGTAATTGGCGAAGAGCGCCTCGTACGCCTGCCGCAGCGCTGCGATGTAGGCGCGCTCCATCTGGCGCTCGTACGTGCGGTCGCGCATCGCGATCCGCGCCATCAAGGTATCCATCTCGGCGCGCAGGTAGATCACCAGATCGGGCGATTTTACCGTTTCGGAAAGCGTGTCGTAGAGACGATCGTACATCGCTAACTCATCCTCGCTCGTGATGTTGAGGTGGGCGAAGAGCCGGTCCTTGGCGAAGAAGTAGTCGGCAAGCAGCGCGCCGTGGCGCAGATGTTCGGTGGCGGTTTGCTGTTGGCGATAACGGCTGAGCAGGAAGAAAAGCTGCGTCTGGAAGGCGTAACGCGCGCGGTCGCCGTAGAAGTCGGAGAGGAAGGGGTTTTCGTCGAACGCTTCCAGGATCGCGCTACCGTTGAAGCGGGATTGCAGCAGCCGTGCCAACGTCGTTTTGCCCACACCGATGACGCCCTCAATGGCGATATAAGGATGTTGTTCGGTCACTTTCACTCCCCTAAGCGTAGTCCGAAGTCCAAAATCTTGATAACTTTGTGGTTCTGATTGTTTGAGCGCTCCAACGCTGAAAGGATACTCACGTTAGCAGAAAAGTCAAGGTCTCTACAATAAAAAATAGCAAATTGTTTTTCAAAAGCAATAATCTCTCTGGCTTCCCTCTCATCCCATTCCAATACACCCACACACCCACACACCCACACTCCCCTCTACTCCACTGCTCCCCCCGCATGCTCGCCCGCAAGATAACCCGTGCTGAATGCTGCCTGCAAGTTGAACCCGCCCGTGTCAGCGGCAATATCCAGCGTCTCCCCAACAATGTGCAGTCCGCGCACGAGACGCGACTCGAAGCTCACCGGATGGACTTCCTTGAGCGCCACGCCCCCCGCCGTGACCATCCCCGATGCCAACGGCAGCGAACCGGTGATCTCCCAGCGGAAATCCTTGAGCAGTGCCACCAGGCGCGCGCGTTCTTCGGCGCGGATGGTGTGGACCTGGCGGTCGGCGGCAATGCCGCTCAGCCCGGCGAGCGCGTCCGCCAGCGTCGCAGGCACCCATCCTTTGAGCAGGTTCGGCAGCAGACGATGGGCGTGCTCCTCGAATTCGCGTTGTAGTCGTGTGTGCACTTCCTGCTCGGTCATCCCTGGCTTGAGATCGATGGCGAGCGTCACCGTGGCTCCACTGCGCAGCGCATCCACCGCTGCCAGCGACGCCGTGAGCATCAGCGGGCCGGAGACGCCGAAGTGCGTGAACAGCATCTCGCCGGTCGGTGGCATAGGGTAGGGGATGCGCAGTGTTTTCGCCGGTCGGTCGCCTTTTTGCGTATAGAAGGTGCAGGACACGTTACGTAGGCTTACGCCTTGGAGCGCCTTCGCCAGCGCGCGTTCGGCGACGGTCAAAGGGACGAGCGCCGGGCGTAACGGGACGATGGTGTGTCCGGCTTCCTGCGCCATCCGGTAGCCGTCGCCGGTGGAGCCGGTAGCGGGCCATGAGGCGCCGCCTGTCGCCAGGATGACGGCGTGCGCCGGCATGCGCGCGCCGTCTAGCAACGCCACGCCGATGACGGCACCGTCTTCGATGAGCAGCCGTTGAACTTCGGCGTGATAGCGAATCTCCGCCCGGTGTGAGGCGGCATAACGCAGCAGCGCATCCCGCACGTCGCTGGCCTGCCCTGAAGCCGGGAAGACGCGCCCGCCGCGTTCGTCCTGCGTGGCAACGCCATAACGGCTGAGGAGCGCCAGCAACTCGTTGCGGAAGAAACGGTGGTAGGCATTGCGCAGGAAACGACCGTTGCGTCCATAGTGCGTGAGAAACTTCTCCAGCGACGCGGTGTTGGTGATATTGCAACGTTCCTGCCCGCTGACGAGGATTTTCTTGCCCGCCTCGCGCATTTTTTCCAAGAGGATGACGTCCGCGCCGACTTCGGCAGCGCGTCCGGCTGCGATCAGTCCCGCCGCCCCGGCCCCAATGACGATAACGCGCCGGGTCACTGGCTCTCCCTATCTGGTGGCGCGGGCGTCTCGCCCGCGCTACTGTTCAGGCCCAAGGCGATCAGGCGCAGGTCGCCAGACTCGGACTCATTGGCCACGTTGTGGAGTTCGTCGCCGCGCACGAGTGCCGCGTCGCCGGGACGCAGCACGCGCGCGATGACGGGACTCCCGTCGGTAGGGCGGTGGTAGAGCCGGCCTGTGCCGCTCACGACGTAGTAGATTTTATCCAGGCCGGGGTTGGCCTTCTGTCCCGTCGAGGCGCTTGGGGACAGGGTGAGATCGTGCAAAAAGGCGAAGGTCTCGCCTTCCAGCAGGTGTTCTGCCGTGCCGGGGCCTTCGCTGAAGAGCCAACGCACCACGGTGTCACCGCTGCCCTGCCACGGTTCCGGCATCTCCGGGGCGGGTTCCGTCGGCGTGTAGCGCACGCGCTTAATGTGCGCTGCGCGCTTGTACGTCACGCCAAAGGCCTGATCGTAGGGCGCGCGGTTGATGTTTGCCGGGGTATCTTGGTGAAACACTTCGGCAGGTATCGGTTTTGGTTCCCAGGGTGTCTCTTCGGCGGGTGTAAGGACATCTGTATCTTCCATCTTGGCCTCTCTATGCTAAACGTCGGAACGTTTAAACGTTCCGACGTTTAGCATAGTCAACTTTGTGTGCTTGTCAATGTTGTGCTTTTTTCCTGTGAAAAACCACACCGACACTCAGTCCCAACAGTATCGCTGCGCCGCCGCACGTCGCGGGATTGCTGCTGCCGGACGCGGGCGTTGGCGTGGCGGGCGTCGCCGGAGACGTGGCTGTGGGTTCTGTGCCCGTTTCCGTCTGCGGTGTGGCAGTCGTGGGGGCTGATTCTGGGCGCGCTACGGCGTCCGCCTCTGTTCCCATGCGGAAGTGATAGGCCGTCCCATCCGGCGCGAGGAAGAACGATTCTTCGGCGACGGCAAAATACGCGCTCAATTCAGGATGTGTCTCGGTCAACTGCCAATACGCCTCGGACATAAAGGTGATCGTCCGGGGCGTCATTTTGTCCGGGACGTAGGTTGTATCGGTGCAGACGTTCGCCTGGCAGAGAAAAGTCTTGTCGCCCACGTAATGGACGCTATTCACTGTGGTTTGCCCGCCGTCGGGCGCAGGCATTGCACCGGCGGTCGGTGCCGCGTCGGCAGCCTCCAGCTCCTGGCGCATCACGGCATCTTCCACGGCCTTCTCGCCTGAAGGCGCCATTGGCGCAGCCTGGAAGTTCTCCGTCAGTTCCTCGGCGGCGCGCTCGCGGCCTTCGGCGGTCAGCACGTCTTGCGGCTCTTCCACCAGAAACGAGGTGTAGGGCGTGATGATGCCATAGCGTAAGCTCAAACTGACGACGGCGTCGATCCACTCTTCCTGCTCTCCGTAGAGGCGGATTTGCGTGAGCAGGTAGCCGATTTTGCGCGCGGCCCACAGCCTGGGGATGAAGTCCTTATCGCTGGATGCGCTGAAGTTCCCCGCGTAGGTGTACGTCTCGCGCCGGTCCTCGATCTCGCCGCTCAGCGTGATGGTTTGCGCGCCCCACCCGTGGTAGCGCCCGGCGACGATGAGCTGCGTCCCCGCGTACAGGTCGGGCAGGAGGGCGGGGTACACGTCGTAGGTTTGCACGCTGCCGAAATCCAACGCGATGTTGGTCAGCACCGGGCTTTGGATGCGCCCGTAGAAGGCCGCGACTTTCTCGTCGATGCGCTCCTCCGGTGCAACGTAGGCCGGGACGCCCCGGTGGTCGGCGGCGAGCTGGTCGAGGAAGAGCGTGTTCACGTCGTAGCCCACGCCAAAGGGGAAGATGCGGGCTGAAGCAGGAGACTCTTGCGCCAGTGTGCTCAGGAGCGTGTCGTCATCGACGATGCCCTCGGTCGCCATCCCATCGGTGAGGAAGACGACGACGGTGGGGCGTGTCCCGTCCGCCTGCGCCAGCGCCTCAGAAAGTCCGAGGTAGATGTTCGTCCCGCCGAGGGCCTCCAACTGGTAGACCCACGTGATGGCGGCCTCGGCTTCCTGTGGCCCCTGCAATGTTGGCGCGTACACCCGCGCCCCGCTGCTGAAGGCCACGACGTTGAAGCGATCTTCGGGATTCAAGTGCCTGAGGATGTAGGCGAGCGCGCCCTGCGCCTGCTCGAGTTTCGCGCCGTCCATCGACCCCGACGTATCCAGCACCAGCAGGATATCTCTGGGCAGCACGCGACGACTCTCGGTTTCCAGCGCCGGTGTCAACATCAGCAGGAAGAAGCCGTCTTCGCTCCCGGTTTGATACGTGAGCAGGTTTGCCCCAATGTCGTCGGTTGTGGTGCCGGCGTACAGCTCAAAGTCGCGATCTGGCAGAACGTGGTTGGCTTCGTAGCTGAGTGTGGCGCGATACGCGCCTTCGCGGATGATGATCACCTCGTTCTGGTGGCTGGGGGAATAGACAGCCCGCAGTGGTGTTTTCGACGTCAGGCTTACGTAGATACTCACCTGTTCCAGCGGCAACGCGGAGAAGCGCTCGGTGTCGAGCGGATAGCGATAGTGCAACATCCCCTCGTCGAGCGGGAGGATTTGCGTGTATTCCAGTTGGATGCGGCGTTCTTCTCCGGCCGGGATGGGGAAGATGCGTGCGCGGACGGCGTCACGTCCGACGTATTCCAACAAAGCCGGATCGCGTTGACGTCGTACATAGTCCTCGTAAATCTCGCGCGCCTCGTCGGCCGGGAGGATTTCGCCCTCGATGGGTTTTCCATCTACCCACATCACGAAGTCCTGTACCACCGCGCCCGGCGGCAGCGGGAAGACGTAAGTGCCTTCCGCAGCCATTTTGCCGTCGTTGCGGAAGACCTGATCTACCTTCGTCGTCGCGACCTGATCCTCAATCGTCACCGTCACGCGATGGTAGCGGATCGTCAGCCACGGTGTCCAGTGGGGCGGCGGTTCGATGGGCGGATCGATGATGATGATCCCATCGGCCAGCACCGGGCTTGCGTGCAGCACGATCGCCATCAACAAAATGAGCGCCATAAGATGCTTTCTCATTGTTGCCTCCTTGTCTACGATATGGAGTATGGAGTAAGAAGTAAGAGTAGGTGTGTTTTCTCCCATACTCCATACTCCATACTCCATACTTCACACTTCATACTTCATACTTCATACTTCATACTTCATACTTCATACTCCTTACTTCCTTTAAGACGTTGCGCAGTGGATGAAGGTTCCCGGCGGGGTTGTGCCTTGCGTTAGCCAGAGTATAATACGGGTGTGATAACGAACGGCGATGTGCGAGCTAGTTTTTGGCAATGGGGATGCCTGGCCTTGTTAATCGGCGGCATTCTCCTCGTCATTCTGACCGGGATGTGGCTCTTTTCCAGGCCATCAACGCCGCCATCGGGCCCACGCCCCACGGCCATCGTCTGGACGGCCTCGCCCACACCGACGCCCACGTCTACGCCAACTCCCACGCCGCCGCCCACGTCGCTGTCTCCGCCGACGGAGATCGGGATAGGGGTACGGGTGCAGGTCAGCGGAACCGGTGCGGCGGGGCTGAGCATCCGTGCCCGCGCCAGCACGTCCGCCGAACGTCTGGGCGTCGCCGCCGAGGGTGAAACTTTCATCGTCGCCGCCGGTCCGACACAAGCCGACGATCTGATGTGGTGGTTCCTGCGTGACGAGGCCGACCCGCAGCGTGAGGGCTGGGCTGCTGCCGATTACCTAGTTATCGCGCCATAGTTTGACAGGATTTACAGGATGGGCAGGATTGTTCTGAATTTCTGTCCAGTAACGTTATCATCCTAAAAATCCTATCCAAAACGAAAATATCTGAGCTGTTGTGGAGCAGAAATGGATCAAGAAACTGTCCTTCGCGCACAGAAACTCCGGGAAGAGATTAACTATCACAATTACCGCTATCACACGCTCGATAGCCCGATTATCAGTGACGCGCAGTTCGACGCGCTCGTAGATGAACTCCGTGCGCTCGAGGCCGCCCATCCTGAGCTGATTACACCGGATTCACCCACGCAGCGGGTCGGGGGTACCCCTGCCGAAGGGTTCGTGAAAGTGGAACATCCCGCGCCGATTCTCAGCCTGGATAAGGCTTCCAGCCGTGCGGAACTCTTCGCCTGGCACACCCGCATCAGCAAGCTGCTGCCCGAAGATGCACCGCCGCTGGCCTACACCGTCGAACCGAAATTCGACGGGTTGACGGTGGTGCTGCACTACCGTGAGGGACAGCTCGTGCTCGGCGCAACGCGCGGCGATGGGCAGATCGGCGAGGACATCACCGCGAACCTGCGCACGGTCAAGACGCTACCCCTGCGCATTCCCGCCGACCCTGACGGGCCACAACCTCCGCCATACCTGGTGGTACGCGGCGAGGTGCTGATCCTGCTTGAGGATTTCGATGCGCTCAACGCGCGGCTGATCGAGGCCGGCGCGCCAACTGGCGTAGTACCGTTCGCCAACCCGCGCAACGCCGCCGCCGGTTCACTGCGCCAGCTCGATCCGGCGATCACCGCGCAGCGGCCTTTGCACCTCTACGCCTACAGCATCGTCACGGCGGATGGCCCTGTCCCTGAGACGCAGCAGGGAACGTTGGATTACCTGCGTGCCCTGGGCTTTGCCCAACCGGATGAGATTGCATTTTTCGAGGATTTGGAGGCTGTTGCCGATTACTGCGAGCAGATGCCGGCGCGGCGCAACACGCTTCCCTACGAGGCCGACGGTCTCGTAATCAAGATCGACGATCTGGCGACACAGGCCGCGTTGGGCGTTGTTGGAGGACGTCCACGCGGCGCGGTGGCTTACAAGTTCCCGGCGCAGGAGGCGACCACGAGGCTCGTGGACGTGGAGTTCTCCGTGGGGCGGACGGGCGTCATCACCCCGACGGCGCTGCTGGAGCCGGTTCCCATCGCCGGGGTGACGGTTGGCCGCGCCTCGCTCCACAACTTCGACTTCATCGCCGAGCGCGATATTCGCATCGGTGACCGCGTGCTGGTCAAGCGCGCCGGGGATGTGATCCCCTACGTTGAAGGACCGATCGTCGATGTGCGCGACGGTAGCCAACGCCTTATCGAACCGCCGTCCACATGCCCCGCCTGTGGCGATCCCGTCGTCCATCCTGAGGGTGAAATCGCCTACTACTGTATCAACGCCGCCTGCCCGGCCCAACTGGTGCAGAAGCTCACCTACTTCACCCATATACTCGACATTGAGGGTTTGGGGGAACGCACCGCCGTGCAGTTAGTAGAGCAGCACATGGTCGAAGATCCCGCCGACCTCTACTTCCTCACGAAAGAAGCGTTGCTCACGCTGGAGGGCTTCGCGGACAAGAAAGCCGACAATCTGCTTGCTGCCATCGCGCAGGCCAAAGACCGGCCCTTCGACCGCGTGCTGGCGGCGCTTGGCATCCGTGGGGTGGGGACGACAGTTGCGCAAGTGCTGGCGGAGGTGTTCCCCACGCTGGATGGGCTGGCAGAGGCTCCCGCCGAGGCTATCGCCGCTGTCGAAGGCATCGGCCCGATCACGGCGCAGAACATCCTCACGTGGTTCGCCCACGATCACAACCGCGCGATGGTGGAAAAGCTGCGTCAGGCCGGGGTGAAGCTGGCGGCGGACAGTAAAGCCGTCACGGAGGGTGAGCAGCCGCTGGCGGACCTTACCTTCGTGATTACGGGCACACTTTCGCGCCCCAGAGACGACGTCAAGGCGTGGATCGAGTCACTTGGCGGCAGGGTCATCGGTTCGGTGAGCCAGAAGACCGGCTATCTCGTCATTGGGACCGATCCTGGTGGCAGCAAGTACAATCGCGCACAGGCGCTCAATACTCCGTTGCTTACGGAGGAGGAACTTTACGCGCTTGCGGGTACGCATCCGTAATTCGGGTCGGCAGTTGCACTTGCGCCTTAGGAGCACTTGCGTCCTTTCCCCGTTGCAAGTATCATTAGCCTGGATGGTGTCGAACGTGTAACTTGTAACCTGTAATTGCTTTTTAGGAGGAACCATGGGACTGTTAGGAACAGGAGAGATGACTTCACCGCTTCAGCAACATGAAGTTCGTATTGCCACTGATCTGCTTTGGGTCACTGGCGAGATGGAGACGATGGGCAACCCCCACAACTATATCAACCAGGACGGGATGGACTTCATTCGCGTTGACAATCCACACATTGCGCCGTGGTCTTTCTCGGGCCTGCCCGCAAGCCACGCCCCATCGATCATTATGGCTCGTGAACGCACCCAATTTCTGATGTTCATTCACGAGGCATCTTTGGAGGAATTCCGCCCCGCGCCGAGGATCGAGACGTTGATCTTGCACTTGCCGCTTGCCATCATCCACGGGAAAGCTCCATTTCTCAGTGAGGCAAAACTTCACAATTTCCTGGACTTCTGGAAGGGTGTCTTTGTTCCCATTATCGATGCCGATGTTTATTACCTCGCGGACAGCGCAAGCCAACTACCTGCGCAATCGCCCTTGGTCTACATCAACCGTTACATTCTGCAGAGCTATATCGAGGGCTGACCAGAGCCGGTTTCACGATGCGCGTACCTGATGGGAGGGAGTGTCCCTACTACGACGGCGGTTACTATCGCCGGGCAGCCGCTAAAGAGCGCTGTCATTTGTTGGATGGGAAACCCGACGCGAAGCGTTGGACGTCGGCGTTGTGCCGGCACTGCATTGCCCCGGACATCCATCGCGCCAACGGCTGCGCGAATATGATCCTGCACGCCCGGGCTGGGGGGGGCGGATGGCGCTTCTGGGAGATCCGCCGCGTGCACATTTGGGCCACCTGTACGCGTAGCGGTACCGTGGTCGAGGATCCCTATCGCGGTTGTGGATTGTGCCATGATCCCCTTACATTCGTCGTTGGCCCGGATTAGGGATTGGTGATTGGGAATCAGGGATTAGGTGGCACTTCGAGTCGGCTGTTTCTAATTCCTAACCCGGACAAGCCGGAACCAAAAAGGTTTTTCGCAGCCCGTTTTCTTGCCCGTTGTGCAAGAATTTGGGCGGTTAGGCACTAATCGCCAGTTCCTATTTACCATTTTGGAGGAGTAAATGTTATGAATCATAACCCTATCCGCATTGGTGTCATCGGAGGTTCGGGGCTGTACCAGATGGAAGGCCTGGAGGACGTCCACGAGATTCGCGTTACCACGCCATTTGGCGATCCTAGCGACGCCCTCATCGCCGGGCGCATCGAAGATGTGCCGGTGGTCTTTCTGCCTCGCCACGGACGCGGGCATGTTCACACGCCTACCGAGGTTCCGTATCGTGCCAACATATACGCGCTGAAGCAACTCGGCGTCGAGAAAATCGTCAGTGTCTCTGCTTGTGGCTCACTGCGCGAACACCTGCACCCTGGCGATATTGTTGTACCGGATCAGTTATTCGATTTCACCAAGAATCGTACCAGTTCGTTTTTTGGTGAGGGATTGGTCGCCCATGTCTCCGTGGCGGAGCCGTTTTGTCCGGCGCTTTCCACGCTGCTGTTCGATGCCGTGGTTGCCGCCGGCGGGACCGTGCATCGTGGCGGAACCTTCATTACCATCGAAGGCCCGCGCTTCAGCACCAAGGGTGAGAGCCTCGTCTACCGCCATTGGGGAATGGACGTCATCGGGATGACGGCTTCCCCGGAAGCGTCCCTGGCCCGCGAAGCCGGCATCTGTTATGCGACGATGGCACACATCACGGATTACGATGTTTGGCACGAAAGTGAGGAGCCGGTCACTGTGGAGATGGTGATACAGGTTCTGCATCACAATATTGGTCTGGCGCAGCAGGTGCTCCGGTTGTTGGTTCCGCGCCTGGTCGAGAAACGCGCGGAATGTGGATGTGCGAGCGCTTTGGACACCGCACTGATCACCGCGCGTGAGTGCATTCCGCCGGCAGCCCTGGAAAAACGACGTTTGTTGGTGGGGGCGCGCCTGGACTAAATGAGTACCCAACCTATTCGCGGGCGTTGGCGACTGCCTACGATCATCAGGCCCGAGAAATTACTGGTCGCCATCCCTGTCTTTTTTGTCTTCATCGGCGCGGCGACGCTTTATTTTGCCGCGCCGACGCCGTCACTTACCCTCCAGCGCTTGATCGCACTGGTTGTGGGATGGATGGGCATCTGGGGGGCGACCTATGTCCTGTTGCGCCGCAAGCTTCCCGGTGCAGACCCCTTTCTTCTGCCGCTTGCCAGCCTCCTCACTGGATGGGGACTACTGCTGTTAGCGCGGATGGCGCCATCGTTTCTGCCACGGCAAATCCTCTGGCTTGGTATCAGTTGTGGCGCGCTGTGTGTTGTGGCCTTGATTCCCACCTTGCCCCGTCTGCTGCGACGTTACCGCTATACACTCCTGGTGACGGGCCTGTTGTTGCTTGCCGCGACGTTCTTCTTTGGTGTGAATCCTTCGGGGTATGGCCAGGAGTTGTGGTTAGGCGCATTTGGCGTTTACTTTCAGCCCTCGGAACCGCTCAAGCTGCTGCTGGTGATCTACCTGGCATCTTACCTCTCAGATCGGTGCGACCTTTTGCAACAGCAGGGCGGCAAGGCGTTGTGGATGGCGACCCTCGGCCCTATGGCGATGATGGTAGGATTGGCGCTGCTGTTGTTGGGTTGGCAACAAGACCTGGGGGCCGCCCTGCTCTTCTACCTTACGTTTGTCGCTATGCTTTATCTGGCGTGGGGCAGGGGATGGCACGTCGTCGTCAGCTTGTTGCTGTTCGTCCCGGTCGCTTTGGCGGGATATTGGCTTTCGGCCCGGGTCGCACTGCGAGTGAGCATTTGGCTCGATCCCTGGGCGCCAGGACAGGCTGACCGTGCTTTCCAGATTTTGCAGTCGCTCTACGCTTTCGCCGATGGTGGGCTGGTAGGGCAGGGGTTAGGACAGGGGTTGCCCACGCTCATCCCCGCCGTTCACACCGACTTTGTCTACGCCGCTCTGGTAGAAGAATTCGGCCTGGTTGGCGGAATAGCCTTGTTGCTATTGTTTGCGCTGTTGATTTATCGAGGCATTCTGCTGGCGCAACGGGCTTCCATTGTTGGCAACGGCTCGCCTTTTGAGTCACTACTCGCGGGCGGGATCGCGGCGTTGTTCGCCATCCAGACGTGGGTCATTATGGGGGGGAACGCCAAACTCATCCCGATAACCGGCGTTACTTTGCCCTTTCTTAGCTACGGTGGTTCGTCGTTGCTCACGGTTTTCATTGCGACTGGTCTCTTGCTGAACATTTCCGCCCCACATCCGGAGTCGATCACGCTCACGCTCACGCTTACGCCTACGAGCATGCCTTTGCATCGGACGGCGGGGCGTTTGGGAAAAGCGTTGCTGTGCTTGTTGGGAAGTGTCGTGCTCATCACGGGTGTGTGGACGGTGCTCCGCGCCGACGAATTGCGCGATTACGTGACCAATCCGCGCCGTATCCTGGCCGAATCTCGTATTCAACGCGGGCGTATCCTCGACCGCAACAGTGCGACGCTGGCTGACATCGCCGTCGATGACGCAGGCTACGTCACCCGCATCTATGCTGTACCGGAAGCTGCACCGGTGATCGGCTACAACACGCTGCAGTACGGTGTAAGCGGGATCGAGGCCGCGTGCGATCCCCGGTTGCGCGGCGATGTCGGGCGTACTCCCTGGCAGGACTTCCAGATGGGATTGTTACACCAGCCTCCGGTGGGGCGGGACGTGCGTCTGACGCTTGATGCGCGCCTTCAGCAGACGGCGCAGAGCCTTCTGCAGGATTATCAAGGTGCGGCGGTGTTGGTCGATACGCGCACTGGCGAGATCCTGGCGCTGGCTTCCAGCCCGACCTACAACCCGACTACCGTCGAAGCTGACTGGGCTAACCTGTACGCCGCCTCCGATGCTCCCTTGCTCAACCGGGCCACACAGAGTCTGGCTCAGCCAGGTGCAGCGTTGCAGACGGTGATTCTGGCGGCGGCGCTGCAAGAGGGCGAACTCCCTGAGCCTAGCAAACCTCTCGGGGCGTACGTGCCGGTCAATGGCGAAAATCTCACTTGCGCTCGGACGCCGTTGGCCAGCACCTGGCAGGTAGCCCTGAGCGCCGGATGCCCGGCACCCTTCGCTGTTTTGGGGAAGCAGATGGGAATCTCACGACTGGCAGAGAACTTTTCCGCGTGGGGATTGACCGATGCCCCAATCCTGGAAATCCCGACCGTCGCCGCACCGTGGGAGGCCACCTCCGCCGATGCTCCCCTTGAGGCGATTGGGCAGGGCGATCTGTTGGTCACACCGTTGCACATGGTGAGTGTCGCGGCTATCATCGGCAACGCTGGCGTGCGTGCCCCGCTGCATTTACTCGCTTCATCGTTATCTGGGTGTGTAGATCCGGTTACATCTACAAGCGAGGTCATAACGCCCGACATTGCCGCACATATTCTGGATTTGTGGCCACGTTATGGCAGCGCTGCCGGGCACCTCGGCGAGGCGTTGGCCGGTTCTGAGCGCACACAAACGTGGTTTATCGGGTTGAACTCGCCAGAGGTGCCTCGTTATGCCGTGGCCGTCTTGATCGAGAATGCGCCCAATCGTGAGGTATTGGTAGAGATCGGAAAGCAATTGCTCGACCAGGTCGTGAATCCTTAGAACCTATCCGAAAATTAGCCGTTGGTGCACCAGAAACGCTCGCAATTACAATTTTCGGATAGCGTCTTAGCCAGCCGTTGAGCAAAACCAACGCACTTCATACCTGGGATGAAATTAGGTCAATTTCTAACCCCAAATCCCTACTTTTGGTTTGACAAACCACGATTCTTACATATTATTAGAGATAAGTGTTGAAGCAGCATTTACCTGCCGGACGCGGGTTTCCATTTTATAAGCATCACAAGGAGCATATGATGAATGATGTGATCTTGTTAGTCGAAGATGATGAGGCCCTGGCGCAGTTAGTTCAACTGCTTTTAGAGCGTGCCGGCTACACTGTCAAAGCCGCCAGTAACGGGGAGAGTGGGATAGCGCTGGCCGAGCAAACACATCCTGACCTGGTGTTGTTGGATATTCTGATGCCGGATATGGACGGGTGGCACGTCTACGAAGCCTTGCGTCGCATCACCGATGTGCCGGTGCTCTTCTTGACGGCTCTGGGCGACGAGCACAACATCGCTTATGGCCTGGGTTTGGGCGCGGACGATTACATCGTCAAACCCTTCGGCTACAAGGAACTGGTGACCCGAGTCAAGGCGGCTCTTTCGCGCGCCCGCCGCGCCCGTGGCGAGCAGACCATCTTCCAGACTGGTAACCTTTGGGTCAACCTCGACACGCACGAGGTTAAGGTCGATAACCGTATGGTCAGTCTGACGCCGACGGAATTCCAGTTGCTCTCAGCGCTTATCCAGGACTCCGGGCGGACGGTAAATCACGATACGCTGCTTCGCCGTGTCTGGGGGGCGGAGTATTCCAACCGGCGTGACTATCTCAAGCTCTATATCTGGTACCTGCGGCAAAAAATAGAAACCGATCCGCGCAATCCCAAGCGGATTGTGAGCGAGCGTGGCCAGGGATACCGGCTAGTTATAGAAACGGCAGAGGCGCGGGAGTAAAGCGTGCTCGTCAGCGGACTTCTGCAGCAGCGAGGTTGGAGATTCGACCTGACCTCGGCGCTCATCGGAGCCGCAATTGCTCTTCTTCTCGTTGGTATTATTTATCAGCGGCGCGAGCATATCAAAGAATTCGCGCTTAAGTTGTGGTCGCCGGTGGTGAACCTGCGCAGCCGCGCGCAGGCTAGCCAGGAAGAGCGCTACATCATGGCGCTGAAGGATGCGCTTAAGGACTTGCTCCTTTTCAAACCGGCAGATCCTCAGAAGATTTTCCAGCCGCCGACCTTTGCTGCGCCGCCACCTTTGCCCGCAAAAGCGGACACAATCGATGATCTATTTGTAGCCCCTTTGAAAGTTACGTTTGCAAATCTCACCGCAGGCCATCCCCGACTCGTCATCACCGGAACACGGGCTTCGGGGCGCACGACAGCATTGGCAATGCTGGTTTGGCAGACAACTGCAAATGCCGCGCCGCGCCCGGCATCCCGTAGCGGAAAGAAACGCCCCTATGAGCGTTTTCCCTTGTGGATCGACCTCGCGCAGTACAGGAACCTTCCAGAAGCACAGTCCGAGTCTCCTGCGGAGAGACTTGTCCAACTTGCCGCTTTGTTTATGCCGGCGCTGGTTTCCCGCTGGACACTCGCTCATCTGCGCAATGAACCCTCGCTCATTCTTGTGGATAACTGGGATGCCCTCTCGCCCGACACCCGACGTACCGTCGCGCGTTGGTTTGCTGAAGTCGCGAAGAGCCTTCCTAAGAGCTGCTGGCTGGTTGCCAGCGGGGAGGAAGGCTATGGGCCTTTGATCGAAGCTGGATTTGTTTCGCTGGAGGTGGTCCCACCTTCCGGCGAGGATGTGATTGTATCGCTCTATCGTGGATGGGCGGAACTACTCAATGCCGTTCCTGTCGAACCGGTGGAGGAAACTCTTGAGGTTCTGAAGTGGGCGGCTGACGCAGGCGCTACACTCCTTGAACTCAACACGCGTGTGTTGGTCTATTTGCGCACACAGCAGCTTCCCACTCGTCTGGTGGATGTCCTTGATCGCTTTCTCGATGACTGTATCCCCACGCCTAATCTGGGAGAGGGCCAGGCCGACGTAGTCGAACAGGCTCGCGTACTCACACTCAGTGCTCTCAGTCACATCGCAAAGATGCACCGTCTGGAGAACCGCGCGTTTTCGCAACAAGAGATTTACGACTATATTGGGACGTTGTTACCGCCTCAGGAAGTGCGGCCCCCGAAGCTCGAAGGGGCCGCCCGCCGTATACTCTTCGACACGCAGTTGTTGCAGCGCGAGGGCAAATTCTGGATACCGGCGCACTACATTTGGGATGATTTCCTCACTGCCTGGGCACTCGTGGAGGACGAAGTTGGCGCGGACATGGCCAAGGCGCACCTGGGCGATCCCACGTGGGTGCTGTTGCTGGAATTCTATGCCGCGCTGGAAGACGTTACGCCGCTGGTGCATACGTTGATCCAGACGGCTACACTTCACGGTGATATAGCGAGCCTCATGCGCGCGGCGCGTTGGGGCGTGGTCGCGCAGGAAGATGTGCCTTGGCGGAAACCCTTGATGAAGGCCCTCGCGCAGGCGTTTACCGATCGCGATCTCGATCAGCAGATGCGGCTGCGTTTGGGGCAAGCTCTGGCACTCGCAGCAGGAGAAGGCGCGCGCGCGTTTTTTATCCAAGCCCTGCGCCAGCCTTCTGTCGCCATCCGCAGCGCGGCGTTACGCGGATTGGGATGGTCGGGATCGCCGAAAGAGATGCCGCTTTTTGTCGGCGCGTTACAAGATCTCGATCTCGAGGTTCAGCAGAGCGCGGTGGAAGCTTTGGGGGATCTGGGTACTTCAGGCGCAGTGCGTTTGTTGCGGGATACGATGCTTGAGGCCGATGATCACCTGTTGCCCAGTATCGCTGAGGCACTTTCCAAAACCACGGAGGGTCTTGAGGTTCTTAGAGAAGCTGCCGATAGCGAATCGCTCTTGATCCGCCGCACGGTGGCACAGGGCTTGAGTCGCGTCGATCAACCCTGGACCCAGGAAATTTTGGAAAAGCTGGCCCGCGAGGATTCCGAATGGTTGGTGCGTTCGGCCGCGCAGATCGCACTTAACGCGAAGAAAGAAGAAGCCGAGGATAAAACCGTCGTTTTGTCGCCGCCGCAAATCGATCAACTTGAGTGGCTCATCGCGTGGGCTGCGAGTCAAGGAACGGGACTCGGTGTGGGAAAGGCGGCGGCTGCAATGTTGGAACGTGCTATCTCCCAGGGTGATCCCAAGACTCAAATTCTGGGGATCCTTACCCTGATGCACGTAGGCCGTGAAGGGCACATCAAACTGCTGGAACCCCTGCTAAGCAGCTCGGACCGGGATGTTCAATACGTTGCCGAGCACGCAACGCGCCTGTTCGAGCAGCGCTATGACGTCTATCGGCCGTGGTAGGCTCCAGTATAGCGCGTGAGCGTTTTTTGCGATAACAAACACAACATCCGGTGGGGTACCCCACCGGATGTTGCTGTATGATCGTCAATCTTCTTCTTCTGCTGCTGCGCGTGCTGGCGGTGTCCAATTCGGTTCGTAACCATCGCCCCGCAGCAATTCCCACGTCAAGACGCGGTATGCCAGTGCCCCAGTCGAACGCGGCGCGTAGAAGACGCCTGGCTCGCCAAAACTGGGTGCCTCGCTCAAGCGCACGCTGCGCGGGATGATCACGTTGAACACTTGGTTGGAGAAATGCTTGCGAATTTCTGCAGTGACCTGCCGCGAGAGCGTGGTGCGGCTGTCGTACATCGTCACGACGACGCCGCGCAATGACAGTGTGGGATTGAGCCCGCGTTGTACCAGCCTGATGGTGCGCGTCAACTGCGCCAATCCTTCCAGTGCCAGATATTCGCATTGCACGGGAACAATAACCGCTTGCGCTGCACTTAAGGCATTCACGGTAAGGACGCCCAGACTCGGCGGTGAATCGATAAGCATGTAATCGTAACCACTGACAGGGGTCAGCACGTGTTTGAGCTGTTCCACCCGTTCGTGTGGATCGGTTGCGCGATTCAACTCGACGGTTGCGCCGGCTAACGCGGGCGTGCTCGGTAAAATGTCCAACCCTGGCCAGCGGGTTCCACGGATGACTTCGCTGGCATTTTGTTCGCCAGTCAGCACATCGTAGATGGATGAGGAGAGGTTGCGCGAGTCTAGTCCCAGGGACGTCGTGGCGTTGCTTTGGGGGTCGATATCGATGAGCAAGACACGGTAACCCCAATCAGCCATTGCCGCTGCAATGTTCACCACCGTCGTCGTCTTGCCGACGCCGCCTTTCTGATTGGTGAAGGTGTAAATCCGTGTCATTTCAGTTCTTTTTCGCTCCGGTCAGCCGATCTAGCCGATTCAGTAGATTGCCCTGGAACCGGACAAAAACCACTCGATTTTCTGTTACAGGTCGAGATGACACGCGGAGACTTCTTCCGGGCGCGGTGCTGAAGCCAGCCCTACACGCGTGACCGAGCGCGCGGCCAGGCACGCTGCAAAACGCGTCGCAGCGAGCGGTTGCGTGCCTGAAGCCAGCGCGATGAAGAACGCCGTGGCGAAAATATCGCCGGCGCCTGTGGGATCGACCTGCGTCACCGGTACGGCGGGAAATGTCGTTGGTTGCCCTTCGATGAAGAGCGTTCCGCCATCCCACCCACAGGTCACCACCAGCAACCGTGTCTGCTGTGCGAAATGTGTGGCGAGATCCCAGTTACCACCAATGTCCTCGATGCTTAAGATGACGGCTGAAGCCAACGGCAATAGATGTTTGGCTTCGGCCCAGGCGGTGGGAAAGATGTGGCCGCGCGCATCGCTGCTGCGCATCCACCCCTGAGGCGTGAGACCCAGGAAAGCTTTTCCAGCATAATAATCCGCCAATCCGGGGTGGCACTCACGCATAATAGGCCCAAGATGCACGATGGGGGTTTTTAGCCAGGGTTGTGGAACCGCATCTGGTGTTAACGGCGCAGCAAAATTGTAAACGTATTGCTCGCGGTGTCCATTGACGTACACATTTTCAAATGTTGTGGTGGCAGGGGCCGGTCGCCGTACCAGTGTGGCGAGTGTGTCGAGTGGAGCCAGATCTGCATCCGCACTGGCACTCGTTACGATGCCAACAGCGCATCCCAACGCCGCCGCCGTCAGTGACGCATACGAGACCGTACCGCCCAATACCCGCGCTCCGTTGGAGAGGATGTCGTGTGTGACGTGACCGATGACCAGGTAATCGATGGGCGCGAGGGTTGGATCCATCACGGCTCTTTTTTATTGGGCACAATCGTAATAGCCCGCGCGCGTCCCCTGCCGGTGCTTTCAGTCTTCACGCGTTTGTCTTTGCGCAGGATCATGTGGATGATGCGCCTTTCGTGAGCTGGCATGGGCTTCATCCGCACAGTGCGCCCAGATTTGACGGCTTTATCGGCCAATTTGCGCGCCAGGGATTGCAGGCTGCGCCGGCGGCGCTTGCGATAGCCGTCGGCATCAATCACGACGTTGTAGTTCCCCGCGGCCATGCGATGGAGCAGCGTGCGGAACAGATATTGGATCGAATCCAGGGTTTGCGCGCGGGGCCCCACCATGACGTCGGCATCTTTGCCGCGCAGTGATATCCACAAAGCCGGGCGGTCTTCCTGTTCCCAGCTCATAGTATATTGGATGTTGAGTCCAACGAACAGGTTTTCTGCGACTTCCAGGGCCGTCTTTTCCACCAGAGCGCGATCCAGGGTGCTGGATGGCCATTCGGCGCGCGATTTTTCCTTAGGTTCTACCGGTGTTGGTTTGGGTGTGGGATCGGGTTTGGCGGGTGCAACCGGCTCCTTTGCGGTGACGGCTTTTTGGGCAGGCGCTACGCTTTGATCTGTCGTTTCCGGTTCAGGTTTGGACGATACCGGTGCGGGTTTCGGCTCAGGCGTCGGAGGTTCTGATTCGAGAACCTCTGGCGCCGGTTCTGGTTCGGGGGGGAGAATTGGTTCTGGTTTAGGCGTCGATGACTCGGGTTTAGGCTGTTGAACAGCGGGCGTCGCAGCCTGATCGCGGCGTGTAACCCGCACGCGAGCCTCGCGCGCGCCGATGCCTAAAAAACCCTGGCTACCTTCGTCTAGAACTTCGATATCGACTTCATCTCTTGTGGCTACTAAACGGGTCAATCCCAGGATGATCGCTTCATCGACGGAAGCTGCCGTGACAACGACTATCGCTGTCGATTCTTCGGGCGACATACACAACCTCCTCGAAAATGGCAAATAGCAAATGGCAAATTACAACGGGTTGTTCATTTGCTGTTAATGATACGCTGCTACGACTTTGCACTCGCTCGCGGTTGCTTCTGCCGGATGGGTTTTTTGTCAGCCCCCTCAGGCGCGGGATGTGCGTAATGCTGGCGGAACAGGTAATATTGCAGGATACCGACAAGATTCGAGATTAAGAAGTAAATTGCCAACCCCGAAGCATACGTCAACGAGAAAAACCCCATCATCAGCGGCATCATCAACATCATCTGTTTGTTCATCGCCTCTGCTTGGGCATCCATAGCCGGAGGCGTGATCAACTTTTGATAGAACCACGACGTGACGACGACGAGGACCGGTAGAATAAAGAGTGGATCGGGCAAGGCCAGGTCCAGCCAGAGGAATTGGCTTTTCAAAGGGATGAGCGAACTGAAGCTCGGGATCCACCGGTAAATGTCTTTGGGCAGTTCCAAGAGTTGCAGCGGCGTGCTGGCGAGCGCGCGGATGATGGCCTGGTAGAGGCCAATCATCAAGGGCAACTGAACCAGCGAAGGCAGACATCCGCCGAGTGGGTTGATACCCAGTTTGCGCTGCTCTTCCATCAACTTTTGCGGATCATCTTTGTATTTCTTCTGGATCTCGGCGAGCTTGGGGCGCAACTCTTGTGTCTTACGCGCTGCTTGTTGTTGTTTCAACATCAAGGGCGTGACCAGAAGGCGCAACACCAGTGTCACCAGGGCTACCGCGATGATGGTCTCGTTCCCTAGATATTTGTAGAGGAGCAGCAGCATATTGAGAATTGGTCTAACAATAACGACATCCCACATTGTCCATCCCCCTTATTTATCCGACTCAGTGGCAGGAGAAGGCCACACGATTTTGCCGGTAGCCAGTTCGAACGCTTGAATGCGCTGTTCAACTAAAATGGGCATCGCGTACAGGTACACTTCATCCGCCGTAAGGTTGCCGGGCAGACGCCCTGGGTTGCGTACCTCTTCCCCCCACCAGTTCATCACTGCACCGGTTTCTGTATCGAGGGCGTGAATGACGCCTTTTTTGTACCCGGCGACATAGAGCAGGCTGCCGTCGGTGTTCAGGGCCGGGCGGCCGCGGACCACATCATCAATTTCTGCAGGAGCATCCCACAGCATCTCGCGCGTTACTGTGTCCAGCGCATAGACGTGTCCACCGACGTCCGCAAAATACAGGTGTGTCTCATCAGCGATGGGGGAGGCCCACAGCCAATCGTTCACCGTGGTCGTCCAGGCGATTTGTTCCGTTGCCAGATCAATCTGGTAGAGCGTGCTGGTGAAGTCTCCCACCCACAAAGCGCCGTTGATGTACACCGGCGTTGCAGAGACCGCGCCACTTGTCTGGACCTGCCAGCGTTCTGCGCCTGTAGCAACGTCGACGGCGTAAACGTGGTGATCTAGGGAGGCGATGTAGACGGTGTCTTCAACGACGACCGGAGTGGCCCACACGCGATCTTGCGTGGGGAATTTCCACGCCAACGCGCCGTCCTCAAGGTTGAGGGCATAGACAGAGCCGTCGCCGTTGCCGATAATGAATTTTCCGTCCGTCACGACGCCGCTACCGACGTATTGCCCGGTGGCCTGCGTAAACGTCCAGAGAGGATCATCAGGTCGTTCAGCGGGCGATTCGCCCAGAGGGAGTGCGTAGACAGTTTTATCGTTGTATCCGGCGACCAAGAGAAGGCCAAACTCGCCATACTCCTTTGCCAGCAACGGGGTTGAATAGTAAGGGCCTTGTCCCTTTTTCACTTCCTCAGGAAAGCCCCACAGCAATTTGCCGGTCTCGGCGTTGAAGGCCTGGACCCGTTCCAGATTTGCTGCATAGATGGTGTCGCCGGCTACGAGCAGGCCGGGCCAGCTTTCGTGGCGCGCAGCGCCGCCAGCGCAGCCGGTCAATACCATCGCCAATAAGAACAGTACCACACCCGCGCGGGCTACGCGCCCGCGCGTTCCAGCGTGGAGTTTGTTTCCTCTAAAGAGGCGGTCAGCCGTCATCCGCCACAAGTTCATACTTCCTCCTGATAGCGTGTGCGCGAATATTCGTGCCACACTCCAAAAATGGTGTTAAGGGACAGGGTCATATCCGCCCGGGTTGAAGGGATGGCACCGCGAGAGGCGTTTGATGCCCAACCAGCCACCGCGCAAGACACCGTAGCGTTCGATTGCCTCGTAGGTGTACTGCGAGCAAGATGGGGTGAATCGACAGGCAGGAACGAGGTGCGGTGAGATCGCCTGTCGATAAAAGCGCAGCAACCACAGCGCTATAGCTTTCATTTTTCGTCATCTTCCGTCGAGGGCACCCACAATCCCGCGAGATTTAGCATAGACTGAAGTGCATTTTCCACTTGGGGCTCTTTCACCGCGACCAACGCGGGGCGTGCTACCAAGACCAAATCTTGCCCGGTGGCGATGTGTGGATAGAGATGCCGGGCCGCTTCACGCAACAAGCGCCGCGCCCGGTTGCGGGCCACAGCGTTGCCGACTTTTCGACTGGCGGTAATGCCAACGCGGACATGATCCAGATCATTCGGGAGCGCCCACAGCACGAACCAGGTATGCCCCCACGACCGTCCGGCGGACCAAACACGCCGAAATTCTCCCGGACGGCGCAGGCGCATTGCTTTTTGCCAATTGTGGTGCTCCAACAGGATTACGCACGTAGTGATAAACAGATGTACGCACTTAATCGCGACGACGCGGGCGTTGTGCGGCTTCCTTCCAGTTCAGGCGCTTTGCGCCACCCAGGCTCACGGCTACCAGTTTGCGACGACCCTTGGCACGGCGACGTTTCAGAACGTTGCGTCCCGCCCTGGTGCTCATACGCGCGCGGAACCCGTGGGTGCGCATCCGCTTGCGTTTCTTAGGTTGATAAGTTCGTTTAGGCATTGTCTTTTACTCCTCTTTTATAGCATCATCCCCAGAATGAGGATGTCGGACAGTGATTTTAACTTAAGAACCTATCCGAAAATTCGCCGTTGACGCACTCAAAACGCTCGCGAGTACAATTTCCGGATAGAGTCTAAGACTGGCCCTTACAGTGAAAACCGCGCGGTCGCCCGCGTGGTTTTCTAGATCGGCTTCAGAACAGACGTATTATACCTTAAGGGATAAGTAAGTCAATCGCGATTTTACACACGGTTTCGTATACTTGACACTCCTTAGTCCGAGAGTAGCATATATTCGTATCATACCAGATTTTTATGTGAGGTTATTCATGGTGAATATGCGACAACTGTATCCCGGCGATGAAGCCATCCTGGAAGACTTCTTGCTGCCGCGTCTGGAAACGTCTATGTTCTTGATCAGCAACATGCGTGAGTCTGGATTGGAATACAACGGTGAGCGTTATACCGGTGATTACGTCGCTGCCTTCGAAGACGACCGCATCACCGCCGTGATGGCGCATTTCTGGAATGGGATCGTCATCGCGCAAGCGCCCGTACATCTTGACGCGTTGTGGCGCGAGACGCTGGAGGCATCGGGACGTCCGCTCAAGGGTATTATCGGGCCGCACGAGCAGGTCTGCGCGCTGAAAAGCACGTTGCCCCTCGAATCCGTTGATCTCCAGTTGGACCGGCGCGAAATCCTGTACAGCCTTGCGCTGGATGATCTGGCTGTCCCGGAGGCGCTGCGGACAGGCCAGGTCAAAGGACGCCTGGTCGAACTTCGCGATGTCGATGTTCTGGCATGTTGGCGTGTCGGTTACGAGATTGAAGCGCTAGGGGAAGAGGAAACCGAGCAGCTTTGGGCGCATGAACGCGCTATGGCCGAGCGCGCGGTTGAGGAGGGCAACACGTGGATTCTCGAAGCGGACGGGCAGCCTGTTGCCACCAGCGCCTTCAATTCACGCATCGCGGAGGCGGTGCAAATCGGTGGTGTGTGGACGCCGCCGGAATTCCGCAGTCGCGGCTACGCGCGCTGCGTCGTCGCGCAATCGCTGCTCGACGCTCGCGACGAGGGCGCATACAAGGCCATCCTGTTCACCGATGAGGACAACGTCCCGGCGCAGAAAGCCTACGCCTCGCTTGGTTTCCGTCTCGCTGGCGACTATCATCTGTTTATGCTACGCGAGCCGCTCGACATGGCTCTGTGAGAATGTTGGACGAGAATTTACCACGAATCTTCACGAATTTTCACTAATATTAAGGAGAAATTGACAATGACTGCATTGCCACGCTTACAGGTTAGCTCGAACCGGCGTTTTATCATCACCGAGACCGGAGATCCGTTCTTCTGGCTGGGCGACACGGCCTGGGAACTGTTCCACCGGCTGAATCACGAGGAGGCCGAACGCTACCTCGCCAACCGTCAGGCCAATCGCTTCACCGTGATTCAGGCGGTGGCGCTGGCCGAGTTTGATGGCCTCAACACGCCGAACGCCTACGGCGAACGTCCGTTGCTAGACAACGATCCCGCCCGGCCTAACGAAGCGTACTTCGCCTACGTGGATGAGGTGGTGCAGATGGCGGCTCGCCACGATCTCTATGTCGGTCTACTGCCGACGTGGGGCGACAAGGTCAACCACCAATGGGGCGCGGGGCCGGTAGTGTTCAACCCGGAGAACGCCCGTGTCTATGGGCGGTTCCTCGGCGCGCGTTACCGCGAGCAGACCAACGTCGTCTGGATTCTCGGCGGTGACCGGCCGGCCATTCACGAAGATCACGACTACCGCCCGATCTGGCGGGCGATGGCGGCTGGCATCGATGCTGGGATGGGGCGCCCATCGTTCAAGACCTACCACCCGGCGGGCGGGCGCTCCACGTCGGCGTGGTTGCACGAGGAAGCCTGGCTGGATATGCACATGATGCAATCCGGTCACGGCGGTGGGCACGATGTGCCGGCGTGGGAGTGGGTGACACACGATTACGCGCTCACGCCGCCCAAGCCCACGCTCGATGCCGAACCGAACTACGAGGACCATCCCGTCAATCCCTGGCCCACGTGGGATCCGGCGAACGGCTACTTCCGCGACCACGATGTGCGCAAGCAGCTCTACCGCTCGGTGTTCGCGGGCGCGTGCGGCGTCACCTACGGCCATAACGCCGTCTGGCAGTTTGCCAGCGATCAGCACGGGTACATCAATTATGCTGAATTCCCATGGACTGTTGCCATCGACCGTCCTGGCGCGCGTCAAGTCAAACATCTGCGGGCGCTGATGGAGTCGCGGCCCTATCTCGACCGGATTCCCGACCAGACGCTGCTGCGCTGCGACGCGGGAACAGGCGGTAGCCACATCCGCGCCACCCGTGACAGCGAGGGGGGCTACGCCTTTGTCTACCTGCCGTTGCCGTTGCCCGTCACCGTCAGCCTGGAGGTTATCTCCGGCACGATGGTCAATGCCTGGTGGTACGCGCCCTGCACCGGTGAGGCCACGTGGATCGGCCAGTTCCCTGCTTCCGGTACGCAGACTTTCTCCCCAGCAGGGCAGCATCCCGATTGGGTGTTGGTGCTGGACGATACAGCCCAGGGATTCGGTGCGCCTGGGCAAAACGAATAGGAGGTAATGATGAAAATCACGGGTGTCAAGACACATTTTGTCGAGTGGGTGCGTGGTCCTTACCATTGGCGCGATGGCATTATGCCTAACGGCCCTGTCGGGCGGGCCGGACTTTTGCGCATTCAGACCGATGAGGGCGTCGAAGGGCTGTCGCCCTACGGCGGCGGCGCGAACATTGAGGAGATCAAATGGCAGCTCATCGGCGCCGATCCGCTCAATCGCGAGCGCATCTGGCAGGATTTCTGGCGAAATTTGCGCTCATCGAAGCTTGGACTGGCCATCGGCGCGGTGGACTGCGCATTGTGGGACCTTTTGGGCAAAGCGAGCGACATGCCGGTGTACAAATTGCTCGGCGGGATGCGCGACCGTATCCCCGCTTATGCCAGTACCGTCACCCTCGACTCGATGGAAGAATATATGGAACTGGCCGACGTCTGCCTGAAAAAGGGCTACAAGGCGATCAAACTCCACGCCTGGGGACGGCTGGAACAGGACGCGGAACTCTGCCGCCGGCTGCGGAAAAAGGTCGGCGACGACATCGTGCTGATGTACGACGCTTCGAGCATGTTCAATCTCTACGAGGATGCTGTGTGGTTCGGTCGCCAGTTGGAGAAGTACAACTTCTACTGGTACGAAGAGCCGCTGGACCACTTCAACATGACCGTGCTGGCGCGCCTGGCGCAGGAACTGGATATCCCATTAGCCGTTGCCGAAGCGACGCACGGTGGGCCGTGGGATGCCCACGCGCAAATCCAGGCCGGTGCGGCGGACATCATCCTCACCGGTCCGCTGGATGCGTACAAAGGCGGGCTGACGGGCGTGCTGAAAACCGCCCACATCTGCGAGGCTTATGGCATGATGTGCGCTGTCCACGGCGGCGCGATCCCCCATTTGCACGCGGCTTGTGCGATCTACAACACCAAGTACTTCGAGCGGCTGGTGCCGGAGACGTACTACTCCCCACCGGGCATCGTGGATGCTTCGACCGAGATCGACAGTGAAGGCTATGCCCAACCGTGGGACAAGCCCGGACTGGGTATCGAAGTGGATTGGGAGTGGGTCAAAAAGCACACGGTGCGGGAAGAAGGATGAATGAACTAAAAAACCGGGATTCTGGAAGAATCCCGGTTTTTGGAAAATCACGCATCACGGTGACAAATCTTTGAGTGATGTATCCGGTTCGTGGTAGCGCCGGTAATTGTGCGTCAGGGTGGTCACGGTGAAGAAACGGTTGATGGCGGGCACGCGCAGGAGCAGGGAAAAGAGAGCATAAGCCACGACGAAGGAAAGAAGGATATAACCGTACTCCAAAAGCACCCATAGAAGTCCCTGCACGTTCGCCAGAGCCGGAATCTGCCGGATTACCATATTCAGCAGCCAATCGACGACCGGGATGAGCGTGATCGCGCCCAATAACACGCCCCAGGAGTGGCCCGCCTCGATGGCCTGTGTGGGGCAGAAGGCCATGCAGCGCATACAACTTTCGCAGTTGAGGGTCCAGTATGGGCGGCGTTGCTCTGCCTGTTCTACCATCTTAATGGCGCGCCACGGACAGTGTTCGGCGCACTGCCCGCACCCGATGCAGCGATCGGATGCGAAAAAGAGCTTCGCCAGGAAAAACCGGCCCAGGATCAGGTATCCTACCGCAATCGGCGCCAAGGCCAGCGCCAGCAACGCCCACGGCCACGCGAGGAAGCTGCGCTCCCCGGCCAAAAAGCCATCCATAAAGGCAGCCGTTTTCTCCCGCGCCTGCGCTATGGCAGCGCGCGCTTTCTCCGGTGGTGGGCCGGGCACGAGTGACATCCAGTTATCTGGAAAGGCCACATCCAAAAAACTGCGCACCGTATAGCCTTTGAGAGCCAAAACCAAAGCCATCACGTAGAACGTCGTGCCGCTGACGCCGGAGTTGCAAGCGACGACCAGCGCATCCATGCCTTTTCCGCGCGGCAGGCGCCAGATAAATCGCAGCATCAGCCAGGGCGCGACAAAGGCGTGAACCGGCGTCGCCACAACGAGCAGTGCATCCGATCCCGTTTTGAAGTTCGCATCCAGATTGGCGCTGTGGGTGGGGGCCATCTCCGCAGAAATCCCTGCTGCCCGCAAACGTTCGGCAATCCAGGTCACGACCCGGTAAGTGTTCCCAGTTCCCGACAAGAAGTAGAGCATCGCACGTTGGTAGGCCATCACGACTCCCTCAAAAATACGAATCACGACTTGTGGGCGGCAAACTAACAGTTTGCCGCTGTCGCAAGCTAACAGCTTGCATTACATTTTGCCAATACACAACCCGACCTCACGCAATCGTGTCGAAGCGTGTGCGCCGCCCTTGGTCGCCCCGCTGGCCGACCGTCTCCTTGAATTCGGACAACATCCCAACATCGTGGCGGTATTGGAAAGGCCACATGCTTTTGGTGTGGAAGAATGCCACGCGATCGCCATCATCGAGACGATGGGGTAAATCGGGCTGCAAACCGGGCATCGCGCTCAAATTGCCGTTGATGAACGTGATCCCGCGCTCTTCCGTGGGCATTTCCAGATGTGTGAGCACATCTTGCACGGTCGTTCCGGCGGGCAACTCCAAATTCTGCAAGGCGAAGATGTTGTCATCGCTTCCACCATATTTGGCCAGCGGCCCGTAAAGCCAGACTTCGATGTGAATTTTTCCCATAGCTTTCCTCGTCATTAGGTGGGGGTTTGGGGGTGGGTGTACCCCTCCCCCAAACCCCCACTCCCGATTTTTTAGAAGATAAGAATATACTTAATCTGCTAAATCTGCTGATGAAAAATTTATGCCAACGCGATGGTCGCTGCCAGCGCAAACTGCGCCAGGTGGTAGGTGATCATCACCAGCACGCGCAAGGCGTGTGACGGTGCGACGAATTTATCCCACGCCAGCATCGAGTCGGAGGCGAAGAAGAGCGTTGCGCCCACGATCGCGGTGAGGCGGGCGGCGGCAGGCCACGCCGGGCGGAACAGTGTCGCCCACGCCGAGAAGAGCATCAGGCTGAGGATCGCCGCGTAAGCGCCGACCGGGATGCGCATCGCTTCCTCACCTTTCTGTCGCAGTGACGCCGCAATGCGCGTGTAGAGCATCACGCCGAGCGCCGCCACGACGACCAGCACAACGACTGAGGCGCGCGGCGGCAGCGTGGGATTCAGCCCGATGCTATAGAAGACGTGGGCGATGAAGAACGCGATCAGGCCGGGAATGAAAAACCGCTCGCCGGGCAGCATCAGGAGCACGTCCCCCGCCAGCGAGAAGCACAGCCCCAGCACGAAGAACAGCGCCAGCCGCGTATTGTCTGCGCCGCGCATCAACAGCAGCGCCGCGATGATGACGAGGATCAGCGTCCCCGGTTTGACGACGTACTCCACGCGCTTCTGCCCACGCGCGACCGCGATCCAGTTCACGATGCCCAACGCCAGCGCCGGAATCAGCATCCATCCGCCTTGTTGCAGAAAATCGAGCATAATGTCACCTCTCTCAGAACTCTCAACGGATTGAACGGATGAAACGGATTTTTCCGTTAAAATTCGTTCAATCTGTTGAGGAAAACACTCACAGTATCTCTATCGGTTTACGGTTGAACTGCCAGGCACGGAAGATGGGGATGATTGCGCCCAGGCCGATGCACAACGCGACCACGCCGCCAATCCCTCCGACGACGAGTAACGGTGGCACGGCCAATCCCGCCACGCCCGCGATCAAACTCAACAAGAAGAGAATTGCCGCCACTGCGACAATGATCAACGCGGTGCGTTGCGCGCGTTGCATCGAGGCCCGCCGCACACCATACACGCGTCCCGATTGCCCGTTGATCAGTACTGGGCGAGGTTGGCCTTCATCGTCAAGGTAGTAGGTGGCGTAGAGCGGCAGCAATAACAGCGTCCAATTCTGACCGGCATACGCCGGCGACCAGCGGAACTGGCGGATGTGATCCGCGCCGGCAGCCTGGCGGCACTCCTCGCTTGCGGCTGCCTGAAAGGCTGGGGCGGCGTCGGTCCAGGCTGCTTCTGGTGCGCGATCCGGCAGGCGCACGATCGCCGTTTCAAGCGTGCCGGCGGTGTAGGCTGCGGCGTCACCGAGTTTATATGCGCCCACTGCCTTTTCCAACGCGGCGTGCTGCTCCAGCGCAGGTGCGACGACGTTGTCGTAGCCGCGCTCGAGTTGTCCCACGCGCGGCTCCCAGCGGATGCGCGTCTCTTCGACCTCGCGTGTTGCCCAGCCGCTGCCGTCGCTGTAGCGTTCCTGGTGGCTGACGACGTTGTAGTCGAAGCCGACTTCCGCTTCCCACGTCGCCGCCACATCGCCGTCGACCAGCCACATCGGCAAGTAGAGCGGTTGCACGCGACTGCGCAGCATCTCCGGGTTAAGGTCGCGCGGCGCATAAGGGATGCCGGAGGCAAACTCGGTGATGCGATGATCGGCGGTGGTCTTGTTCACGGTAAAGGGCGTCACCAGTTCCGGTGGGCGGAGGTAGGGCAATTTTTCCACATCTTCAGTGACCGGTTCCAGGTTTGTCGCAAAGCAGTGCGGGCAACGCAGCGGCGCCTTCGCCACGGGAACGATATAGCGCCAGTCGCACTGCGGGCAGACGGTGATGAGCACTTCGGTTTCCCATCCGGCTAATTCAGACATCGTCCATCCTCCGCGCCTTGTTCACAATGCTGAAGGCGATGATCCCGCCGATGATGAGCAGGACGACGCCCGGCACGAGCAGCACCGCTGCCGCACCCAGGGCCGGCGGCAGCACCATGCCCAAGATCAGCGCCAGTAACCCGACGAGTGTCAACAGCACGCCCGGCGCAGCCACTGCGCCGACCACGAGCCAGACTTTGTTCCAGTCCACCGGGCGCTGCCCGGCGATGGCGCCAGTCTGCCCATTGACCATCATTTGATAAGGCTGCCCGTTGTATTGGTAGACGGCCATATAGACCGGCGCGAGCACGTAGCGCCAGCTTTCCTCGCTGAAGTCCAACGCCATGCTGAAGTTGCGAATCTGTGACGTGCTGGCCTGCCCGCGACACGCCGAGCGCGTCGCGTCGCGCATCGCTTCGCGACCCTCTTCCCACGCTTTTTCGAGCTGGATGTCGTAGGCCTGCGCCAGAAATCCGGCGAGATATTGCGGTTCGTAGGCGACCAACGCTTGCGTGTCGTAGTCTTGCAGAGTGTTCAGCAGCACGCGGCTTATCTTCGCCGTTCCCGGCACCAACAAATCATCGAAGAACTTGCGCACGCGCCCGGACTCCCAGCGCCAGACGGTGACCGTATGGCTCTCCCATGACTTGGTCGAAGAATTGTAACGGCGGCGCGTCTCCCGGTGCCCCACTTCGGCCTTCCATTCGGCCTGCGTCACGGCGTCGAAGGTCCAGTAGGGCAGGTAAATGCCGGTGAACCCGGCGAGCGCCTTCTGCTTGAGCGCTTTCGGCACCATCCAACTGCTGCCCAACCACTTCTGGGCGATGGGGCCGCACGCGTCTGCCTCGATTTTGAAGGGAATCAGGAAGCGCGGGCGCAGTCCATCCTGCGGTGCATCCTGCTGCAACACGCGATTCGATCCGCAGAAGGGACAGGTGTGCGTCAGCCGGCCCGGCGGGAGGGTCGCACGCGCGTTGCAGTTCTGGCACTGCACTTCCTGGCGCGCCTCACCCCAGCCGTGCGCCTGGCTGGCGACGGCCAACGTTTCGACGGTGAACTCGAACTCTTGCGCGCTCTTGCCCACAATCGTCCTGGTGGGTGGCTCGTAATAGCCGCAGTACGTGCAGCGCAAACCGCCATCGGCGACACTGTAAGCCGTCATCGCCTGGCACTGCGGGCACTTGAACTCGATAATTTCAGGCAGCGCCTCAGCCTCCTCCGGCGCGGGCGCGTACACCGCGATGCCGGGAATCGCCGAGGCGGTGGGGATGAAGCCGGGCGGCGGGAATGTTTCGGTCATTTCACCTCCTGCGAAAATAGTCGCGTAGTCGTTAGTCTGATCGTCATTTTCGTGCTCGCCGGAGTGTGCTAGCACATGACGTCTTCTTATGATCTGTATTTGTAAAAAAACGAAAAGGAGGAGAGACGCTTCCTCTCCTCCCAAAGTATACCCCGACACCGAATTTTTACATAGCGGGGGTCAAGACTTGATACTCCATTTGAGTTGGTGACAATACGCGGCGAGAGGCGTCAAGAATCTCAAGCGACACGATATTTCCAGATGCGTCGTAGTCCAGGATTGTGCCCGGCTTGTCCTCGTCACTCTCGACGACCAGTGTATCGCGAAGAATAATGCTCAACGTCTCGGTTTCACTGTCATATACGACTTTCATTGTTCAAACCTCTAGTATTTTTCAACTTTGCTCGTGCGATAGACCGTCACCACTTCGTCATCGATTTCCATAAGCTTATTATACACGACGACGTATCTTTCTGTAAGTCGAATGTATCATTGATTCAGAGTCTAATCATTCTCGCTTCGAGGGGAACGCCAGTTCCCCGTTTTAAGCTGAAATGGGTTACAAAACGCGGATCTGACGATCCGCTTGAAGCGAAATAAGGGAACTGTGACGAGAATGATAAAGCCCTTATCACAGGTTGCGATTTTGGACAGTTTCTTGCTCCCGGTGCGGGTTGGTGTATACTACAAAGTGAAACACAGCAGCGGTTTACCCGGAAAAGCACAAAGTTGAGGAGTGTACTGATGAGCAATACACCATTAATCGATGCCGAAACAGTGACGGTTGATCTTTCGCCACAGGTCGGATCCGTTTTGGGCAGCATCACCGGGGAAACGCTCAACCAAAAAATTGCCTACCTGCTACAAAATGAAGTTCGGCGCAATTTGGAGGCCTGCGAACGGGATCAGCTCGAGTTCGAGATCAAGCACGGGTTGGAGTATGAAGCCTTTATGGAAAAATTGGAAGCTGGTGAATTAGGCGATGAATTTACGTATCCCCTTGAGATGGAAGCCTTACGTTGGGGAGATTTGATCGCCGAAAAGAAACACTGGCTTCGACAACTCAATGTGCTTCGAGAGTCGTTTGAATGACGCTGGACGACTTCTCTCAGGCGCTCTTTGATGCGCTGAACCGCCATTTTCCTCAAGCTACTGTAACTTTCACCACAACCCGTGACATAACACTGACGTGCAGAGCCGAAGTAGACGCCGACACGTTCATCTTCATCTATTTCAGTGCTCTGACGGGCAAGACTAGCTATGCCTTAATTCACCTTGATCAGCGAATAGCCGGATTTGATAACTACCGATTCTGGCATTACCACCCGATAGAAGCGCCCAATCAGCATATTCCTTGCGTCGAGCCTACACCAGAGGAAGCACTATCAGCATTGGCTGAAGCTAGCGCGAAACTGAGCAGTAGAGTGTAGAAACGTTCTTCCCCTGTTTTGCTCTAGCTATACAACACACACCTCACCCTATGTCCCGTCACAATCGTCACCCACGGCGGCTCCTCCTGATCGCAGACGCCGGGCCGCATCTGTTCGCAACGCGGATGGAACGGGCAGCCGGGCGGCGTCTCATAAGGCTCCGGCACGACGCCGCGAATCGAGTAGAGGCGCGCGTTGCGGTCTCGCGGCCCCAAACGAGGAATGGAGCGCAGCAGCGCCTGTGTGTAGGGGTGTTTGGGATTGTAGAACAGCGTATCCACGTCGGCCTCCTCGACGACGCGGCCCAGGTACATCACCAGGACGCGCTCCGTCATCTGCGCGATGAGGCCCAGGTTGTGCGTGATGAAGAGGATGGCCATGCCGAATTCGTGCTGCAGGTCGAGCATCAATTCGAGAATCTGCGCCTCCGTGGTGACGTCAAGGGCGGTCGTCGGTTCGTCGGCGATGAGGAGGCTCGGGTAGCAGGAGAGCGCCAGGGCGATCATCGCGCGCTGGCACATCCCGCCGCTTAACTGGTGGGGATAGCGATGGGCCGTGCGCGCCGCGTTGGGCATGCCCACTTTCCTCAACATATCGATGGCCTGTTGGAGCGCCTGCTGCTTCGAGACCGGTTGGTGCATCTGGATCGCCTCGACGATGTGCTGCCCGATGGTGTAGACCGGGTTGAGAGAGGACATCGGCTCCTGGAAAATCATCGCGATTTCCAGGCCGCGGATGAAGCGCAGTATGGCATCGTCTGCATCGAGCGCGGTCAGGTCCACCGTCTCAGCTTGGTTGCCCACCGGACGGTGATAGAGGATTTGCCCGCCCGCGATGGTTCCCGGCGGCGGCACGATGCGCAGAATCGAACGCGCCAGCACGGACTTGCCGCAGCCGCTCTCGCCCACCAGCCCCACCGTCTCGCCCCGGTGGATGTTGAGACTGACGCCGTCCACCGCGCACACCAGGCCCTCCGATAGGGGGAAGTGCGTGTGCAGGTCTTTGACTTCGAGCAGAACAGGCGCCCGCATAATTCGTTATTCGCTATTCGTAATTCGTAAGATGCGCAGAGTGTATGGCTTCAGGATCAGGCTGAGTGGTTCAACGGCCGCAACTTCTTTCAATGCTAGTGGATCGATCCACGTTGCGTGGCCTTCAGCGGAGACGGTGAGTGTCGTGGATAGCGGCGTCAATCCCTCGTTGACGAGGATGTAGTAATGGACACCCTCTTTGACGACGTGCCGGTAGCGCAAGTCCGGCGCGGGCGGTGTCGCGGTGAGATCGGGCGAAACGAGATGGTCTATGGCGGCGAGGAAATCCTCAACGGATTGAACGGATTTAACGGAAGGGAACGGTGTGGACTGCCAGGTGATGAGGTGTCCGGCGTCGGCGAGGGTTTGCAGCGCCGGTCTGGCTTCTTTGGGGATTGCGGTCAGGCCGTCGAGGATCACGGCTTTGTAGTGCATCCCGGCGATGTGGATGCCGTCCGTCGTGACCTCCGCATCCTCCCATAGATGGCGTAGCTCCAGGTAGTTAAAGTCGCGTTGGTGTTGGAAGCAGATTTTGGCCGCCGCCCAGGGCAGATCAATAGATCCACACAGGATCGCCACGCGACAGACATGTTCGCTGTCTGTGTTGAGCCAACTCATTCGCCGGACGTAATCGGCGAACGGCCTGTAATCATCCCACCACGGGCTGTTCGGACCGACGTCGGGCGGGCGCTCATCCTTGCGCGGGCCGCGGATCGAGTAGAAGAAGGCGTGCGGGTAGAGCAGATTGACGCCGCGCACGAACAACCAATCCACCAGCCACTTCATCTCCTCCCAGGTGAACGCGTGGCCGAACGCGCCGAAACACTCGTTGCTGTTGCGCCGCCGTCCAAGGTGCAGCGCGGCCGATGACGAGCACTTGCCCTGCGTGGACTCCGGCCCTTCCAGGGCGGTCGGGCCGGGCAGTACCCAGCGCCAGACGATGTCCTGCCCGGGGATGTGGAAGTAGCGCAGGTAGCCGATGTCGTCGCCGCGCCCCGGATGCCCCGTGAGCGCGATCCCGTGCGCTTCGCACCAGTCGTAGAGTTGCCGGTAGAAGGTGGCCTCCAGGCGATGGGCCAGCGCGCGTTTGTAGTCCTCACGGTAGCGCTCTGCGTCCGGTTCGTCGTCATACCACAGCGCGGGCAAGTGCGGGGTGAAGTCGTAGCCGAGGTAAGCGTTGACGTGTTCCAGGATGCCCGTTGTGCCGGGCCAGACCCCGCGCTCGCGCGGGCGACCGAGCAGCCCCGGCTCGTCGGTGAAGATGGCGCGGATCGTCTTGCCGAAGTGGTGGCCCAGTGTCTCAAAGTAGCGGTCGTAGACCAGGCGGATGAACGTCGCCGTCGCATCGGGATTGAGGATGTCGGCGGCGAGCGGTGTGTCCTCCGCCGGGCCTTCGCCAATGTAATGGATGCCGCGAATCACGGCATCGACGGGGCGATCGACAACGGCGAGCTTTTCTCCGTTCGCACGTTCGACAACAGCGACGAGATTGTAGGGCGAATTGTCAATTCGCCCTACGTCTTCTAGCGCCAGACAACGGCACTGGTAGACGGGATTTGTGGCAACAACTTGCCCGGAGGAGGAGCCGGAGGGGTACATCCCTTCGTCGTAAAGGATGACGAACATCTCGCGGCGTTGCGCTTCTTCGACGGCGACGCGCATGAAGTGCAGCATCCGGTCGGACATCCACCCGGTGTCGCGCGGCAGCCCCACGCGCGGGTGGATGACAAAGCCGTAGACGCTGTGCGCCTCGAAGTCCGCGATCTGCCGGACGATCTCCGCTTCATCCAGCGCGTCATTCCAGAACCAGAACGGCGCCATGCTGAATTCTCGGGGTGGGTTGAGAAATGCTTTGATCATTTGTGGACACCTCGTTTCTCGTGAACAAGAACTATGACGCAGTATAGGCAGAGTTGGAAAATGTCCAGCATCACCCTCCCTGGCCACCATTTGCCTCGCCTAAGTTCTCCCGTATAATGCAGACAAAGGAGAAAGCGATGAGCACAATTTACAAACTCCCGCTGGTGTTAGAACCGCAGCCCGAAGGCGGTTTTACCGTCACGTGCCCATTTCTGCCGGAGTTGATCACGGAAGGCGACTCGATTAGAGAGGCGTTGGAAAACGCCGAAGACGCGCTGCTGGCTGTGATCGAGGCTTATGAGGATTTAGGCCGTCCCTTGCCCACAGCGTTACAACCGCTGGCGCCGGTCGCGCCTATGTGGCTCGAAACAGCCGTCGCCGTCTCATGAAGTACCGCGAAATCACCCAGAAACTGCGCGCCCTGGGGTGTGAAGAGCTGGTACGGCGCAGCGGGGGTTCACATCGTAAGTGGTATAACCCGGCGACGGACCAAATGGCTTCCTTGCCCGATTGGGGCAGTAAAGACCTGAAATTGGGGACATTGCGCGCCGTCGTGCGCCAATTAGGTCTGGATTGGGAAGCCTTTCGTAACGCATAGAGGCGCGAAATTGCCTTAACTTTCTTCTCCTGACGCTCATATTGGATCACAATCCAATATCCTCTTCCCGTCGCTACATCTCACAGCTATGCCCCCAATTCTTTCAGCATCGGCACGGTGCGGCTGACCCACGCCAGTGCCGGATCATCCGCCGTAGCCTGGATGCGGTGCTCGCCGGCGAGGAACCACAGGTAGTAGGTCATGTAGCCCGGCGCGCTGACGACGGTGTGGTAGCCGTGCGGGGCCATCAGGATGGTGTTGTCGCGCACGGTGAAGTTTTCCTCCACGCCTTCGGCATTGTAATAGCGGCAGATGCCGAA
>OMKS01000352.1_pt1 | contig 43203 bp, 30 predicted proteins | sample 1674721 | NCBI WGS metagenome assembly OMKS01 (sample SAMN06264996, study PRJEB25208) | sediment metagenome | isolation source: hot spring sediment | place: USA: California | collected 2014-09-02 | reverse complement strand
ATAATATCATTATCTGTAATATTTAATTTTGAAATATTTGATATAATTCTTTTAGTCCACGGATTTATTGAAATCTTTCTTATTTCCTGATAATATTTACTATATTCATTATTCTTTACTAACTTTTCAATAATTTTTGATCTTTGATTTTTCAATTTAATACCAATAAAAAAAAAGAGAATAATAAAAAGATACCAAGTTGTTGCAAAGACATAAAACATATAACTTCTACTAAAAGGACTTTTAATAAGAATAGTAATAAAATAATGCCGGTCTTGACATAAAGGAAATAGGCTGTAGAGGACAATCTGCAGGGTTAATCGAGAAAAACACCGAGCATTACCACAAATTTCCAGCCGATCCCCGGAATAAAGCCTCCTGTGCAGTGCGAAAGGCCTCTGCGACGAGGAATTTACCCCTCGGAGCTTCCGGTTTTGTGCCGGAAACGCCCGTGTCTGCAGTGGTTGTGAGGCTCGGTGGCCGGAACGGCGTAGTCCGCGCCCTCGATTCGTATCGCCATGCCTTCGAGAAGGGCTTTGGCGATTTTGGACTGCGCCTCGGCGAGGATTCTGCCGAGGGTTTGGCGCGAGATGCCCATGGATTCCGCGGCCTGCTCCTGATAAAGCCCCTCGGCGCAGACTAAGCGGAGGGATTCAAGCTCGTCGTGGGTTATCGTGATTTCTTCGAGGTCGCGCATGGGCACGCCGGCGGGCTTGAAATAGCGGACTTCCGGCAGTTCGCCGACGATTCTTCTCTTTTTGGGTCGCGTCATTTTTCGATTCCTAACAATTTGCGGATTGTCATCCATGATTTTTTCATCTCGACCGCAAAATCGCCCTTCGGAGCGAATTCCGCAAGGGTTTTCATCGATGATTGAGCTTTGTTGGCGAGTTTGTCGTAGGGCAGTTCGCCGACGACGGGAATCCCGGCGCTTTCGGCGAAGGCTTTTATCTCGGCGGTTTTGGCCGCGGAGAGGTCCGCCTTGTTGATTATCAAAGCCACAGGGGTTCGCAGGGTCGATGTGAGCTCGATTATGCGGCGGACATCGTGAATGCCCGACACCGTGGGCTCTGCGACCGCGACCGCGAGCTCTGCGCCGGCGATGGAGGCGATGACCGGGCATCCGGCACCGGGGGGTCCGTCGATGAGAATGCCCTCAGTGGGGGTGTCCTCGGCGATTTCGATGGCCTTTTCGCGAAGAAGGGTTACCAGCTTGCCGGAATTTTCCGCGCCGGGCTGAAGATAGGCGTCGAGAAAGGGGCCGAACCGGCTATCGGCGATGCGCCAGTTGCCGATTACGGTTTCCCTTTCGACAATTGCCTTCGCCGGGCAGATTTCTGCGCAGAAGCCGCAGGATTCGCAAAGGAAAGGGTCGATGGTGAAATCCCCGCGAACCGCGCCGTATGCGCATTTGCGAATGCAAAGCCCGCAGTGTTCGCACGATGTTGCATCAATCGAGAACTCTTTGCCCAGAAACTCCCTGTTTTCGTGGATTTCCGGCCTCGCGATAATTCCGAGATTGGGGGAATCGACATCGCAGTCGGCAATGACCCAATTGTCGGCGAGATAGGCCAGAGATGCTGTAACGGTGGTCTTTCCGCATCCGCCCTTGCCGCCGGTGATGACTATTTGTTTCATCGGGAGACCGCCCTTTCGATTTTGGAGAGGAGTTCGACGAAGAAAGCTCTGTATTCGGGCATTCGGCGCGAGAAGATTTCTCCCGCGGAATAAAGTTCCGCGATTTTTCGGTCGAGGGGAATTTTGCCGAGGATGCTTATTCTGCGCGATTCCGCGAAGGATTCGACGATGCCGTCTTCTTCGGGGGTCGAGCGATTAATCACGATTCCCATGGGCACTGACAATCTCTCCGCCAGCTCGACAATCGACCTGAGATTGGCCAATCCGAAGGGTGTCGGCTCGGCGGCGAGGAGGACGAAATCCATCTCGCTGAGGGTTTCGACCACCGGGCAGGATGTTCCGGGCGGGGCGTCGATGATGTTGAGCTTTTTCGCGTCGGCTTTCGCCTTGACCGCCTGAATTATTCGATTGCCGGACATCTCGCCGATGTTGAGCTTGCCATAGGTGATGCTTATTCCGTCGGCCTCGCCGGAGATTAATTCGCCCAGCGGCTTTTCGGAGGGTTCGAGGGCGTTGTCGGGGCATAGTTCCCAGCAGGCGGTGCATCCATGACACATTCCGGGGTGTATGATGGTCATCTTGCCGATATTGACTATAGCGCTGAACCGGCAGACATCGCCGCAAATCCCGCAACCGGTGCATTTGTCGGGAAGCAGTTTTGGAATGGGCATTGTTACGGCACGCCGTTCGGTCTCGGCAATATCGAAGAAAAGGTGGACGTTTGGCTCTTCGGTGTCGCAATCGAGGAGCCGGATGTCCATGCCCGAATGGGCGAGGCTATCCGCGAAATTGGTTGCGAGGGTGGTTTTGCCGGTGCCGCCCTTTCCGCTTGCGATGGCTATTTTCATAATTTCAGATGTTATAAACGGGCGGGGAATTTCGCCCCGCCCATAGTTGAGTTATTCGCCCAATTCAGATAGGCGAGTTTTCAGCGCTTCGATTTCGCGCTGAAGGCTTTCGATACTGCTTTTGAGCCATCCGGCCTCGGCCTCTTTCGAGACTGCGGGAGCAGGTCTGTAATCCTCGCGGAATCTACATCCGCGGCCATAAGCCATACCCCTGCCGACGCCTCTGCCAAAACCTCTGGCAAGTCCCAGTCCCCTTCTCGGGTAGATGGGTCTTTCGCCGTCGGCGCATTGACCGAAACCTCCGCCGGTCATGGGGCCTTCACCCCGCGGGCCTGTTCTGTCGTATCCCGGCATAGTTTCACCTCCTTACTCTTTGACCATTTTTGTGCCGCACTTTGGACATGCGACAGTGTAACATGGCGTTGCAAGTTGATGAGGAACTTTTTCGCCGCAACTTGGGCACACGCAGTTTCCTCCGGGGCCTGAGCCGGGGCGATTTCCGCCGCCGCGACCTCCGGAACCTCTTCCGCCGCCCATTCCGCGGCCTCCTCCACTATTTCTTTGCATCTTGCACCTCCGTTATTGCGCGGATTTCGGAGAATTTCGCCACACGACGAAATCCCCGACCTTCCGCATTGCTAATTTTGCTATTGGTTCGCATTTCGCTTTGAAAAGATGATAAATCGGCCTCGGCGCGTCTTCCAAAGTCTCCAAATTGCCTTGGCCTTTTGCGATGACGACATCCGCGCGGTCGAAAATCTCGCGGAATTTTTCGCCGACCTCATCCAGCAAAATCCCCGGCACCGATGATTCGGAGGAGACTATCTCCGCGAAATCGCCTATACCGGACTCGATTGCATCTATTTCGATCGCATCGTTCAATGCCGGGCCGCCGCGGACGCTATAATAGAGCTTTTTTCCACGAATCTGCTCGAGCAGAAGGGTGTCGAACACTGCTTCCCCGGCGTTATCGCCAATAATCAGAACTGTTTCGGCGGAGCGGATTTCATCTTCGAGCTTTATGATAGCATTATCGCCGGAGAAATCCGCAGAGTGGCTCTCCAAGCGCTCGATTACCGAATTCAAATCCTCCTCTTCCATCTGCACGAGGTCGATGGCGTTGCCCGCGATGCTGAATTCCACAGCCTTTGCGAAGGGATTTTGTGATTTCGAGACTATCTCTCTTAACCGGGGTAAAATCCGCAGAGCCATCTCGGTCGATTGCACCTTGAAATCGCGGAAAGGGTCTGTTATACCCGTTTTAGCCGAGATGCTTCGGTAAATCGCCCTCGCGGCGACTGGTGCAGGCGCGCCATCGAGGAGAATCTTCGACGCCTCCACCGCACCGGCGAAAAGCTCGCGTTCAAGTTCCTCGCTCACGCCCGATTTGCGAATTGTCTTGAGTGCGTGGGCGAGAAGGCATGGTATGCAGTCGAGACGGGTCATTTGTATTGGCAGTTGCCGTGATGGCTGGGGACGTTGGACTCGACGACCTCTTCCAGCGCGCCCGCTTTGAAATCCTCTATTGCCTTATCGATGCTTCCAGAGCCGTGGAACACCCGGACACCCGCCTGCTGGAGCGTTCCGAAGGCTGACGGCCCGAAATGCGGCCCGATTACGGCCTGCGCGCCGGCCTCGGCGACCAGCTTGGATGTCTGCACACCCGCGCCGTGCCTCATGGAGGCGTTGGCAGTGTTGTCCATATATTTCCTCTCGCCGGTTTCGGTGTCGATAAACATGAAACCCGCGCCCCTGCCGAATCTGTCGGCGATGTTCACTTTGTCGTGTGTAGCGATAACTACGATCATCTTCTCTCCTTGTAGTTAGTTATAATGAGCATATGCTCATTTAGTATAAAGATAGGAAAGGCTAATTTCAAGGGCAAAGTTCATATTTTTTGATCGGCAGAGCACATGATTGCCCTTGATTTTGATATTCGCGTTTCAAGGGGGATACTATGCAGTTTTCCGCGCAAAAATCGGTGGTGACTAACTTGAAATATCGAAATTCGGCGCGGAATCTGCTTGTTCCTTAGCAATAATAGCACACGAAAGAAAACGAGGAGTGATATTGATTAGCGCCGAAGAATTGCTCAAAAGTGAAATCCCGATAATAGACAAATGGCTGGACGACTTGCTTCCGGCGGAAACCGAGCCACCACAGACAATCCACCGCGCGATGCGATACTCCGTCCTCTCCGGCGGCAAGCGCTTGCGTCCCGCGCTGGCGATTATTGCGTTTAGGCGCTTCGGCGGCGAGGGCGACCGCATCTATCCGCCGGCATGCGCGCTCGAGCTGATTCACGCATACAGCCTTATCCACGACGACCTCCCCAGCATGGACAACGACGATGTGCGACGAGGTAAGCCCACTAACCACAAGGTGTTCGGCGAGGCAATCGCGATTCTTGCGGGCGATGCGCTTCATGCGCTGGCGTTCCGCAACCTCGCCGAAGCGGGGGACATTCGCATTGTGGCCGATGTGGCAAGTGCTATCGGGACGCGCGGGCTTGTCGGGGGGCAGGTGTTTGACCTCGAGGCCGAGGACACCGAGCCGACTGCCGAGATTCTCGAGGGAATCCATCGCGGAAAAACAGCCGCGCTGATTGCCGTCAGCCTCCGAATGGGCGCGCGGCTCGCCGGCGCTGATGACGAGGATGTCGATGCCGTCTCGGCATACGGCGAGAAGATTGGCCTCGCATTCCAAATTATCGACGATATACTCGACATCACAGCCGACCCGAAAAAATTAGGCAAGCCAGTTGGCTCTGACGAAGAGCACAATAAGGCGACATATCCCCGGCTGTTCGGCATCGAGCGAAGTCGCCAAATTGCCGAGGAGCTTATCGCGAGCGCGAAAGCATCGCTCGGCGACGACCCGAATAACGAAGAGCTTCACGCCGTCGCGGACTTTATTTTGCGAAGAGCATATTGATTTGGATTCGCTGGCACATAATCTGCGCGAAAAGTATTTGCGGAATTTGTGTTGCGATGTCTCTTTAGAGGTGACAGGATTTTGTCAAAAAAAACAAACAGCATTATAGGCAAGACAATCTTAGTAGCGGCACTTCTCGGCCTTTTCGGCTCGGGATGCGCTTATTATAACACTTTTTTCTTGGCACGGAAGAACTACCGTCTCGCCGAGAAGTCCCGCCTTCGTAGCGCTTCCGAGACGCTCCCCGGCGATGCCAAGGCAAAATACGATATCGCCATCACCAAATCATCGCGAGTTCTGGCTTTCTATCCCGAGAGCAAATGGGTCGATGACGCGCTTTTTCTTCTTGGGATGTGCTTCTACCGCACCGGCGAGTATGCCCAAGCCGTTCGCAAATTCGACGAGCTTTCCGAGGCTTTTCCGGAGAGCCAATATATCGCCGAGGCAAGCTACTGGCGAACGCTTTGCATTTACGAGCTTGGCGAGTTCGATGCCGCTCTCGAACAGCTTCGAGACCTCTCCGAGGCCGGAACTTTCGCCGAGCGAAGCACATTTATGATGGCCGAATTGCTATACCAGCAAGAAGACTACATCGGGGCGAAGGATGCCTATATGTCCTATATCGAGGCATATCCGCGGGGGCAATACCGAAGCCTCGCCCGATATCGCCTCGCCACCATCGAGTTCGTTCATGAGAACTACGTCAAGTGTATCGAGCAGGTGAGGCAAATCGTCGAAAAGGAGCTTACGCCGGCGGAATTCTTCGGCTCGCGTATGCTCATCGGAGAGGCTTTGACCGAGCTTGACAGCCTCGATTCGGCGCTGGAGCACTATTCGCGCCTCCGCAAGGAAGACGCATTCTACACGCGTTGGCCGGAGGTTGACCTCCGCATAGGCGACGTCCATTATCTCCTTGACGACACGACTTCGGCGATAGAGATTTGGAGGGATGTCTGCCTCTACCATCCGCGCACGGAGAACGCCGCTTGGGGCTGGTTCAAGCGTGGAGACCTCCACCTGGACTTCAGTGAGTTCGCTGTGGCGAAGATGGAGTTCGATTCCTCGGCGGCGCAAGTCAGCACGGGAAGGGTTCGCGAGCTGGCATTGCAGAAGAGTGCATCTATCGCGAGGCTTACGGAATTTCAGAACTTGCGCGATTCGTCTCACGACACCTTGGATATCGATGTGGCGGGCACGGGCGTTGCGCTGGCGGAGATGTATCTTCTCGACCTCAATATGCCGGATTCGGCACTCTCGGAGTATAACTTCGTGCTGAAGAATTACCCAAATGACTCCCTCGCCCCGAAATCAGCATACGGCATCGGTTGGATTTACGCTCATCAGAAGCGCAACCGCGATAAGGCGGATTCGGCTTTTGCCGAGCTTCTCAAGCAATACCCCGAGAGCGACTATGCCGTCGGCGCGGCGGATTATTTTGTCGGAAGAGGTGCCGCGCTGGACTCGCTCGGCGTTCAGACTGTGGCATTCTACTTTGTCAAAGCCGAGGAGTTTCTCCTTACGCACAACAGAATCGACTCGGCGCTGGCGTATTACCGCCTCGTCGCGGATGAATACCCTAAAAGCCAATTCCGCCCCAAAGCCATCGCCGCGATGGCATATATTCATGAGTATAAGACCTTCAACTACCAAATGGCCGAATCGCTTTATACTTTCATCGCCGACAGCCTTTCGGGGTCGGAGTTCTCCGAGCTTGCGGAGGTTCGGCTTGGTCGTGCGGCACCAAAGTTCGAAACTGAGCGGCCTCCGGAGTTCGATGAGGTAGCCGAGGCCGAAGAGCACCCCGAGGAGCGTCCCCAGCAGAGAATGGGTCAATCGCGCGATATGGACATTCGTCCCACTCAGGGCGGCGTTATCGATCCCGCGACCGGCAGAGAGATGCCCCGTGCGCCGAGACCGCGCTTCCCCGTCGAATTACGATATCCCGAGGCCGAATGGAGTAGCAGGCTTGAGGGGCGCGTTGTCCGCCTCAAAATTCGAATCGATGTGTTCGGCAAGGTCGAGGAGACGGAAATCCTCGCCACATGCGGAAGCGATATCATCGATCAGGCGGCCATTAGAGGCGTGGAGAATAACGAGTGGGACACCGAGGAAATTCCGCTGGAATACCTTGGGGATTGGTTCTACTACGAAGTTCGTGTGCAGAAACCTGCATTGACAATCGATAGCCCAAGATAAGGAGAGAGATGATCGAATTGAAACCCACGGAAGAGCTTGCCCCGAGAATCGCCATCGATGAGGACAAGAAGGTTCTCATAGTGAACGGCCCAAACCCCCTCGAGGGCCACCTTCGCCCTGATTTCCGAAGCTGGGCTGAGCTTTCCGGCATTGATGGAGAGTCCTTCGACGCTGTGTTCGCATGGTTCACCGAGCCGGACGCATCACGCGCCAAAGTCATTGTCGAGGAGTCGGCGCGCATCGTCGCCCCCGGCGGCGATTTATGGCTGGTTGTCCCTAAGAGGAACTCCCTCGAGAAGAAGTTCACATCCGGCGTGTCCGAGGACTTCGTGCTTCCAATGGCTTTGGAGAAAGGCTTCACTCGCAAGAAATCCGTAGGCTTCGGCCCGCATCTGTCGGGGATTAGGCTACTGAAAAACGCATAAATCCTCCCGAAAAAATGAAAGACCGTCGCGGATTCGAACTCGAAACTTATTGCGTCGTTGATCTCGATGCATTTCGCGAGAATATTGCAAATATTCTCCGATGGGTCGAGAAACGCGCGGTAATTTTGGCCGTAAAGGCCAACGCTTACGGCCACGGCGTGGTGCCGATATGCAGGGAGGCTCGCTCTGCGGGCATCGAACACTTCGGCGTCGCGACAGTCGATGAGGGCGTGCAAATTCGACAGGCGGGCATCGAAGGCGAGATTATCGTCCTCACGCCCGCGACGCTCGAACAAATCGAGACCATCGTCGAGTTCGACCTCCACCCGAATGTGGTGAGCCAGACTTTTGCCCACGCCCTTTCCGTCGAGGCCGAGCGGCAGGGCAAAAAAGCCGCCTGCCACATCGAAATCGATACCGGCATGGGGCGCACGGGCTTCTGGTTCAGCGATGCCATCGGCGAAATCGCACATATTTCGCAACTTCCGTTCGTCGAAATTGCGGGGATTTTCTCGCACTTCCCTGTCGCCGACTCGACGCGCAAATCCGACATTGATTTCACCAAACTCCAGCTGAGGCGGTTTTCGGTCATTGCGGAGAAGCTCAAAGAGTTGGGCATCTCGCCGCCTTTGATTCACTTGTCGAACTCCGCGGGAATTCTGTCGCATCCGGTCTATGGCAACGGCATCCGCCCGGGAATACTCGCATACGGCTTGTATCCCTCGGCGGAGACGGCGAGCACGGTGAAAGTCAAGCCCGCGCTCTCGCTTTATAGCAGGGTGATTCAAGTTCGCGACTATCCGCCGGGAACGAGCATCAGCTATGGCCGGACATATACCACTCGCGGGCGCGAGCGAATCGCGGTGTTCCGCGCGGGATACGGCGACGGCCTCCGGCGCGCTCTCTCGAACCGGGGGTTCGTGCTCATTCGCGGCAAGCGCTTCCCGATAGTTGGCCGGGTGTGCATGGACATGACCATGGCGGATGTCACGGGGAGCGAGGTCGAGCTGGATGACATAGTCGTGATTTTGGGCGAGGACAACGGCGGCAGAATCACCGCCGAAGACCACGCCATCTGGGCGGGGACGCTAAATTACGAGATACTCACCGGCCTCTCCGAGCGCGTCAAGCGGCTATACAAGAAGAACGGCGAGATTTGCGAGGCCGCAGATTTGTCATAGATGGCACGAATTGACACGGCAAGTCAAATTGCGACAACTTGTGACACAATCTGACACTCTCTTAAAAGCTTGTCTTCGGGCTTAATTAGCCATATCTTACTGTCTTGCATTATGATACACCGCTTGCTATCGAAGTGGCACGCCTTCTGTATAATATTATGGTGACATGAACAAATAAACCATAAGGAGGTGAATCATGGCAATCGTTCGTTGGAAACCATTCGGAGACATAATGGACTGGTCGGATGAGGTGGACAGGAGAGTTCGCCGGATGTTCGGCGACCTTCAGGAGTCATCTCCCGCGCCGTGGGCGCCGAGTGTCGATATTAAAGAAACGCCCGACGCCCTCGAGGTAATCGCCGAAATCCCCGGAATGCGCAAAGACGAAATCGCCGTCTCCATGCAGGAGGGCGTGCTCTCTATTTCCGGCGAGAAGAAGACCGAAGAGCGCAAGGAGGGCGAGAACTGGCACCGCACCGAGCGCATTTTCGGCTCGTTCCAGCGGAGCTTCTACATCCCCTCGGAGGTCGATGACAAGAAGATTCAGGCGAACTACAAAGACGGGGTGCTCAAGGTCATCCTCCCGAAGAAGGAAGAGCAGAAGCGCAAGCAAATCCCCATCAAGGTGGAATAACGCACGGGGGGCGGAAGCCCCCCCCAATTTTGACATCGTTTGAAGATAAACCGTAAGGGCGAGGCATGTATCAACTGCATAATCACAAATAGATTGAGACCTCAATCGTAGGGGCGAGGCATGCCTCGCCCTGTGTATAAAAGCTGTTATTCAATATGAAAAAACAAACCGGCAATAGAAAATCAATTCGTATCAAGGGCTTTGACTATTCATCAGCTGGAGCATACTTTGTGACAATCAATACGAAAAATCAGTCAAATATTTTTGCTGTTGTCAACGATGGGATTATCACGTTAAGCGAATATGGTAAAATTGCGAAACAATGCTGGTTGGACATACCTAATCATTTTACAAATGTCGAATTAGATGTATTTGTAATAATGCCAAATCATATACATGGTATTCTGTTTTTGAACGAGTATTATGATAAGGGCGAGGCATGCCTCGCCCCTACGCAATCCAATGTTTCAGATAAAGGAACTGTCGGCAACATAGTCGGCTCGTTCAAGTCAGCTGTAACTAAACGCATCAACGATATTAGAGGGCTTTCTGGGGCAACAATTTGGCAACGTAATTATTATGAGCATGTCATTCGGCACGACTCGGATTTGGATGAGTTAAGAAGATACATAACTAACAATCCTAAACAATGGGATAATGACGAGTATAATCTTGGATTGTAAAGATAAAATTCCATTACACCCAGAAAGGACAACCATGGGAAAAATCATTGGAATTGACCTCGGGACGACCAATAGTTGTGTCGCGGTCATCGAGGGCGGCGAACCAGTCGTCATCCCCAACTCCGAGGGCGGCAGAACTACACCGTCAGTCGTCGCGTTTAGCAAAGGCGGCGAGCGCCTCGTCGGAATCCCCGCCAAAAGACAGGCAATCACTAACCCCGACAAGACCGTATATAGCATCAAGCGTTTCATGGGACGCAAGTTCAAAGAGGTCGAGACGGAGATTTCCGAGGTGCCATACAAGGTCATCTCCGGCGACGGCGACAGCGCCCGCGTCAAAATCGACGACAAGATATTCTCCCCGCCGGAAATCTCCGCGCTGATTCTGCAAAAACTCAAAACCGATGCGGAGAACTTCCTCGGCGAGAAAGTCACCGACGCGGTAATCACCGTGCCGGCATATTTCAACGACGACCAGCGCAAAGCCACCGCCGACGCCGGCAAAATCGCGGGGCTGAACGTCCAGCGGATAATCAATGAGCCGACAGCCGCGAGCTTGGCTTATGGCCTCGACAAGAAGCATAAAAATCTCAAGATTGCCGTGTTCGACCTCGGCGGTGGGACTTTCGATATAAGCATCCTCGAAATCGGTGATGGCGTGTTCGAGGTGAAATCCACCAATGGTGACACGCACCTCGGCGGCGACGATTTCGACCAGCGCATTATCGATTGGCTCGTCGATAAGTTCAAGCAGGATCAGGGGATAGACCTCTCGGAGGACCCGATGGCACTCCAGCGGCTCAAAGACGCCGCAGAGAAAGCCAAAATCGAGCTTTCCAGCACGACATCGACAAGCATCAACCTGCCGTTCATCACGGCCGTAGGCAATACCGCCAAACACCTCGAATACAACCTCTCCCGCGCAGAAATGGAGCGAATAGTCGAAGACCTCCTCGGGCGCATCAAAGGGCCGGTCGAGAACGCAATCCGCGATGCGAAAATCCCGAAAGACGAGATCGATGAGGTCATCCTCGTCGGCGGAATGACGCGCATGCCGAAGGTGCAGGAAATCGTGAAGTCGCTGTTCGGCAAGGAGCCGCACAAGGGCATCAACCCGGACGAGGTCGTCGCTATGGGCGCGGCAATTCAGGGCGGCGTTCTTGGCGGCGATGTCAAGGACATATTGCTCCTCGATGTCACGCCACTTTCGCTTAAAATCGAGACCCTCGGCGGCGAGGCCACCACGATGATAGAGCGCAACACGACAATCCCCACCAAGCGGACGGAGGTTTTCACCACCGCAGGCGACAACCAAACGCAAGTTGAAATCAATATTCTGCAGGGAGAGAGGCCGCTCGCCCGCGATAACAAATCGCTGGGGAAATTCTACCTCGACGGCATCCCGCCCGCGCCGCGCGGAATGCCGCAAATCGAGGTAACATTCGACATCGACGCGAACGGCATTCTCAACGTCAAGGCTAAGGACAAGGCCACGAACAAGGAGCAGTCGATTCGCATCGAGGCATCCAGCGGACTATCCGAGGCGGAAGTTGAAAAAATGGTGAAAGATGCCGAGGCGCACGCCGATGAGGACAAAGCGCGCAAAGAGGCAATCGACGCGAAAAACGCCGGCGACAGCCTTGCATATCAAACAGAGAAGGAGCTGAAAGATTACGGCGACAAGCTCTCGCCCGCCACACGCGACAATCTGACCAAAGCGCTCAAAGCCCTTCAGGATGCCCTCAAGGGCGACGACACCGCTGACATCAAGGCGAAGACCGAGGCCTTGAACACGGCTTGGCATTCGGCGTCGCAGGAACTCTATCAGGCGCAGAAGACCGAAGAACCGCCTCCGCAGGGCGCGCCCGAGCCGCCCTCCGGCGAGGATGCCTCAGGCGACGACACTGTGCAGGATGCAGATTTCGAGGTCGTGGAATAGCGTGGCTTAATAACCAATCCCTCAAGGGCGCACCGTCATGTGCGCCCTTCTGATTTATCCTCCCGACCGCGCGAAAAAATTGCCTTGCCAGCGAGGATTTGTGCGTATATTGTTATCGATGGCGGAAGAATTCGACATAGTTGAGAGATTTCGGGGGAGCATCGCGGCGTTCGGCCTCGAGGGGAAAACTCTCCGCGTGGCGGTTTCCGGCGGCGCGGACTCGGTGGCACTGCTCGAGCTGTGCAGTGCCGCGGAGGGCGATTTCGTCCTGCGTGCGCTCCATGTAATTCACGGCATTCGGCCGGAGTGCGAAGCGGAGGCCGAGTTCGTGAGAAGCCTCTGCGATGAAATTGCCGTCCCCCTCGACGTGGTATCCGTCGATGTCCCCTCCCACGCGGAGATTGTGGGAATCGGTCTCGAAGAGGCCGGCAGAAAGTTGCGATATCGCATTTTCGCGGATTTCGTCGAACGCGGGGAGGCGGTCGCGACGGCGCACACCGCCGATGATGTTGTCGAGACGCTACTTTTCAACCTCACCCGCGGAACCGGCCCGCGCGGACTCGCGGGGATTCCCAAAGAGCGCGACGGTATAATCCGCCCCCTGCTCGACTTCCACAGAAGGGAAATCGAGCGGTGGCTCCGCTCTATCGGCAGAGAATGGCGCGAGGACGAGTCCAACATCGACCTGCGCTTCAGCCGAAACCGTGTCCGTTGGATGCTTCTGCCCGAGCTTCGCAGGGTTTTCGGCGATTCGGTGATAGACAGACTTCGGCGCGAGGCGGAGGTCTTCTCGATGTGCTCGAAATTCCTCGAAACATCGGCGGAGAAGCTCTGGGACACTGCGATACTTGCTAAGCTGGATAGCGCGACAATCTTCGAATCGAGTGCCGTGCTCGAGACGGCGTGGGGATTCGGCGAAATTCTTCGCAAGTGCGCAATCGAGTTCGAAAAGCCGCTTAAGGACTTCGATTTCGAGACCGTTAATCGCCTCCATCAGTCGTGCAGAACGGCACGCAGGGGGAGACGCTTCCCTGTTTCCGGCGGGCTTCACATCGAAGCCGATGGCGAGCTTGTGATAATTTTCACCGAAATCGACATCCCCCGCGAAATCCCAGTCAAACTGCCGTTCGTGTGCGAGCTTCCCAAAGGCATGGGGCGCATCGGAATAGCCGAAACCGGCGACGGCATCGCCATTCCCTTCGATGGCGCACCGCTATCCCTTCGCCCCGCCTGCGCCGGCGATCGAATCGACACTGAGCGCAAGCTCCGGCGCTTTCTCGCCCGCAAACAAGTCCCGCGAATCCTTCGAGACGCCGTTCCGGTGCTGTTCTCCGGCGACCGCCCGATATACTCGCCGCTCATCGGCGCGATTTGTCCCGAGCCGGCAATCTTCGAGCTTCGCGTTCGATACGACGGGCCACTCGAAAATATTCTAAACCGCAAAGGAACACCATGCGCGAATACCAAGTCAAAGAGCTAATCGACCGCGAGACCATAGAGCGCAGAATCGCCGAGGTCGCCAAGGAAATCGAGCGCGACTATGCGGGCAAAAACCCGATTATGGCAGTCGTTCTCAAGGGCGGATTCGTCTTCGCCGCAGACCTCCTGCGCTCGATAGACACTCCGTTCACCGTGGATTTTATAGGCGCATCAAGCTATGAAGGCACGCAATCCACCGGCGACATCAAAATCACCAAAGACCTCGACAATCCAATTACCGGCAGGCATATCATTCTCGTCGAGGACATAGTCGATTCCGGCCTAACGCTCTACAATCTGGGCGAAGTTCTTCGCAAACGCGGCGCGCTCTCGGTGAAAATCGCGACGCTACTAATCAAAAAAATCGACCGCCCGTTCCCGCTCGACGTAGATTACTTCGGCTTCGAGATTCCCGACGAATTCGTTGTAGGATGGGGACTGGACTACAACGAGCGCCATCGGGGACTTCCGTTCGTGGGCTATGTGGAGTTCACGGAAGATTAGCCCCCGCAACGAATTAGCCTCACGACGATATTTGCCGAGCGAAGGGTGATATAGCGCCCGCCCTTAAACTAAAACTTTTACTAAATTCTTTAAGTTCTTTATTGACATTTGATTAAAAATGTCTATTTTTATATTGCTATCGAAATATCGTTAATTAAACCGGCGTCGGAATTATGGCAAATAGGAAAGCATCGCAGGCGAAACCGGAACGCACGTTCAGAGAAATACTCGCATCCTCTCTTCTGGCGCTCTTTGCGCTGTGGCTTTTTCTGTCGATAATCGGCGCGCCGCCATCGTCGTCGTTTATTCCGGCAAGCTCATTCAACCGCTTCGGCGGGCCTGCCGGTGCGATATTCACTGCGCCCTTAGTCTCGGCGTTTGGGTATTTTGCAGTGTTCGTGCCGGTTCTGCTTATGATTTTCGCTGTTGGGCGTTCGTTCCATCTTCCGCTTCGCAAAGTTCTCGTGCTTGCGGGGCAAGTTGTCGCCGGCCATGCGATACTCGCCGGCCTTCTGGGCTTGCCCTCCGGCGTCCTCTCGACGGACATTGTCGGCGATTACGGCCTCCTGCTCTCGGCGACAATGAGGTCGGTGTTCGGCGGATTAGGCGCGTATGCTTTCTCGATAACGCTTTTCGTGGCCTTCGTCGCGGTGATTACGAGGCTCGACATTCGAAGCACATTATCGTCCGCCGGAAAGGGCATATCCGGCGCGAGAAGCTGGATATCCGCCCGCAAATCTCGAAAGCAGACGCGCGACGAATCATCTCGCGAAGAGATTTTCGCAAAATATTCCGGCAGGGTGAAAGAAGAACACACCGGCGGAATCACCGGAAGCTTAATCCCCGGAGAATTTGCCAGCGCCGAACCGCCAATCGAGCGCAGAGCGCCCGAGACTATCGAGGTCGCGCCGGAGAAAGCGCACGCTAACGACAATTCGAACTCCAACTACATGGAGTTCATTCCGCCGCCGATTCGCAGGAACCCCAAACCCGCATTCGCTGATGAGAAATCCGCGCCACCGCCGCCTCCGCCGCCTGCGCCGGCCGAGACTATCGACCCGAAGAAGTTCGCGAGAGACACTGATCCAAAGCCGGGGCCGGAGAAAAAGCGCGATATTCCGCCGTTGGCATCGCCTTTCCACGATGAGGAATTCGAGAGGGAGCACAAGCCGGTTATCGGGCACGAGCCGCCGCTCCCCGAGCCTGTTTTCGAGGATAAGTCGCCGGACATTAAGTCCATCTACGAGAAGAAGCCCGTCGAAAAGGCGACTGTCTCGCCGAGCCATAGCGAGCCGATGCACCATTCGGCGACATATAAATACTCGCCTCCGCCTCTGGACATCCTTGTCGAGCCGGAACACGAGCCGAACGGCCTCTCAGACGATGCGCTCCACCGCCGTTCGCAGAGGCTTCTCGAGACGCTCCGAAGTTTCAATGTCGATGGCGAAATCCGCGAAATCTGCCCCGGCCCGGTGATTACAAGGTTCGAGCTGGAGCCTGCCGTCGGCGTCAAAGTTAGCCGAATAGCAAACCTCGCCGACGATATCGCCCTCGCCCTCAAGGCGCAGGATATACGCATAGTCGCGCCCATTCCCGGCAAAGGCGCGGTGGGCATCGAAGTCCCCAACGACAACATGCAGATAGTTCGCATCAAGTCGGAGATTGCCGGCGACGATTTCCACTCAAAAAAGCACGCCCTTCCGCTGGCTCTGGGCAAGCGCGTGGACGGTTCGCCCGCAGTGGCAGACCTCACCAAGATGCCGCACCTCCTTATCGCCGGTTCCACGGGAAGCGGCAAGTCCGTCTGCATCAACTCGATTATCACGAGCCTCGTCTATTCGCTCAGCCCGCGCGATTTGCGCCTCGTGCTCATCGACCCGAAGCGCCTCGAACTGTCCGTCTATAAGGGCATTCCGCATCTCGCCGCGCCGATAGTCGTCGAGCCTAAGCACGCCAGCATCGCCCTTAACTGGGCGACAGAGGAGATGGACGCTCGATACAAGCTATTAAGCGAGGTCGGCGTCCGCTCGATAGCCGATTACAACGCGTTCATCGATGCGCACCCCGAGCGCGAGGAGCTTGAAAAACTGCCGTTCATCGTGGTTATCGTGGACGAGCTGGCAGACCTCATGCTGACCGTCGCTGGCGAAATCGAGGAGCCAATTGCCCGCCTCGCGCAGATGGCACGCGCCGTGGGAATTCACCTGATTATCGCAACACAGCGCCCCAGTGTCGATGTCATCACGGGCCTTATAAAATCGAACTTTCCAAGCCGAATCGCGTTCAAGGTTCGCAGTAAAATCGACAGTCGGACGATTCTCGATATGGGCGGCGCGGAGAGACTTCTCGGGCGCGGCGACATGCTATATCTCCCCAGCGGATACGCCGATCCGATAAGAATCCACGGGTGTCTTATAACAACCGAGGAAACCGAACGAGTTGTAAAATACCTTCGCACATTCCCGAATCCGTTCTCCGATGACATGCTCGATATGGAGGAGCAGGAAAATGTCATCTCGGCACAGGCCGATCAGGACGAGCTTTTTTGGGAGGCCGCGAAGATTGTCGTCATGTATCAGCAAGGCTCGACGAGCTTCCTCCAGCGCAAGCTCCGCATTGGATATACCCGTGCGGGGTGCATTATCGACCAGCTGGAGATGGCGGGGATAGTCGGACCATTCCAAGGCTCGAAAGCCCGCGAGGTGCTCGTGAAAGACCTCGACGCGATAGATGAAATGAAAGATGCGGGCGTCTCTGTGTAGTTGAGGGCAGTGAGTTGGCGAGCTAAAACAAAATCTTTGACAAAAAAAATGTTATTTATTGAATAATTTGTTTGGATAAGGCGAATTATTTGCGTATTATTGGATTAATTATGATAACGAGGGCCGGACAATGAATTTAAACGATTTCCTCCTCTCCGTGATAAAGAAGGGGGCGAGCGATATTCACTTCAAGGTAGGAAGCCCGCCCGTAGTGCGCATTTTCGGCGAGCTTATCGTCACGAAATCGCCGCCGCTCCGCCCGCAGGACACAAGCGCGCTTGCGTTCACTTTTTTGAACGAATCCCGCGGCAGGCGCTTCGCCTCGTTCACCGAAATCGACACGACATACTCCATTGAGGAACGGGCGCGCTTCAGGGTCAATATCTACAAATCCAAAGGCCACTTCTCTATCGCATTGCGGTATATCCCCATGAATGTCCCCGAGTTGGAGAAGCTGGGGATTCCCCCAAAAGCATCGGAGATGGCGCTCGAGCCGCGCGGGCTGGTGCTCGTCACCGGCGTCACCGGAAGCGGCAAATCAACGACCCTGGCCGCCATGGTTGACCATATCAACAAGAACCGTAGGCGGCACATCATCACAATCGAGGACCCAATCGAGTTCATCCATAGCGACATAAAGAGCGTCATCAATCAGCGCGAAGTCGGCGTCGATTCGCCCACGTTCATGGCCGCGATGCGCTCGGCTATGCGCGAAGACCCCGATGTTATCCTCATCGGCGAGCTTCGAGACACAGACGCCGTAGCCACAGCGATACGCGCCGCGGAAACCGGCCACATGGTGCTTTCCACCTTCCACACTGTCAACACAAAAGAGACGATTAACTCGATAATCAGCTTCTTCCCCGAGCACGAACAGGTGCAGGTCAAGGCCAAGCTGGCCGCGAACCTTCGGGGCGTGATTTCCCAGCGCCTTATCCGCAAGAAAGACAATACCGGCAGGGTGCTCGCATCGGAGGTCATGGCCATCACGCAAACTATTCGCGCGTGCATAGTCGATGAGGAGAAACGCGAGGACATCCCGTATTACATCTCGCAGGGCGCGAGCGAATATGGCATGCAGACCTTCGATCAGGCGGTGATGAAGCTCTACAAGGCGGATTTGATTAGCTACGAGGACGCCCTCGCCAACGCGAGCAGTCCCGCCGAGTTCGAGCGCGCGCTCCAGTTCGGTTAATATGATTCCGGCCTTATCTCTCGACATCTCGTGATTAAAATAAAAAAACCATCGGATTCGCCTCCGGCAAAGCCTGGCGGCTTTTTATGGAAAGCTTTGGCGAGCTTTTTCGGCGCGGGACTGTCTCCGGTCGCGCCGGGGACTGTCGCGAGTGCGATAGCATTCGCCGTGCTATGGTTTGTGCCTAACGATGTTTGGCCGTATTGGACCGCAATGTTAGCGGTGTCGCTTTTGGGCGTGCCGATTTCATCGAAGGCCGCGAAGTTCTGGGGAAAAGACCCGTCGAAGGTGGTTATCGATGAGGTGGCAGGGTGCATGGTCGCAGTTCTTTTTCTGCCTAAAACGCCCGTGCTGTGGGCGATTGCGTTTCTCGTGTTCCGCGCGTATGACATTTTGAAACTTCCGCCGGCCAAGACCGCCGAGGAGCGCCTTCCGGAGGGTTGGGGCATCATGACCGACGACTTAGTCGCTGGGATTTACGCATTCGTCCTCGCGCATCTAGTAAATCTGCTTCTGCCGCAAATCGCCAACTGGACGCCATGGACATAGTGATAATCGCAATCGGCGACGAGCTGTTGTCGGGTAGGACTGTCGATACGAACTCGGCGTGGCTTTCGGCAAATCTCGATAGTATGGGCATCCGCACGCTCGAGCGATTGACGGTGGCCGACGAAATTCCCGCTATAATCGAGGCTTTGCGCAGGGTTAAGTCCCGCGTGAAAGTCTGCATCATCACCGGCGGCCTCGGCCCGACGAACGACGATCTGACAGTCGATGCGCTGGCGAAATTCGCCGAAAGAAAACTCGTCGCCTCTAAAGAATCGCTCGATATTGTTCTCGAAAAATATCGGCGGCGCGGGCTAATCGTGCCGGTGGGCGGAGTGCCGCGCGAGGCACTACTCCCCGAAGGCGCGACGCCACTCGACAACGCCGTGGGCGTCGCACCGGGGATTCTTATGGAGCTTGACGACTTCACGATTATCGCGCTCCCCGGCGTTCCGCATGAGATGAAGGATATTTTCGAGCGCAGTGTATCGGGCCATCTGGCGAATTTCGAGCGCGGCGCGAGGGCAAAAGTAGAGAGCATATTTACCACCGGTATCCCCGAGAGCAGGCTGTTCGGCGTTCTGGAGCCGGTCATCGATAGTTTCCCCGATGCGAAAATCGCGTTTTATCCGTCGTTCTACGGCGTGGAGATTCGGCTTACTGGCGAAGTTGCCGACGCTCGTTTCCGCAAGTTCCGCGAGGCCGTCCGCGAGAAGGCATCGCCGTGGTGCTACTCCACAAACGAGGGAAGTCTTCCGGCGATTATCGGCGAAATACTTTCTTTGCGAGGGCTAAACCTTTCAGTCGCGGAGAGTTGCACCGGCGGGCTTATAGCATCGCGTCTCGTCGATGTTCCCGGGGCGAGCAGGTGGTTCGAGGGCGGCGTGGTGAGCTACTCCAACGATGCGAAGATCGAGCTTCTCGGCGTGGATCGCTCGGTGATAGAGGATTACGGCGCGGTTTCGGGGATTGTCGCTGGCCAGATGGCGCGTGGTGCGGCGGAGAGATTCCACACCAAATTCGCGCTCTCGACCACAGGAATAGCCGGGCCATCCGGCGGAACGCCCGAAAAGCCAGTCGGGCTGGTGTTCTACGCGCTCCACTCGCCCGAGGGAACGAAAGTCCGCTCGAACATAATCGCCGGGCCGAGAGAGGCCCATCGCCACAGGACATCGCAAGCAGTGCTGACAATGCTTTGGCTCGAACTCGATGGCAAATACGACAATCACCAATGGGCCGACGGAAGCAGGGAGTTCAAATTATGACAAATTCCCAAAGTATCCGCACTTTCATCTGCCTCGAAATTCCCGAGGCCATTCGCGAACTCATCGACGAGCGCGCGACAAAAGTCCTTCGCAAGAGCGGTGCGAGGTGCTCATTCGTCCGACCGGAGAATCTGCACATCACGCTGAAATTCCTCGGCGATGTCGAAACATCGCGCATCGATAATCTTTCGCAAGAAATAGTAAAAGCCGTTGGAAATACGCCATCGTTTTCGTTATCATTAGAGGGCGTCGGAAGTTTCGGCGGCAAGAAGCCCAAAGTCGTTTGGGCGGCCATCGGCGGAGAGACCGAGAGGCTTGCCGAGCTGGCCGTCACAATCGATAAGACTATGGCCGGCAAGGGTTTTTCGCGCGAGAGGCGGCGGTTCAAACCCCACTTGACCATAGCGAGAGTCCGGCAAAGCGAGGGCTTTGACCGGCTGATTTCGGCGATAGAGAGCTGTGATTTACCGCGCGAGGAGTTCACAGCCAACACTGTTATTTTCATGAAAAGCACGCTCACTCCCGCCGGAAGCATATACGAACCGATTGCGGAATTTGGGTTGTAGGTTTTGGGGGGCGGATTGAGTATGTCCGTCGCTCTTTCAGTGTCATTTCGAGGAAATCTCGTAAGGCGACGCGGGAATTGGATAACGAGATTTCTCGCTGACGCTCGAAATGACAGGCACTTAGCGGCACAGCGCGCCTCGCCCAAAATCTGTATGATTTTGTCAAAATTTAACACTGGAGGATAAATGGCAGACATCGACAAACAGAAAAGTAAAGCACTCGATTTGGCAATCGAGAGCATACACAAGGCTTTCGGCGATGGCTCGATTATGCGTCTCGGCGACAGCGGGCCGCCCAAGAAAATTCCCGCGATAAGCACCGGCTCGCTCGCGCTGGACGCCGCTCTCGGCATTGGCGGAATCCCGCGCGGAAGAATCAGCGAGATTTTCGGGCCGGAATCATCCGGCAAAACCACGCTTGCGCTCCACGCAATTGCCGAAGCACAGAAAAACGGGGGATATGCCGCGTTCATAGACGCCGAGCACGCGATGGACCCCGTCTATGCCCAAGCCCTTGGCGTGAACATCGACAGTCTTTGGGTCGCCCAGCCGGACAACGGCGAGCAGGCGCTCGAAATATGCGAGAGCCTCGTTCGTAGCGGCGCGATGGACATAGTCGTTATCGACTCCGTGGCGGCCCTCGTCCCCAAGGCCGAAATCGAGGGCGAAATGGGCGACAGGCAGGTCGGCGCACAGGCGAGACTCATGAGCCAAGCGCTCCGCAAGCTCGCCGGCGCAATCAACCGCTCCAGCACAGCCGTAGTCTTCGTCAACCAGACGCGAATGAAAATCGGCGTCATGTTCGGAAACCCCGAAACAACGTCTGGCGGCGTTGCGCTCAAATTTTACGCCAGCGTTAGAATCAATATCCGCAGAGGCGCGACAATCAAAGTCAAGGACGACTCGGTTGGGAATCACGTGTATCTGCAGGTCGTCAAGAATAAGCTCGCGCCGCCGTTCCGCAAAGCCGAGTGCGACATCGTCTTCGGCGAGGGGATTTCTCACGAGGCCGAACTGTTAGACATCGGCGTGGATTTGAATATCGTCACTAAGAAGGGCATGTGGTTCTCCTATGGCGAGGAGAAGCTCGGGCAAGGCAGGGAGAACTCGCGGATATTCCTCAAGGAAAACCCGGACATCGCCCAGAAAATCGCGGGCGAGATTAAGGCCAAGCTCGAAATCCCCGGTGAGTTTAAGCCTTCGTCCAAGGAAAGTCCAGAGGAAGAGTAATCGGGCGCACTCCCGAACTCTTTATAAAAAAAAGCCGCCCAAAGGGCGGCTGAGAGGATTGAAGCTCGAAGATCTCCTCCGTAGGGAGACTAAAGGAATTTACTACTGCCGTGGGTGTATAGCGTTCGTGCCGATTTGCATCGCCGATGCGCAACCCGCCGGGAGCTACCTTCTTCGATTAGTTGTTAGAGATCTTTTTTTGCTTCAACCTCGTAATTAAATATACGAATGATTTTGGAGAAAGCAAGTTATTAAACTAAAGGTTAATTGATGCGTAAAATCCAGCCAATCATGGCGTTAACTTTATTATTGTTGATTTTGAGTTGCGCGAAGACATATCGAAGCGATCTAATCACCACAAAAGTGCGCTTCGAGCCGATTGACGAGTTCATCGCGGGGGAGTTCGTCGTCCTCGCGTTCGAGAACCCGAATATCAAAGGAGCTGAGGACTGGGAGTTAGAGTTCTGGGCATTTCGAGGCGGCGCGAAGGATCGCACTTTCAAATTCCACCCGAGGATTGTAGCAGGGCAAAGGACTTTCTATCTGGTCGAAGAAATCCCCCGAAGAAGGCCGGAAACTATCGCATCATTCCGCGCCAAACCCAACTATGGCAGGGTCAAAGAGAGGCTTACGGCGTTCATCGTAGGCGGGGAATAGTTATTTCCGCCGCCTGATGCTCTCCCCCACGACCTTCACCGTTTCATAATAGGCATCGATTGATGCGCCTGCGTCCGCCCACCAGCCATCGAGTTTGCTGAACCTTAGCTCTCCGCGTTCGAGATATGCGTTGTTAACGTCGGTGATTTCAAGCTCGCCTCTTTGCGATGGTTCAAGCCTTTTGACGATGTCAAAGACATCGGGGCTATACATGTATATTCCCACCACTGCGAAATTTGACGGAGGATCGACGGGCTTCTCGATTATCTTGGCGATATTCCCCTCGTCGTCGAATTTGACAACGCCATAGTCGCGCGGGTCTTCTACTTCTTTGAGGAGAATTCTCGCGCCGCCATCCTGCTTCTCAAAATCGCGGACGGCCTCCGCGATGCTGGACTCTACAATATTATCGCCTAGAAAGACGACGGCCTTTTCGCCATCGACGAAATGCTCGCAAAGCCCCAAGGCCTCGGCAATTCCGCCCTCGTCCTGTTGATATGTGTAATTGAGGTGTTTGAGGCCGAACTCCGCGCCATTGCCGAGAAGGCGTAGAAACTCCCCAGCATGGTTGCCGCCGCAGACTATCATGATGTCCTCAATGCCCGCCTCGACGAGCGAGCGCAGAGGATAGTAAATCATGGGTGCGTCATAGACTGGCAGAAGATGCTTGTTGGTAATGCTCGTGAGTGGCCTGAGTCTGGTGCCAAGCCCGCCAGCCAAAACTAATCCTTTCATCACATTCTCCGTTCAAATGCGAGGATTAAGATGCGGCGGACGTTTTACCACAATATAATTCGCCGGTGGCGTTTGGTCAAGGGGAATTTTTACCGATCGCATAATGAGGTAAAATAGATATAATCTCAATTTACCACAATACAATATTTGCGTTTTCTGGCTTGCTATTCGATGTAAAATAAGTAGAATAACCGGATTATTAACCATTGAGAATGACCGCATGGTCATAGCATGAAAGTTTTTGCACCGCTAAAACACTATTTCTGGAAGTATCGATGGGCTTTCGTCGGAGGCTTCTTCGCGCTCGTCTTCGTAGATGCCTTCCAGCTTATCCTTCCGCGCATTACGCGGACGATTATCGACGGCCTCACTTTCGGGACTATCGAGTCGCCCGACCTTTTGCGTTGGAGTGCCATTATTCTCGCGCTCGCGATAGGAATCGGCATAATGCGATTCTTCTGGCGATATTTGATTGTGGGGGCTTCGAGGAAAATCGAGTTCGACCTGCGCAATAGGTTCTACCGGACGCTTCTCTCGCAGAGCGTCGGGCACTTCAACCGCACCAAAGTAGGCGACCTCATGGCACTGGCAACCAACGACCTCGATGCCGTCCGCATGATGACTGGAATGGCTTTCATCGTCGCTTTTGACGCGGTGTTCATGCTTATGGCGAGCATAGTCATGCTCGTGCTCCTCAACTGGAGGCTCACGCTGTTCATTCTCATTCCTATGCCGATTCTGTCGTTCATCATTATGCATTTTGGGCGCAAGCTCCACGACAGGTTCAAGGAAGTGCAGGCCAGCTTCGCGACGCTGACCGACAGCGCACAGGAGACATACTCCGGTATCCGCGTGATTAAGGCATACGCCCAAGAGGAATCCGAGTTCGACCACTTTCAGGTCAAAAACAACGACTACCGCCAGAAGAACATGTGGCTTGTGCGCGTTTGGGGCATGTTCGACCCACTGATTACCCTCGTTATAGGAATCTGCTTCGGTATGGTGATTCTCCTCGGCGGCGATAGAGTCATCCTTGGGACGATGTCGATGGGCGATTTCGTAGCGTTCAACGCCTATCTCGGCCTCGCCGTCTGGCCTATGATTGCAGTCGGCTGGATTAGCAACCTCTATCAGCGCGGCAAAGCATCGATGGGCAGGCTCAACGAGGTCTTCGCCCTCGAACCGGAGATTAAAGAAATCTCCAACCCCATCGTCCTCGACGATATGCGCGGAGAAATCGAGTTCAAAGACCTCACCTTTGAATACAACGACGACGCCAGCACCGGCCCCGTTCTCGAGAACCTCTCGATGAAGATTGACGCCGGTCAAACCGTTGCGATTATTGGTAGAACCGGTAGCGGCAAATCGACTTTGCTTCGCCTAATCCCACGCCTCTTCGATGTTCCGCGCGGGACGCTTTTTATCGATGGTCACGATATCCGCGATTTGGCACTCGAGCCGCTTAGAGGGCAGATCGGCGCAGTCCCGCAGGACAGCTTCCTCTTCTCCGAATCGATTATCGACAACATCAAGTTCGGCAGGCCGGACGCGCCCGACGAGGAGGCAATCGATTGCGCGAAAATCGCACAGATTCACGATAATATTATGGAGTTCCCCGAGCAGTATCAGACTGTCTCCGGCGAGAGAGGAATCACCCTCTCCGGCGGCCAGAAGCAGAGGATTTCGCTCGCGAGGGCGCTCCTGATTAAGCCGAAGATACTCATCCTCGACGATTCCTTCTCCGCAGTTGATACTGAAACGGAGGAGAAGATTCTGACGGGGCTTCGGGGATTCATGGAGGGAAGAACGAGCATACTGATTAGTCACAGAATTAGCACGGTGAAAAACGCCGACCACATTTTCGTTCTCGATGAGGGCAAGCTCGTCGAGCAGGGTAGCCACGACGAGCTACTCGCTGTGGGCGGCATCTACGCCGACATCGACAGAAGACAGAAACTCGAGCAACTGCTCGAAAGCGAGGACTAAACCATGCCTCCCGGACGCGGAAGCGGATACGAAGATTTCCACGAGGAACAGGCTCTCGGCAAGGTTTACGACGGCAACCTCGTCCGCCGGCTGATGAAGTATGCCAAGCCATACACCAAGCTCTTCATCCTCACGATTACTCTGGTTATCTTCCTGTCGGCGCTTCAGATAGCACAGCCATATATCACGAAGATTGCTATCGACCGATTCATTATATTCAGCAACGCAAAAATCGACCTCTCCGACGAGAGCTTGCCGGTTGTCCCCGACGTTCTCGAAAGACATCGAGACAAGCTTCTTCCATTGCAAGAGGAGGGCATCTATCTCCTTGACGCCAACGAACTCGACCCCGGGCGCGCGGCGTGGCTCGAAGCCGAGGAACTAATCGGCAGAGAGAAGTTCTACATTGTCGATTTGTCGAAAGTGGTGGACAGGCCTGCCGTCGAGGAAGTTCTCTCGCGCCACGAGGAGAAATTCGAGGCCACGGGCGATCCGGAGATATTCATCATCGATTACTCGACGCTCCGCGAGATTTCCCGCAGTGATTTGATGACAGTCCGCGGCAGAGACCGCAGGGGAATACTCATCATCGGCGCAATTTTCGTGTTGCTACTCGTCACGGTGTTCCTCCTGCAATATGCGCAGATATACCTCATGACATTAGTCGGGCAGAACATCCTGTTCGACATTCGCAACGCGCTTTTCCGGCACATTCAGACGCTATCGCTTCGTTTCTTTGACAGTAACCCCGTGGGCAGGCTCGTCACGAGGAGCACAAACGATGTGAACGTCCTCAACGAGATGTTCACCAGCGTGCTGATTACGCTCTTCAGCGATCTCTTTAAGTTCATGGGCATCTCGGTCATGCTTCTAATAATGAACTGGCGCCTCGGGCTTCTATTGATGGCGATTACGCCACTCATCATGGCCGCAACGCTTCTTTTCAGAATCAAGTTCCGCGCGGCATATCGGCGCGTCCGTCTCAAGATAGCGCGCATCAACGCCACCCTGTCCGAGCATTTCAGCGGAATTCGTATTATTAAGATATTCGCCCGCGAAAACGAGAATTTCCGGCGCTTCGAGGTGATTAACCGCGACTATTACAAGGCCAACATGTATGAAATAACCATCCATGGCCTGTTCTCGCCGGTTATCGTTTTCTTCCGCAACCTCGGGCTTGCGCTTGTTCTTTGGTTCGGCGGCGGACAGGTGATTCAGAATCTCCTGCCATTGGGAGCGCTGGTAGCATATCTGCAATACATCGAGATGTTTTTCCAGCCGATTAACGCCCTCGCAGAGAAATTCAACGTCATGCAGTCGGCGATGGCCAGTTCCGAGCGCATATTCCAGATTATGGACGAGAAGCCGGACATAGTCGCACCGGAGAACCCCGTCATCATTACGGACATCAAAGGAAGCGTCGAGTTCGACGACGTGTGGTTCGCATATAAGCGCCTCCCCGACAACTCCGACTGGGACTGGATTCTCAAAGGCGTAAGCTGGTCGGTAGAGCCGGGGCAGTCCGTGGCAATAGTGGGCGAAACCGGCGCGGGCAAGACCACGATAATCTCGCTACTTTCGCGCTTCTACGATATTCAGCGCGGCTCCATCCGCGTGGATGGCATCGATTTACGCGACTGGGACATGCAAAATCTGCGCCGGCACATAGGCGTGGTTCTTCAGGATGTCTTCCTCTTCGCGAGGGACATCAAGTCGAACATCCGCCTTAATAACGGAGAAATCGAAGAACAACAGCTCGCCGAGTTTGCGCGGACTGTCAATGCGCATAAGTTCATCGAGAGACTTCCGAATCAATTCGACGAGCCGGTGACGGAGCGCGGAAGCACGCTATCTTCCGGTCAGCGGCAACTTCTCGCATTCGCGCGAGTTTTAGCATTCGATCCGTCCATCCTCGTTCTCGACGAGGCGACATCGAACATTGACACTGAGACCGAGCAACTCATCCAAGAAGCGCTCTTAAAGCTCATCCGCAACCGCACCAGCATCATCATAGCCCATCGCCTCTCGACAATACAGCATGTTGATCGCATTCTCGTTATGCACAAAGGCAAGCTCGTCGAACAGGGCAACCACCAACAGCTCCTCGCCCACGGCGGAATTTATTACAAGCTCTACCAACTTCAATATAAGGGACAAGAGGTGGGGGCGTAGGCGTGGGAGCGGTAATAGGCAAAGGGCGAGGAGAGCCTCGCCCCGAAGGCTTCAAGCCATAACGATCATCATCTCTCGATTTTTAGCACGGCGAAAAATGCGTCCTGCGGAATTTCCACGCTACCGACCATCTTCATTCGGCGCTTGCCCTCCTTCTGGCGTTCGAGGAGCTTGCGCTTTCGTGAGATGTCGCCGCCATAGCATTTGGCGGTAACATTCTTGCGGAGCGGTGCGCATCGGGCGCGGGAGATTACGCGCGTGCCAATCGCCGCCTGAATCACCACTTCATACATCTGGCGGGGGATAAGCTCCTTGAGCTTGCTTACGAGCTTCTGTCCCCAGTCGTAAGTCCTCTCCCTGTGGATGATTATGGAAAGTGCATCGACAAGGTCGCCATTGACGCGGACATCGAGCTTGACGAGGTCGGAGGGACGATAGCCTATGAGCTTGTAGTCGAAGCTCCCATAGCCGCGCGATACGGTTTTCATCTTGTCAAAGAAGTCGAAAATTACCTCCGCGAGGGGGATATTGAATCGCAAAAGAACGCGCGCTGGGTCGATGAACTCTGTGGCGACATACTCGCCGCGCCGCTCTTTGACGAGGTTCATTATAGGGCTGACGAACTCGTGCGGAGTGATGATTTCCGCCTCCACGAAAGGCTCTTCGACGGACTCGATTTCGAGCGGGTCGGGCATCTTCGCGGGGTTCTCGACGGTGACTTTCTCGCCGTCCTCTTTCATTACTATATACTCGACATTGGGCACCGTCGCGACGAGGTCAAGGTCGTATTCTCGAAAGAGGCGCTCCTGTGTAATTTCGAGGTGCAGAAGACCGAGAAAGCCGCAACGGAAGCCAAAACCAAGCGCGGCGGAGGTCTCCGGCTCATAGACGAGGCTCGCATCGTTGAGTTTGAGCTTCTCGAGCGCAGAGCGAAGGCCCTCAAAATCGTCCGGGTTGGTCGGGTAGAATCCGCTATAGACCATCGGCTTGACCTCACGGTATCCCGGCAGAGGCTTGTCGGCGGAGTTTTTCACCGTCGTAATCGTGTCCCCGACGCGGGCATCGCCCACGCTCTTGACATTCGCCATGAGATAGCCGACCTCGCCTGTGGAAAGCGAGTCCGTCTTTTCCAGCGAGAGCGTGAGGTATCCCAGTTCGTCGATCTCGTATTGTTTCTCCGTGACGAAGAATTTTATCTTGTCCCCCAGCGAAAAAGTTCCATCAACAACACGGGCATAAACTACAACGCCACGGTATGTGTCATAAAAGCTGTCGAAAATGAGAGCGCGGGGCGGTGCGTCGAGATTGTCTTCGGGCGGAGGAATGCGTTTAACTATTGCTTCGACGACATCCGGCACGCCCTCACCCGTTTTCGCCGAAACCATGAGCACATCGCCGATGTCGCAACCGAGAAGTTCGGCGATTTCGACGGCGACATCCTCCGGCCGCGCCGCTGGCATGTCGATTTTGTTCACCACCGGTATTATCTCGAGGTCGTTCTCGATTGCGAGATAGAGGTTGGAAATCGTCTGCGCCTCGATTCCCTGAGTAGCATCGACAATTATGAGCGCGCCCTCACAGGCCGCGAGCGAGCGAGAGACCTCATAAGTGAAATCGACGTGGCCAGGCGTGTCGATGAGATTAAGCTCATAAACTTCGCCATCGGAAGCCTTGTAATCCATCTTAATCGCGTGGGATTTAATGGTAATTCCGCGCTCGCGTTCGAGTTCCATATTGTCGAGGAGTTGCTCCACGTGAGCGCCTATCTCGACTGCACCGGTCAGTTCGAGAATCCGGTCGGCAAGCGTCGATTTGCCGTGGTCGATGTGCGCGATTATTGAGAAATTGCGTATATATTTACTGTTTTTCATGGATTTTCTTCTTATTGCGCGACCACGCCCTCTAAATCGAGGGATAGATCGGAGAGTTTGAGTGAAATGGCTTTCGAGATGCCATGTTCTTGCATGGTAACGCCATAGAGATAATCCACGGCCTCCATCGTTCGCTTGTTGTGCGTGATGAGGATGAACTGCGTCTCGTCAGAAAAGCGGCGGATGAGACGCAGAAAGCGGCCGATATTGGCGTCGTCGAGTGGCGCATCGACCTCGTCGAGCATGCAAAACGGGCTTGGTTTGACTTTATAAAGCCCAAAGAGAAGCGACAGTGCGCAAAGTGATTTTTCACCGTCAGAGAGCTGACCCATCGTCAAAAAGCGCTTTCCGCGCGGACGCGCCTCGATGATAACATCCGCCTCGAGAATATCGACGCCCTCCTCGAGTTTGAGGTCAGCCTCGCCGCCCTCGAAAAGCTCGGTGAAAATCTGGCGGAAATGCAGTCGCGTCTTTTCGAATGTCTGCGTGAACTCCTCGCGGGCGAGGTTGTCGAGCTTGCGGATGGTCTTACGCAGTTCTTTGCCCGCCTCGACGAGGTCATCGCGTTGTGCGGTGAGGAACTCGAGACGCTGATTTTCTTCATTGAATTTATCCTCCGCCTCGGGGTCAACCCCCCCGAAATCGGCGATTTGCGTCTTGAGGCGGTCGAGTTTTATCTTGGCGTTTTGCTCCTGTAACTCATCCAACTCCTCTTCGACTTCGACGTCCTCGATATCTATTGAGTATTCGCTGTTTAAGTTTTTGCGAATCCACTGGGTTTGCATGTCGAAATCATGTTTCTGCATGGACTTCTCGTGGACGGCCTTCTCGAGCGCGGAGAGCTTGTTCGATGTCTCTCTAAGCTCGCTCTCGAGCTTCCGGAGGCTTTCTTCGGCCTCCTGCGCTTTTTCGCCCGCCTCCTTGAGGTCGCTTTCTGCCTGCTCGCGATTTCCAAAAAGTTCTTGAATTTCCTCGCGGAATTTTTCACGCGCCGTTTTGCAGGCTTCAAATTCTTCTGTAAGTTCTTTGGCTCGCTCTCTGGCGCGTTCGGCGACAGCAATCGCCTCTTTGCGCTGAAGCTCCATCCGAGAAATTTCCCGTTCGAGCGCAGACACCTCGCCCTTTCTGCGAACATATTCCATCTGCTCGTCGGTGGCTTTCTTACTGCGCTCTCTCGATAGTAACTCTGCCTTCTCCTGCTTTTCCGTAAGCTCTTCAAGTTCTGCGGAGAGGTGTTTCACTTTCGCCTCGAGCTGGGACAATTCGCGGGAATTCGCCTCGATAGACTCGGCAGTCTCGGTGCGTCTTTGGGCGAGGTCTTTGGCTCTCGAATCGGCGCTATGTATTGCGCTCTCCAAACTGCGAACCTCGAACTCCATTTCGCGATGGCTGTTTTCGGCGGTGCGGAATGCCTTCTCTGCCGAGTGAAGCGCGTTTCGTGCGGAATCGACGGCACGGCGCGCCAAGTCCTCATCGGATATAACTTTCTGCAAAGCCTCGTTTGCGGATTTCTCTTCGGCCTCTTTGCTTGCAAGTTCGGCGCGAGTGTTTTTTAGCTCGACAGCTCTCGTCACCGGAGCACCGGCAGGCTTGCCAATTCGGCGGATTCCCGGTTCTCGAAGGAACTCTCCGTCTTGTGCGACGAACTTCCCCGTGCCGTCGCCCAACGACCAGCCATTGAGGAGCGAGGTGAGTCTCTCGGCGCCAGCTTTGGCTATCGCGGAGGAGCTTGTTGGATTTGGAAGCTCATCGAGAACCACCAAAATCGCGGGGATTTTTGCTTCGACAAATATCTCGGCGACGGCTTTCGCGGTGCGCTCGTCCGGGACTACCCACGCTCTGGCTATCTCGCCCAAAATCAAGTCTATCGCTGGTGCGGGCAAGTCTGCAGGCTCGATTAGTTCGACCACTCGCCCAATAGCACCGCGCTCGGTTATCTTCTCGCGGACGGCTTTGTCCAGGTCGCCGCGTTTGGCGGCTTCTTCGAGGGAGATAAGCTTCGCACGAATGCTCACGACCTCTCCGCCGAGCCGCCCTATTATATCGTAAAGTTCGGATTTGCGGGCGCGAATTCTCTCAAGCTCGGCCTCGGCGGCTTCGAAAATCCCCTTTGCCTCGATGAAGTTTGTCTCGTGGGATTTGAGGGAAATTGTCAGTTCATCTAACGACTTACGCTTATGTTCGAGTGATGAGGTATGCCCCGTTGCCGAGGTCTCAATTTGAGATATTTGCTCATCTATGATGCCAATCTGCCCCCGCGCGGACTCGATATTCGCGGAAACTCGCGCGAGTGCGGCCTCGGCTGTCGATAGCTCGCTCCGCCGCTCTGATACGAGCTTTCGCAGTGCGGTAAAATCCTTCTCTGCCTCGGCGTGTTCGAGCGCAAATCTGTCGGCGTCGGCTTTAATATCGACAGCGATTCTGCGGAGTTCTACGAGCTTGGCTTCGGCTTCCTCGATTTGGGCGGAAAGCTCGCGTTCACGGAGTTCCTGCGATTGGATTGTCGCGCCGGAGGCCTCGATTCCGCGTTCGGCATTGTTCATTCGCTCCTCGAGGACGGCGTGCTCCTTCTCTCCGCGCGCAATGCCCGACTCGACTTTCCGCAGAACCTCACCAGCTTTATTAACCAGCATAGCCTTCTCGTCACGGTTTGCAACCAGTGTCTCCCTGCGTGTCTCAAGCTCGGTCTTTTTGGCGTTAAGCAGAGCAAGCTCTTCCTCTTTCGCCGATAACTCCTTCGCGACCACGGCGAGGGATGCTTTGAGACGAGCATATTCGTTGAATGCAATCTGCGTCGCGAGTTTTGCGGCGCGGCCTTTGAGGCGCTCGAGGTCCTTTGCGCGGCGCATCTGCCGCTTGAGGAAAGCGACTTGCCCGCCCACCTCGATAATAATATCGCCGAGCCGTTCGATGTCCGTTTCCGTAGTTCGTAGCTTGCTCTCGGAAGATTTCCGGTCATATTTATACTTCATGATGCCGGAGGCTTCCTCGAAAAGCTCGCGGCGGTCGTCTTTGCGCCCAGAGAGGATGCGGTGAATCATCGACCTCTCGATGAGTGCATATACCGAGCTTCCGATGCCCGTCCCCATGAGAATGGATTGGATGTCTTTGAGGCGAACCTGCCGTCCGTTAACGAGATACTCCGAGTCGCCGGAGCGGTAATATCTGCGCCCTAATATGACGGTCTCGGCCATCGGGTCGTATGGCAGAAGTCCTTTGCAGTCTTTGAGTTTGAGATGAACCTCGGCCATGCTCATGGGCTTCTCCTCGCGGGTGCCCTTGAAAATGACATCCTGAAGCGAGCTTGAGCGTAGCGACTTAATCTTCTGTTCGCCGATGACCCATCGAATCGCATCGAGGATATTCGTCTTGCCGCAACCATTAGGGCCGACAACGGCGGAAAGCCCTCTACTGAAGGAAAGCTCGGTCTTCTTGGCGAAGCTCTTGAAGCCATAAATTGTGAGCTGGGCGAGGAACATTTATGATAAAGGTAATGGGTTTTAGGTTTTCGGTTTTGGGTTATGGGATTCTTGTGACCGGCGAGGTCTCCGCCTTCTCTGGGATGAGCCTTGTTTATCAGAAGGCTTGTCCTCGTTGGATCTGCGGCCTTGTTTCCCACCATCGGGTTTTGCGCGTCTGGAGGGAAAAATTTTAATGTGATTGGAGTAAATCCAGCCCTTTTCGCCTTTGAGCACCTCGACGCGATACGCGCCATCGCCCTTAACGGGGAATTCTGCGGACTTTCCCTCCGCCTCGGCCACAACCTCGCCGCTTCGGACAAGGCGAATTGTGCCCTCCTCGGGCACTTCGACTTTGAATACAATACTCGGGTGGAAGCTCATCGACCCGCCAACGACTGACATTTGACGCTTGGACTCGCACCAAAAGCGGAACCCGCGGGCGTTTCCCCAGCGGTAGTTCGAGATAAATACACTGGCGTATTTGAAGGATTTGAGAAACTTCTTCCGCGCGCCCTCGAAATCGTCGATGGGGAGCGGCGCTTCCGTTAAGACATGCGTCCGAATCGACTGAAGCTGAACTTTATATGGGAAGAGCGTCAGGCGAAGCGGGCCGAACCTGTATGTCGCGGCGTGGGCGTCGAGCGAACCTACTCCGAGGACTCTGCGCTTTTCGGCGGCTTCGTCCCAGCGCGCGAGGGTCGTAGGCGAGGGCGTTCCGAGGATGCTCCTCGGATGAAGAAAAGAGCGGAGCCGTGTGTTCTTCTCGAGGCCCTCCAGCCACGCGGACATATGATTCCAAACTTCTATGCCGTCGAAGACATCGACATGCCACGCCGTCCATGGATACGCTTTGACTTCCGGAATGTCGCGCACCTCGTCGGGGTGGGCGATTATTCCTATGCCGCCTTTGTCGCGAACTCTTCGGACATATTCCGGCGCCGATAAACCATCGGGTAGAACCTCGTCTAAATCAATCGCGAGGTAATGGTTCTCGTCCTTCGCATCTTGAATTTCATAGCCTACGAGGCATAGAAGCCTGTCGTGCCACCCCTCGACATCCTTATGCGCCATCGTCATGTGATCGGTAAAGATGAGGAAGTCGAGGTGGTAACGGTTGGCGATACGAATTATTTCTTTATGCGTTTTGCTTCCGTCGGAATCTTTCGTATGTATATGAATTGCACCGACATACTCAAACAGTTCTGGGAGTTTTGACATTTACACTATTTCCATGATTGAAGGTCCAAATTGCTGAAAGGCCGATGAGAACTATGTCCGGATCGACCATGTGAGGCACGGATAGCTCGGGGGCTATCCACGCGGCGGATGCGCCGGTGAGGAGCATGAACGGATGCTCGCCGTGGATGTCGCCGTAACGCTTGTAAAGATGCTCGATTGTGCCCACGATTGCCGCACGAACGCCCACCAGCATGCAATCCTCCGTGCACATTCCAATTAGCGTATCGACGGGGCGGAATTCGATGTTCTTGAGTAGCGCTGTGTTTTCCGCGAGGCTACTGAACGCGATGATGTCCCCGGGGAAAATCGCCCCTCCGAGGAAAACGCCGCCCTCGCTGACCAAATCCGCAGTCACGGCGGTGCCGGCATCCACGACAAGAATGTTGCGTTTGAGGGCTTTGCCATAGACATGAAAAGCCCCAACTGCGGCTGACAGCCTGTCCGCGCCCAGCTCGGACTTCGGCTCGTATTCGACGGATAATTGAGTGGGCGTATCGCCGGTAACTATGAGCGACTTATAATCTTCGAGAATCCGGCGTAATTCCTGCGTCGCAGATGGGACACTCGATCCGATTGCTATGCCCGCGAGCCGAGAGTCGTTAGCTATATTCTTGATTCTATCGGCGTTAGCGGAAATCTCCGCTGTCGGGAAATGCAACCTATGCACAATCTCGTCCTCGACTGAGACTATCGCGAGTTTCGCGCGCCTGTTGCCTATGTCTATAGCCAATATCGCCATGTCAACCTCTGTGTGTGAGGTTATTACTTCAGCGTGAGCGCAAATAATCGCCCTCGCCGAAAAATTTCGAATAAATTACGAAATTCGAACATATAAGTCAAGACGATTGCAGATTGAGGAGTTCAAGTTTAGATGAGATGACATCCATCAAGATCAAATTCAAGAGGGCGGGGACTTCAAATCCCCACCCTCGATCATCAATCGCAAATCGTTTGGTCCATAATGCAATGCCTATCGAAGGAGCGTAATCGTCCCATTACAGACAATTCTGCCGTCCGACTCGATGAGATACAGATACAAGCCCTGCGGCATGAGTTTCCCGTCGTCGTCTCTGCCGTCCCATGCCCTGCTCACGACATCGAAGTAGTCCTCCTGCGCAGGAACATCGAATTTCCTCACCGGCACGTTCCGAATCGTGAAGATGTAAATCGTTGCGCCCTCGGTGGTCATATTTGGCCAGTCGAATATCGCTATCTCGTTGATATTGTCGCCGTCCGGCGTGAACGGGTTAGGCACCACAAGGCATGGCGTCGCCGGTTCGACCACGAACATGTAATCCGCGATATGGATATTCGGGCCGCAATAATCCGGCGAATCCTCGACCGTCAGCGAAACGAATACCGTGTCTCCCGCGTTGAACTCGATGCCATGAGCATCCGGAATCCAGCGAATGATGCCGCCAAGCCCTTCGCCCGACCACTCGAAATCGCCGTAATAATATGTCACCCCGTCAATTACGAGAACGAGCGTGTTAGGATTTACTCCGGCCAGTTCATCGTCAACATCGAGAAGGATCTCCTGCCTTATGTTGCGCGTATATGCCCCCGGGGGCGGCTCAATCATGTCGCTCATAGGCGGCACCCTGTCGATATAGAACGTCCAAGACAGAGGCGCGTTGACGCAAGGGTTGCCGAAAATATCTTCGGCGGAGACAACCGTCGCGTGAACCGTGTCGTGAGGATTCCAATCGGGGTCCGGGTGATAGACGAGGAACGGGTCGAGCCACTCGAGGCGCGGGCTTGCCGTCGTGTATGAAGTCCCGTCAACATTAAGCACGATAGTCGGTTCGACTATAGGATAAGCCGAAGTCAGCTCGACGATTATCGACTCCGGATCGCACGCCGATATAGAATCCGGACGAACCCGAACGATTGTAGCCACCGGCCCACCGGTATCGATTATCGGATAGTAGCAACAGAACATCGTATCGAAAGGCTCGCAGTAATCCATCGGGCCGTCCGATGTTAATATGCACAGCTCGATTGTATCTCCCGGCGTCAGCGTGATTCCGCAGTCCGAGGGATTCCACTCGAAAGTGAATACCCGTTCGCGAATATCTTCCGGGCCGTCAATCGGGCAGGAGACGCCGTCGAGCGTGATGCTCGTAGCGCCGGGAAGAATCCCCGCGACGTCGTCTGTCAACGTGATTGTCCAATGGTCGTTCATCCCGGGGATCAAAGGCCTTCCGCACGGCGGGTCGATAGCGGTGCGAACCGGCGCTTGAAGGTCCACGAAGAACTCCCAGCACACGGGCGACGGAAGCTCCGCGCCGCACTCGTCATCCACCGCCATAAGGCAAACATTCACCGTGTCGCCGTGATTCCAGAGAGTTGACGGCGTGAAGAGCAGTGTGTCCGGCGACCAGTCCAACTCGCCATCGGCGACGGTGTAATCGACACCCTCTACGCGGAGGACTATCGAGCTGGCGTCTATCGGGCAAAGCTCGCCCACTGGGACAATCGTCATGATAATTGACTGGTCGTCGCAAGCGGAAATCGTGTTTGGCAAAGGCTCGACGATATTTGGCGTGAGTCCGCATGGCGCGGTGAATATCGTGAATGTGTCCGCGAACCAATTCGGCCCGCACCAGTCCGGCGAGTCGCCCGCGCCGATAGAAATCACTATCGTCTCGTCGCAGTCAATACCCAAGCCGGTGATGTCCACCAAGACGAGCGAATCTCCGTCCCAAGTGACATCGGGACTTGACAGCGTGTATATATTACTATTGATTTCAATTTCCACCGAGGACCCATCAAGCCCTGAAAGATAGTCGTAGATTTTGAAATCGAGCGATGTCCAGCTCGCCGCGATGACCATCGAGCCGGGAGCCGGGGCGATTCCCCATACCACCGGCGGATCGAGATCGACATAGAACTCGCCGCAAACCGGCGCGGGAAGCCATATCGAGTCGAGGTTCATCAAAGAGTCGAGGCAGGCGTTCACAGTCGTGCCGCTCGGCCACATGGGGGACGGATCGAAACGGAGCCTCGATGTCGGAATGGCGGGCATGAACGTAAGCTCCGCATCCGCCGTCGTGTATCGAGTGCCGTTCACACGGACGACGATGCTCGTCGGGTCGATGCCCACCGTATCGACTATGCGCCACACAATCGAGTCCGGATCGCAGGCCGTCCAATCGCCGGTCGGGACATGGCGATATGAAGCGCTCGGCACGCCGCACGGCGATGTCGTGAACGGGCGAATCGCGGATTCCGCCGTATCGAAGGCCTCGCTCGCGAATTCCACGCCGCAATAGACGAAGCTCTCGATGCAGTCGGTGTATCCGGTGATCTGCCAGTCGTGCGCCTCGCCGCAGGGGAATTCCATTGCGTATCTCGTCGAGTCCTGTGTGGAAATCAGCACGCCATCGACGTAGAACTCGTATGTCGCAATCGCCCCTGCGGGAACCGGCGCCCAGCGGAAAAGAACTTCGCCGGGGGATTCTTCGGCATCCGCCAAAGGCTCGATGAGGTTGATTCCCGTAATCGGCTCATAGTCCACGGTGAAGTTCACCGTATCGACGGCGACGCAACCGATTGCATCCGTCACGGTGAGGATTATCGACACGCTCGACGATCCGAAGGTCCAATCCGGGTTCGGCAAAGTGCTGAACTCCGCACCGCCGAGGACGCGCCAACTATACGAATACGGCTCGATTCCACCGCTTGCGGTGGGGGCGCAACCGAGCGTCAATATCGCGCCGGGGCAAACTCTGCCATCCTCGCCGGCGTTGATCGCAAGCTCGCTCACAACAATGCGAACCGAGTCCTGCGCGACGCACCACGAGGAGTCATCCGTGACCTCCACTCGCACCCATCCGCTCGCGCTCACCCATCCAGTGGGGTTCTGCGCGAACGGGTCGGCGAATATCGCCTCGGGGAACCAATGGAACGAATAAGCGCCGGTGCCGTGGGAGACTATCGCATCGAAGTTCACCGAATCCGGTGCGCAGAGATTGGTGTCCGGCCTTGCGGACACGATAAGCTCGCAGTCGCTGACAATAAGCACCCAAGCACTGTCGCCTACATTCGGGCCGCACCAATCCGGGCAATCTGTCATTCGCGTGATTGCAACATCGATGGTATCTCCGGGCGGGAGCGGCGTTTCGAGCGCAATGTCGAAACAAACGACAGTATCGACGCAAGCGAAAGGCCCGAAGGTATAAGAATCGCCATAGACCTCGATATAAACCGAATCGAGGCCGGATAGCTCGTCGCGGACGCAAATTGTGATATTGTCCATCATCGGGGAAATCTCCGAGCCGGGGGCGGGGACTGCACTTACGACAATCGGGGCACTGCGGTCGATGTAGAACTCCCAGCAAACAGGGGCCACAAGCGGAATATCGTCGATGTTGACCGCGCTGTCCACGCATACGGAGATGACCTCGCCATCCGCCCACATGGTTGCGGGGCGGAAGACCAGCGTCGAATCCCCGTCCCACTCGAGTTGCGGGTCGGAAGTCCGATAGGAAACGCCGTTGACGGCCATCACAATCGATGACTCGACAATTTCGGTGGTGTCAATAATGAATGCAATTATCGAATCCGGATCACATGCCGTCCAGTCGCCGTTCGGGACGTGAACCGCAATCGCGTGAGGCTCGGTGCAGTCCTCTGTATGGAAAATCCATTCCTCGGAATAGAGCGTGTCTGCGAACGTCGTCCATGTCGTCTCGCCCGCAGAATAATGCGCCTCGATGCACTCGGTAACCCCTACTACCATCCACTCGTGCGTCTCTCCGCAGGGGAATTCGATTGTCACGTGCGTAGAATCGATGCCGGAGAAGAGCACAGTCCCGTCGAAAATAAAGTCGTATATCATGTCTGCGTGAGCCGGATCGGGCGCCCACTCGAAAGTCGTCTCGCCCACAAGCAGTGTATCGTCGGGCGTCGGGGCGATTAAGTCAATAGCAAGGGGGGATTCGTATTCTATGGTGAACGTCACCGTGTCCCATGCCTCGCAACCAAGCGAATCTACTACGCGAAGCACGAAGGTCTCGCCGACATCGCCGAAAGCGTGAATCGGGTTGGCCTCGGAATACAGGAGCGTTCCGCCCAAATCTAACCACTCGAACACATACGGCTCGAATCCGCCGGTCGCCGTCGGTATATCGCCAAGCGGAATCTCGGCGAACGGGCAAACGAGGCCGTCATCGCCCGCATGAGCGACGGGATTTGACACGACAATCCTCACAACGTCCGTGACATAGCAGTCCAGCGAGTCGTCTGTCACCCTCACCGTGTAGTTAATCGATGAATCCACAAGCGCAGTGGGGGTGGGGCTTGTCGGGTCGTCGAGGCCGTCGGTTGGCGTCCATGAGTAGCTGATAAATCCGCTTCCGCCTTCGGCATCCACGACCAGCGGAACAACTCCGCCGCCGCAGAGGAAGGTGTCCGGATACGCCGCCACATCCAAGTCGCAAGGCAGAACCATGAACCACCAGCAAAAGCTCGTGTCGTTCGGCGGGCAGTAATCGTATGTCGGCGCGTCATAGAGATTATCGAGGCAGACAAGCACGCTGTCGCCGCTCTCTATGTCGAGTCCCACGAACGAGAGATATGAGCCGTCCCAGAGAGTCGTCCATCCGACGGCAGGTATGCCGTTGACCATCACGGTAATGTGGTCGAAGCTCTCCACATCGACGCCTGCAGGCTCGTCGGCGATGAACACGCCCACCGAGTCCGGCGCAGAATAGAGCACACTGCCATCCGGCGGAACCGGCGGGTCGGGCAGTGGCGGATGAATATCGACGATGAATTCGCAAACTTCGACATAGCCCGCGCAACCTGCGGCGTTTTCAATGCGAACCAGCTCGAAAACGATCGTGCTACCGTGCATCCACGGAAGCGACGGTGTGAATGTCACGCGAATCGAGTCGTCCATCTCGAAGACATCGACTTCGGGGGAAGCATAAAAATATGGCGTGCCATCGACGAGAAGTTCGAGCGTAGCAACTTCCAATGCCGATGTGGTATCGGTGACAATCCAGATGATTTCCTGATACTCGCAAGATGAGATTCCACCGCATGGGAAGGGGCGAACCACTCTCCCGAATGGCGTTCCCGCAACATCAACGAACACAGTGTCCCAAGCCTCGCAACCCAGCGAGTCGATGACCTGCACAACATAATGTATAGGATTATTCGGACTGATACTGGGGTTCGGCACCGTCGATGTGAACGCCGGAGGAATCGATGTCCAGTAATAAGTATATGGCGGAATGCCTCCGCTTGCGGTAGGATCTCCGCCGAGAATGAGTTCCTCGCCGCCGCAAACGATGGTATCGCGTCCGGCATCGGCGACGGGTTCGACGGGATAGACCCAGACAGAGTCATAAGACGTGCACGACGGGTCGCCGCCGGTGACCATGACAACATAGAGCGTGGTATCGGTCGGCGTCACCACCGGATTGGCCTCAGTGCTGAAGACCGCTCCCGGAGGCGTCGCCGTCCACGAGTAATTATACGGCGGAACGCCGCCCTCCGCGGTCGGAGAGCCGCCAAGCGTCACGACATCACCGACGCAAATTCGCCTGTCCTCGCCTGCATCGACCTCGATGCGCGAGACCGTAACAGTCACTTCATCCGTGGCAATGCAACCAAGCGTGTCCGTGACGGTCACAGTGAATGTAATCGTCGTGTCGGAGGTCACCCAGCCGCTTGTGAACATCGGATTGGCGGTTGTTGGGGAAGATAGGCCGGTCGTCGGCGACCATGAATAAGTGTATGGCGCAAATCCGCCGGATGCCGTCGGGCTTCCGCCGAGCTGGACATACCCGCCCGGACAGAAAGTCGTATCGCGTCCGGCATTCGCAGTTGGGTTGGAGACATAGACGGTCATATCGTCGGTTGCTGTTTCGCTGTCTCCATCGGTGACAGTCAAAGTATATGTCGTTGTGACGGTGGGAGATGCCGTGGGATTTGCAATATTTGGGTTGGAAAGCCCTGTAGTCGGCGACCATGAGTAGCTATATGGCTCGGTGCCTCCGCCCGCCGCGGGAGTTCCGCCGATAACCACTGAGGAACCGGTGCAGATGTATTGATCCGGCCCGGCGTTGGCCACCAATGGAATCGAGCCGGCGATGTAATATGTGCAACACCATGAAGTGTCGTTCGTGCAGGGCATACAGCCGGATGCACGAACCATGTCATGCGCATGAAGGCAAATTTCTATCTCACCACCGAAGAGGAAAGCCAACCCCAAGATGCTGGCAGTATCGGCGCGAATGGTGCATGCAACTTCCCAGCCGCCGAACCAACTGGAAGGATTAAGCAAATATGTCGTTATGTCAAGATCGACGGTTCGGCTGAAATGGCCGGGGTATGGCACACCCGGAATAAAAGGTATATCATTAACTGTCACACGAACGGAGGTCAATCCTTCCCAAATGCCTATAAAATCGAGCTCTTCGATTAAGGAAAGATCAACATCCCGAAGAATGTCATCAAGCGGAGTAAGTCCAGCACCATCGTCGTATAACAATGCGGATATTATTATGTGATCAGTAGAGTCGAGCGTGCTTCCGCAGGGTGGATAGAATGAAACCGCTCCATCGCGAACCTCTCTTCTTGCAGGCCTCGGCGGTAACCATGTTGCGGGGAAGTGCTCCCACCAAACTGGCTTAGGTGGCCGCAAGTCTGTCTTGAAGTCGGAAAATGGGTGAAAGAGCTGTGGGCAGTCTGTCACATCAAGGCCGCTGACGGTTTCCATGCGAACGGTCTGCAGATGGCTCCATCCCGGCGGCGAGGGCGTAAATCGCAAAACTCCGCCGCGCCCTCCGGGATACCAAGTGAGGTTCGATGATGACGGATAGCAATGCTCCACGCCATCAACTCGTATGCAAAGGGTATTTGGATTGACCCCCAAATATCCTTCGTATTGAATTTCGAAATACTGGTCGTGGCAGGCTGTCCAGTTGCCCCTCGCCTCGGGGCAGATGACCCAAGCCTCCGGGCCGGGGCATCCGCAGTCTTCAACCCAGACGCAACCTACAATCGAGTCAGCATAGCTACCGGAAGTGACGCGAATCATAAAGCAATCGCCCCAGCCGAAACATGCGGGAACCTCCTCGATGTCCCATGCGAACATGTGGCTCGCTCCGCTGGAAATGGGGCCGTGGCTGACGGGGTTCGGGGAATCGCCTACCATGAGGCAGAAATCGGGGATAATCTCGGCGGTAATTAAATCCAGTGTGCCGCCTGATGTATTGGTAATCGTTACATTGATCTCTTCGACCTCTGCTATCTCGTCGATTACGAAATCGAAAATTTCGGAAAGATCGGATTCGAAGTAATTAAACCATATACCGCCCGTGGCATCAACGTATTGTCGATAAATGGTGACATCCCTGCAGTCAGCGCTCATGAAGTAAACTGTCCCACCCCAATCAGCCAGCAGTGCGAGAGTTTCTCCCGGAGTCCTTTCGCTGTCGTCGTCACACTCATCTGTAATAACAATGGCAACTTGTTCGCATCCGTCGCGCCAGTTGAAATCTCGGACGGCGTAATAAAGACCGTCGGTTGTAGCCTCGAGCGCTCCAGCACCGGCTCTCGATCCGGAGAGGATACCAGCGAATACATCAATATCGGTGATAAACGTGCTTCCGTGAGGGAAATTCACCGTTTCGCAATATGTGACATAACCGAATCCCGCCTCGAAGCCCATAACATGGAGATCATAGGCGAAGCGGTATATCTCGTCCTGAAGGGAGCTAATCGCGCTGGACATGCTTCCAGAGGTGTCCATGACGAAAACGATATCGACGCAACCGGTTCTTCGGATGCAGTTGACCTCGTCGTCATACCACCAGTCCTCGAACGAGTCGCCGGGGCGGGCGCGGTTCGCAGGGATGAACGTTTGGCTCCGTCCGCCTTTGCCAACGACAGTAGCACCGTCGATGACAAACGGTTGCGCCAGCGCAATAGCGGAGAGCAAGATTAAAAGAAGTGTGACGAAATAAGAGCGATTAGTCATAGCGACCCCATTTTATTCAAACAGAAACAATTTTCCAATTCTATATAATTAAATGATAAATA
>OMKS01000346.1_pt1 | contig 43452 bp, 38 predicted proteins | sample 1674721 | NCBI WGS metagenome assembly OMKS01 (sample SAMN06264996, study PRJEB25208) | sediment metagenome | isolation source: hot spring sediment | place: USA: California | collected 2014-09-02 | reverse complement strand
CATGTTTCCTCCCTTCCAGTTCCATTGACCACGCCCTTACAGGGCTCTGGTGCTTTGCTCATTTTGACTCAGGGCTTCGCCCTGAGCTGTATCACGGCGCCCCTTCGGGGCTTGGTTTCAAAATAATTGAGAAAATTTCTCTTTCCCCATCATCAACCGGTCCCGGGAACACAGCCTGGCTATATACACGCCGCTGGGCAGACGTTTCCCCTCTTCATCCCGTCCGTCCCAGAGAATTTCATGGCTCCGGGCCGACAGAACCGGGCGAACGGGCCACTTTCGGACCAGCCGACCGCGTATATCATAGATCATCAGACGGGCGTCTGTAACCAGATCCGGCAGATCGATGATGATTTTGGTTTCTGAATTGAATGGATTCGGACTGGCATAAAGAGCGAATTGATCCGGAATGACAGGCGGCTCTTCCGGCAGAGGCTCCGCGACAAATCCGCCATGACCGTCATTGAAAATGATATGTAAATTTTTTGATAAATATCCGTGAGCCCCTTCAAAAACAAGGATATCATTAAACCCATTGCCATCGAAATCGGCACAATAAATTCCCGAGGTCGAACCCGAACAGGTCGAAATAGTTGTTTTGACCGGTTCTGTGAATACAAACCCTCCCTGATTGTAAAGAATAAATATATCTTCATTCCAAATACACACCAGATCCGGATAGCCGCTGTTGTTCATATCGGCTGCGCGGAAATTACTGCTGAGAAACGGAAAGTAAACAGCATTATGTCCCTTGAAAGTCTCGTCTCCTCTGTTTTCAAAGATGACAAATACTGTGTATCCCATATACCTGCTGTGGGTGATGATATCATTGTTTCCATCCAGATCCACATCGGCAATCATTATTTCACCGTGTATCCAGTTTTCTTCAATTGGCAATGGGTCAAAACCGCTTTCTCTGCTGAAGTATACGAAAAAACCGTTGCCGCGGATAACCACATCGTCCCTGCCATCGTTGTTTAGATCACCGCATGCAATATAGCTTCCACTCCTGCCTAAATAAGTCGTTTCGGAGAAACGACCTGTCCCGTCATTGTAAATCAACCCCCAACGATCACCCCGAAAAGATGAAAACACAATATCCGTATCTCCGTCATTATCGACATCGCCATGCGAGATTGCTGTGATTGGATCCTCGGTATTCAATGGGAAACAGGCAACATTGTCAAAACCTTGATACCCGATATTATACACAACGCCCATTTGTCTTTCTTTATAGGGTTCGGATGCCTCACTGAAAATATCTATATATGGATTTTGATCCAGGCAAGCTCCATTGACTCTTGGAAAACCATTGGGGAAAGAAAGCGAATCGGTCAGTGTAAAGGTGCCGTCCCCGTTATTGAGCATAATCGACAAACCGCCCCAATTAATAAGAGGACAAAATTGATGCCCCACCACAATATCCATATGGCCGTTCAAATTCAGATCCCCCGCGTATACCGAATATGCCGCCCGGGGCACGCGGTAACTGGCGGCCCTTAAGGAGGCGGTCAGGGCCAGCATGACGGCAACCCGTATTGCTTGATGCATTGTCATGTCCTTTCCGGATCGTGGCATCCGTTGAAGAAAAGACTTTTCAGAGGCAAGTTGTTTATCCGTCTTCTTTGTAAAAAAACCTGGCTGCGGTTGATGGAGTCGTAATGCGGTATCAATACACCCCGTTTCCGGAAGATCCGATTCGTCGAACAATCAGAGTATCGGTCGAATGGAGGGGCAATAATGATCTATATAATGAAAATATTTGCGAAAGTCAAGCGAAAATGACATTTCGGATTTCGAATGGCGAATTGCGGATTGAAAAAGACCGTAATGCGTGAATCGTAATTCGTAAGTCTAAAAGACGCAAAGCGCTGAGCGCGGAGCGCAGGGCGGAGAAGCATTTCGGATTGCGAATTTCGGATTGCGGATTGAAAAAACACAAAACACCCCACACGACGAAAGAATACGGTTGACAATATGCCGAAGAATCAGTATCATTTAAATCAAACCCTTTACGTTCGAAAAGGAGAACGCGATGGGCCTGTTCAGGAAAAACTCCGCCGAACCCGGCAGTGCGGATTCCAATCCGCTTCATCTGCCTGCGGGCGTGCCGAAAGACATGCGTGTTCCGATCATGGAAATGCCCTATTTCCAATATACACAGGAGCAGCTCGAATACGCTCATGGGAAATGCGTCGAGTTTGTCTCGAACAACCGGGACCTGTCCGGGATCATCGCGGACGTCTGGATCGTACAAAAAGACAAGGGCTCGACCCTCTGGATTGTGTTCAATTCAGTGATTCCGGGCAGTGAAGAGCGTCGGATATTCGATCTTTTCAATCAATTCAGCCATCAAAAGCATGTTGGATTTAAAAGCGGACTTCTCACATTTGCCGTTAAAGATCCTGGACTGAAGGTGTTGAAGCGTATGAGCCCGGCAGGAGCATAGTCCCGGGTGCTTTTAAAATTGCCGGCAGCCATTCCGGCCAAAGCGGCTATGCCAGACAATCATAATCGAGGACGGGAAGACAATGAATCGTTCAACGGATACTGAAAAGCCTGTCGTCCGAAGAAGAATCAGCCTTTCAGGAAGACAAGGACATCATGGTTGCAGAAAATGGTATGCGGCTGTTTTCTTTGCCATCATATTCACAACGGTCATCGCGGCACCCCAGTATGTCAGCGAAACCGACTCAACAGGCCTCGGCGAGGTTCGCATCGAAAACGAGATCAAGTTGCGAGTTCCGCGGGAAAAAACCGAAGCGGTTTGGGAGTGGATGCGGGCACTCTTTGCCGGCGAACAGTGGCTCGATCCGGACGGAAATGTGTTTTCCGCGACATTCGGCGATGAAGATTTCGAGGATGTCTACTACGACACTCCCGATCTTCGCATGCTTGCGGACGAGAGCGGTATTCGGTACCGCACCCGCTATGTGCGTTCAGGATCCGCGGAGGACAAACACGGCCGCCGGCTCGTGCAGATCAAGCTGAACCGGGGAGACCCCACGGGCCTGGCCCGGTCCGAAATCAAGTTCAAGGCATCCGGAGGGGCCGCGGGCAGCGATATGCCGCTCGCGGGGATGATTGAAGAAAGCCAGCAGAGTGAGTTCGAAGAACTGTTTCGCGCCCTGGGTGTCAACCCTCGAAATGTCCGTCCCGTGCTCACGCTCAAACAGAACCGCCGCCGCGTCTATGTGGATGACCGGAGCGGGGCTTTTGCCACGCTGACCCTGGATAAATGCTCCACGACCAGCTGGGGGACGAAACTCGGCTGGACGGATATGGAACTGGAGCTGAATGAGATCCGCTACACGGAAGCGACCGAAGGCGAACGGCAGTATATGGAAACAATCAACCACAGGATGCTGGATGCCATCCTGGAGGCGTTTCCGGATATTGTTCAGGATCAGACTCCCAAGTACAATGTCACATTCGCGGCCATTGAAGCGGCGACCTGGCTGCCGGTGCGCCGAATGATCCGATGGAGGCTTGCTCCGTCGGATTTCATCGGCATTTTATCCCTGTTCCTTCTCGGAATCGCCGCCGTTATCCTGTATTGGGTCATTCGATGGAGAAAGCGAAAGAACACTCCGGCGTACGGGGACGCGGGATGAAAAACAGCGGCCAGGGGATTGTGTTCGACATCAAGCGGTATTCGATCCATGACGGCCCCGGCATCCGCACCACGATCTTTCTCAAAGGCTGTCCGCTGAAATGTGAGTGGTGCCACAATCCCGAAAGCTGGAATCCCGAACCGGAGCCCATCGACCGTATCAGCCGGCCCAAACGGTTCCAGAAACCATATACGGAAAAGCAGGATCTCATCGGTATTGAAATGAGCGTGAACGAGGTCATGGAGGAAATCCTGAAGGATGAGATCTTTTATGATGAATCGGGAGGAGGCGCCACTTTTTCCGGAGGAGAGCCCCTTTGCCAGACCGCGTTCCTGACCGCCCTTCTCGGTGCCTGTCGCGAACGAGCCATTCACACGGCTCTGGATACTTCGGGCGAAGCGCCGCTGAAGGACCTGAAAGCCGCGGCCCGGCTCGCGGATTCGATCCTGTACGACCTGAAGCTCATGGATAATGAAGCCCATAAAAAGTTCACCGGTGCCGGCAACCGACGCATCCTGAACAATCTCCGCGCCCTGGACTCGCAGCATCCCCGAATCACGGTGCGCATTCCCCTGATTCCTCAAATCACGGACACAAAGGAAAATCTGGTCGCGATCCGGGACTTTTTGCTGACACTTTCCATACGCCGGGTGGATCTGCTTCCCTATAACCGCCTGGGGAAGGCAAAATATCAGCGTCTTCACAGGACCCCGGCTCCCGATTCGGCGGAACCGCCTTCCCGGCCGCTTGAAGATATTCAGCGATGGTTCTCCGATAGGGGATTTGAGGCGGCCACAGGAGGATGAATGAACACGCGCATCAAACACCTGCGTGAACAGAGTCTGAAAGCCCGTCCCGCTCTATCCTGCGAGCGAGCCCGGCTGATCACGGAATTTTATCAAACCGGCCTGCCGGAGCGGGTTTCCGCGCCCGTGGCCCGGGCCATGGCTTTTCGGTATCTGCTGGAGAACAAGGCGCTCTGCATCAATCCGGGTGAGTGGATTGTAGGAGAGCGCGGTCCCGCGCCCAAAGCCACGCCCACGTATCCCGAGATTTGCATTCACAGCCTGGAAGACCTTGATATACTGCATCAGCGCGAGAAAATCTCCTTTCACGTGGAAGAAGAAACCCGGAAATTCTACCGGGATGTTTGCATTCCCTTCTGGAAGGACCGGTCCATCCGCGACCGCCTCTTCGCCGAAATGAATCCCGAATGGAAAGCGGCCTATGAAGCGGGTGTTTTCACCGAGTTCATGGAACAGCGGGCTCCGGGTCACACGGTTCTGGACGGAAAGATCTATTCCACGGGAATGAAGGATTTTCTCAGGAAGATCGAGACCGCCATGAACCGGCTGGATTTTGAGCGGGATGATCGCGCGCGCGACCGGATGGAAGAACTCAAGGCCATGGCCATCGCGGCCCGGGCGCTGGTTCATTTCGCCTCGCGGTATGCCGAAGAGGCGCGGCGCCTGGCCCGGGAAAGCCGGGATCCGGAAAAAAAGAAAATTCTGAAAACCGTGGCCGATGTCTGCTCCCGCGTTCCGGAAAACGCTCCCCGCACCTTTCTGGAAGCCCTGCAGTACTACTGGTTTGTGCATCTGGGTGTCATCACCGAGCTGAACACCTGGGACTCCTTCAATCCGGGGCGTCTGGATCAGCATCTCTATCCGTTCTACAGCCGGGAGATCGAATCCGGCAAATTGACTCCGGAACAGGCTCGCGAATATCTGCAGTCCTTCTGGATCAAGTTCAACAATCAGCCCGCGCCGCCCAAAGTGGGCGTCACGGCCCAGGAATCCAATACCTATACCGATTTCTGCCTGATCAATCTGGGCGGCGTCACGCCCGACGGGCGGGACGGCGTGAACGACCTCACCTTTCTGATTCTGGATGTCATCGAAGAGATGCGGCTGCTACAGCCGAGTTCCATGGTTCAGGTGAGCCGCAAGAATACGGACCGGATTCTGCACCGGGCTCTGAAAATCATTCGAACCGGATTCGGACAGCCTTCCATCTTCAATACCGACGCCATTATCCAGGAACTTCTTCGCCAGGGAAAGACGCTGAAAGACGCCCGGAGCGGAGGGGCCAGCGGATGCGTGGAAACCGGAGCCTTCGGCAAGGAAAGTTACATTCTGACCGGGTATTTCAATATCCCCAAGGTTCTCGAGATCACGCTGAATAACGGGGTGGATCCGCGAACAGGACGGTGCATCGGATTGAAGACGGGCGATCCGGCCGCGTTAAAAACCTTCGAGGCCCTGTATGAGGCGTTTGACACACAGTTCAGGCATTTTATCGACATCAAGATCAGGGGAAACCGGATCATCGAACGAATCTGGGCTTCGTATCTGCCGGCTCCTTTCATGTCGATTCTGGTGGACGACTGCATCGAAAAAGGCCGGGATTACAATGACGGAGGCGCCCGCTACAACACCTCCTATATTCAGTGCGTCGGCATGGGGAGTATTACGGATTCGCTGTCCGCGATTCAACATCATGTCTACAGCCGCGGATCGGTTTCCATGGAACGGCTTCTGGCCGCTCTGCGGGATGATTTCGAGGGACATGAAGACCTGCTTGCGAAATTGATACAGGAAACACCCAAATACGGAAACGATGATGACCGGGCCGACGATATTCTGCGACGCGTATTCGAAACCTGCTTTTCCGCTGTTGATGGCCGACCCAACACAAAGGGAGGCGTGCACCGGATCAATCTGCTTCCCACCACGGTGCATGTGTATTTCGGCAGCGTACTGGGCGCCATGCCTGACGGCCGCCGCGCCGGCAAACCCCTGTCCGAGGGCATCTCTCCGGTTCAGGGGGCGGATGTGAACGGACCCACCTCGGTGATCAAGTCCGCGGCCAGGATCGATCATCTGCGTACGGGCGGCACGCTGCTGAACCAGAAATTCACGCCGCAGCTTTTGGCGGACGATCAGGGAATCGAAAAGCTGGCACAGCTGATCCGTGCCTATTTCCGCATGGACGGCCATCACATCCAGTTCAACGTGGTGACCGCCGGACAACTGCGCCAGGCGCAGAAGAATCCCGACCAGTACCGGGATCTGATCGTGCGCGTGGCCGGATACTCCGATTATTTTGTGGATCTGGGTGAAGATCTGCAGAATGAAATCATCGAACGAACCGAGCACATGGAGTTATTATGAAAAAGCATCTGTCAATCATTCTGGCACTGGCCGCGATGGGAACGGGATTCATCTGCCATAAAACCGTGGACGTGACGGATTCGCTGCATGAACTCGTGAACGCGGAAAGACAGTTCGCGGCCCTTACCCGTGAACGGGGAATCAGCGAGGCCTTTTCAGCCTGCCTCGCCGAAGAGGCCGTCGGTTTTCGGCCTGAACCCGTCAGGATCAGAAACCGGTATGTGGAGAATCCGGAGATCCCGGGCAGGCTTATCCGGAATCCGGAGATCGCGGATGTCGCCGCTTCCGGTGATCTGGGGTACATGTCAGGGTCTTATGAATTTTACGGGAATGAATCGGAACCCGCGGATCACGGCCATTATGTCTCCGTCTGGGAGAAACAGGCCGGGGTCTGGAAGGTGGTTCTGGATGTGGGGGTCCGGACACCGGGTCCCGGGTCTTTGGACACGGTGATGGTTTTGGAAGAAGGGTACCGGGCACCGCGTATCGCGGGCTCGGTCGAAAGGGAGCAGGAACATCTGATGAACCGCGACCGCGATTTCTCCAGCCTCGCGCTGATAATGGGCATGGAGGACGCTTACGCCAATCTGGCCATGGATTCTTTTCGGTTTTACCGCGAAGGCCGTTTTCCAGCGCGGAATCTGTCGGAGTTGAGTCGGGTGATACATGATTCGTCACGCCGGATTCGTCTGGATCCCCTGAAGGCCGCTGCGGCGACTTTCTGCGATCTGGGGTATTCTTACGGGACAGGACGAATCGGATCTGTAGATTCTGAAAAGCGTATCAGTTATCTGCATATCTGGAAGCGGTCGCGCAGAGGCAGCGCGTGGAAGCTGGTTCTGGTCCTTCATTTACCCGTGTTTTCTGAGGAAGAATGATCGATTATTAAAAGACCGCGGACCCGGGGCGGCCTGCTGCCGCGCATGGAGCAGAGCGCCTGGCGCAAAGCGAAAAAACTGGTATCTTATGAAGAGTATAATTTTTACATCGGTTTCCGGCTGTTCGATAAATTAAAATCCGGTGACCCGATGAGAGCGATAGAAAAAGAACAAATGGGGAGTTTTTTCGCTATGCGCTTCGCGCTCAGCGCTTTGCTTTTCTCACGTCTTTTTCTCTCGCTATTTTTATTTGGCAAGAAACCCTGTAAAAAGGCGGATCAATGAAATGATCCCAAAGAGTGCAACGGAATAACGGAGGATTTCATGTTTAAAGCAGAGATTTACAAGCAGCGCCGAAATATCCTGAAAAAACGGATGAAATCGGGCAGAATGTATTTTCCTGGAAACGCTGAAAGCCCCATGAACTATCCGGCCAATCCCTATCCCTTTCGTCAGGACAGCACGTTTCTTTATTACTGGGGCCTGGATTTGCCCGGTCTGACGGCCGTGCTGGATGTGGACAGAGATGAAGCGATTCTGTTCGGAGATGATTTTACGGTGGACGATATTGTCTGGATGGGACCCCAGCCGACTCTGGCCGAAAACGCAGCCCGGGTGGGTGTCGGAACGGTCCGTCCCATGGCGGATCTGGAAAAATGGATCCAACCCGAATCCCGCGAGTCGCTTCACTTTCTTCCGCCGTACCGGGCGGAGAACCGGATTGCGCTGCAGCGTTTGACGGGCATTCCGGCCGATGAGATCGGAAAGCATGTCTCTGTGGATTTTATCCGCGCCGTTGCCGCGCAGAGATCCGTCAAATCGGCCGGGGAGGTGGAGGAAATCGAAAAGGCGCTAAAGATCAGTTATGACATGGTCCGCCTTGCCATGAGCATGGTCCGGCCCGGAATGATCGAACAGGAAGTGTACGGTGCCGTGGAGGGTCTGGTTCTTTCCAGGGGTAGCCGTGTGTCTTTTCCGGTTATCTGTTCCGTGCACGGGGAAACCCTTCACAACCATCACCATCACCATATCATGGAAGAAGGACAGCTGCTGGTCCTGGATTCAGGCGCCGAATCGCCCGGTCATTATGCCAGCGACATTACACGCACGATTCCGGTAAGCGGGTCGTTCAGTCCTGAACAGCGGGCGATCTACGAAATATGCCTGAAGGCCAACGAGAAGGCCATCGATATGATGAAGCCGGGCGTTCCATTCCGCGAGGTGCATTTGCGCGCGGCGACCATCATCGCCGGCGGCATGAAGGACCTGGGCTTCATGAAAGGCGACACGGATGAAGCCGTCGCAGCAGGAGCGCACGCCCTTTTCTTCCCCCACGGCCTGGGGCATATGATGGGCCTGGATGTCCATGATATGGAAAATCTCGGGGAAGATTATGTGGGGTACAGCGATCAGGTGAAGCGCAGCGATCAATTCGGCCTGGCGTATCTGCGCATGGGCAAGCCGCTGGAAGAGGGGCATGTAATCACCGTTGAGCCGGGCATCTATTTCATTCCCGAGCTGGCGGATCAGTGGAAAACGCAGAAAAAATTCACGGAATTCATCGATTACAATCAAGTGAGCTCTTATATCGGTTTCGGAGGCGTTCGCATCGAAGACGATGTGCTGATCACTCCGGACGGACATCGAGTATTGGGAAAACCGATCGCCAGGAGTCCGGGGGATGTGGAAGCCTGGTGTGCGGGCGCGTGAGCATCCATTCACTTTCCGCAGGATCCCGACCGTGTTTCGGCTGTTTATTGACAAGGAGGGCGCTTTGAGACGTCTGATAATCATTCGAATGATCATTCCTCTCTTGATCATTCCCCTTCTGAGTCCGGCGGCGGCGCCGGATTTTGATACCTTCTTTATTCCAAAAACCCTTCGCGTGGACATCTATCACGCGGGGAATGCCGTGGAAGAGTGGATCACCCTGGATCAGATCTATGAAATCCAGGGATGGGCGGGAACCCGCCGCCATCTTCTCGATCCGTTCAACAACGGACAGTATCGGTTGAGCGTTGTTGACGCGGCATCCAACACCACCATCTATACGCGGGGCTACTCCACCCTGTTCGGGGAGTACCAGACCACGGGCCCGGCGCTGGAGGGCGTGAGACGGACCTTTCACGAAACACTGCTGATCCCCTGTCCGAAAAGGCCGGTCTATGTGCGGATTCACGGCCGTGACAGGCAAAACCTGCTGAAGCATCTTGTCACCTTTACGATCGATCCCAAATCCATCGACATTATTCAGGAGCCTTCGGCCGGAGACCGTGTGGTGAAAGTCCGTTATCAGGGGGATCCCGCCGAGCATGTGGATGTGGTGTTCGTGGCCGAGGGGTACACGGAAAAGGAGTTCGGAAAATTTAAAAAGGACTTGAACCGTTTCGCGGACGCGCTGTTTTCCATGGAGCCGTACAGGGAATACGAGAAAAGGTTCAACCTGTGGGGCGTATTCCGCGCCTCGGCCCAGAGCGGGGTGGACGAACCCAGAAAGCAGGTTTTCCGGAATACCGCGGTAAACGCGTCTTTCAATGCCTTTCATCTGGAACGGTATCTGCTGACAGAGGACAACCGGACGGTGAAGGATCTGGCCCTTCAGGCGCCGTGTGACGCGGTGTGTGTCATGGTCAATTCCCCGCGGTACGGAGGCGGAGGCATTTACAACCATTACGCGGTGTTCACTTCGGACCACTCGCTGAGTGAGCCGGTTTTTCTCCATGAGTTCGGGCATTCATTTGCCGGACTGGCCGATGAGTACTTTTCTTCCGAGGTGACGTACAATGACTTCTATCCGGCCGGCGTGGAGCCTCTGGAACCCAACATCACGGCACTGCTGGATCCGTCCCATGTCAAATGGTTCGAATACCTGACTCCCGGCCTGGAGATTCCGACGGATTGGGGAAAGGACGGAATCGCGCGTATCCGTTCAGAGAGGGATTCCCTTGGAAAAGCGATGGAATCCGACTTGCGTGAACACGCCAGGGTGGACGATGAAGAGCGTTCCGCAATCCGCATGCGCTACGAGGCACGGCTCGATTCAATGAGAGAGGCTGAAAGAGAAACCGAAGAGGCGATTCGGATAAGACTTGCCGGCAAGGTGGGCGTGTTCGAAGGAGCCGGATATTCGGCCACCGGGCTGTACCGCCCTGAGATCGACTGTCTCATGAAGGGAAACTCCAGACGGGAATTCTGCCGGGTCTGCAGGGAGGCGATCCGCCGAATGATCGACTATTATTCACGATAATTCCCATTTTTCTGCAAGCACTTACACATCTTTTCATTCCGAATTTCAGGGGCCCCGCTTTGCGGGGCTCTTTCACATTCTGCGAATTCAAGCCCAAATACCAAGACGTCCAACAGGGATTTCGGGAAGAAAAAGAACAATCAAACGAGAAAAAAATCCATCAAAGAAACAATAGCGGAAATAAAATAGGCATAAGGTAAACTAAGAATGAAATTTTAATAATAAGAAAAAGGAATAACAGGTTTTTCCCGGTACAAGTCGCCAGCCTTAAAAGATGAGAAAAATTTTTATAAAAAATAATATTTCTTATTGACTCTAATGATCAAATGATTATCTTAAATAAGGGTTGCCCGATTCCAGTGGCTTCGACCGCTTTCTGTAATGGGGATCTGTTCCTGCAAGCTACCATTGGGCGATACGGCGCGACGCAGACGGCCCAGCAGCCCAGGCAATCAATGTCCGCACAAGGCTTCAGGCTCTGGCCGCAATCAAAAACGACTATTAAACCTGTCCACATTTTCTTTGGATGATCTGCTTGTCATCGAACTGTCATGAGGTGCCGCCGAAAATGACGAAACGGCCGAAAGACTCTTTCACGGTTTTCAAATCCCAAAGATCTTTCTGTCTTTACGGCGTTCTCTCGTCTTCCATTTCGGGCAAGGATCTGTTTATCCAACCATCGGATCGATTTTGAAGGAGAGCAATATGACTTATAAGAATCTCGATTTTCAGACGGAAGGACGCATGGGGTTCGTTCGAATGAACCGTCCGGACGCCATGAACGCGCTGAATACGGAGACGTTTCATGAACTGATCCATGTACTCGACAGGCTGGAAAGAGACGATGCCGCGGATGTGGTCATTGTCACGGGTGAGGGAAAGGCTTTTGTGGCCGGCGCCGACATTGTTGAAATGAAGGACATGGACGGACAGCAGTCCAGAGCCTTTTCCCGGCTCGGTCAGTACGTGTTCCGCCGCATGGAAACAATGGATATTATCTTTATCGCGGCCGTGAACGGTTACGCTCTGGGGGGGGGGCTGTGAGTTCGCCATGGCGTGCGATTTGCGTATCGCGTCGGAAAAAGCGAAATTCGGTCAGCCTGAAGTGAACCTGGGCGTAACACCCGGTTTCGCGGGCACGCAGCGGTTGCCCCGGCTCATCGGTAAGGCACGGGCCATGGAGCTTCTGGTGACAGGTGAAGTGATCGACGCACACGCGGCCCTGGCCTACGGGCTTGTCAACCGGATCACGGAACCGGAAGATTTGATGGATGAGGCGAAAAGCCTGGCCGCAAAGATCATTGCCAAAGGGCCGGTATCCGTTCGCATGGTCAAGGCGTGTGTCAACCGCGGTATGCAGGCCGATATCGACACGGGCGGCGCTTTCGAGTCCGACGCGTTCGGTCTGTGTTTCGCTTCCGGCGAAACCCGAACGGGCATGAGCGCCTTTCTGGAAAAACGGGAACCCGATTTCAGGCGGTCATGAGCCTTTTTCGAGTATATTGAATGAAACACAGAATGTATCTGTTTTCTGAAACGCCGATTGCCGCCGGCGGTCAAATGATAATTTTTATAGATCAGGAGGAATCGGAATGACCCTGGATGAACGTTTGGAAAATGTCGCCGTTCTCGGAGCAGCCGGAAAAATGGGAAGCGGTATCGTTCTGCTTCTGGCTCAGGAGATGGCCCGACTGAAAGTACTGAATCCCGACAGGAGCTATCACCTCTATGCTGTGGATATCTCGGAGAAGGCACTGGACGGTTTGATGGCCTATCTGAGAGCACAGGCGGTCAAGGCCGCGGAAAAGGGTTGTGTCATGCTCAGAGAGCTGTATAAGAACCGGACAGACCTCGTGGAAAATTATGATATCATCGACCAGTTCACCAATGATGTTGGGAGCGTGATTCGTCCCACGACTGAATTGAGTATGGCCGGAAAAGCCCGAATGGTCTTTGAAGCCATTGTGGAGGATGAGGAGGTCAAAATCAGGATCCTGAAAACGCTTGACGGACTTTGTCCCGATGACACTTTTTATTTTTCCAATACATCCTCGATTCCCATCCATATACTGGACGAGGGAGTGGGACTGGATGGATGCATCATCGGCTATCATTTTTACAATCCGCCGGCTGTTCAGAAGCTTGCAGAACTCATCTCCACTCAGAATACTCGCAAAGAACTGATTGATATTTCTCATGAGATCGCCAAACGGCTCAGGAAGAAAATCATACCCTCAAATGACGTGGCGGGTTTTATCGGAAACGGACACTTCATGCGGGATATTCTTCATGCGGTTGCCGAGGTGAAAAGAATCGCGGGCACATTCCCCGGGGTCGAAGGGATCTATGCTGTCAACAAAATCAGTCAGGACTTTCTGATTCGGCCTATGGGTATTTTTCAGCTTATCGATTATGTGGGCGTGGATGTCTGCCAGCTGATCATGAAGGTGATGACCGCTCATCTGCCCGATGAGACTCTGGAAAGTGACCTCATCAACCGGATGGTCGGGAAAAAAGTCATCGGAGGACAGTATGCCGACGGCGGTCAGAAAGACGGTTTTCTCAAATATGAGAAGAACCGGCCAGTGGGTGTGTATGACATCGATAAGGGACAGTATGTGATGTTCGACATGGACGGGTGGACGAAGAAAGTCGACGACCGGCTCGGCCCGCTTCCCGAAGGATGGTCCGCCTGGCGGAAACTGCTCATGGATCCCAAAAAAGAGGAGAAGCTCCGGATCTGTTTCGGCAATCTGAAAACCATGGATACACCGGGTGCGGAGCTGGCAAAGGCCTATTTCAAGCGGTCTGAAGAAATCGGTAAGGGCCTGGTGAAAGACGGCGTCGCCCAAAACGCGGAGGATGTGAACGGTGTTCTGACCAACGGCTTCTACCATCTCTATGGACCCATCAACGATTATCTGGCATAAGGAGGCTTATCCATGAAGAGAATGCGGAAACCGGTATATTTCACAGCGGGTTACAACACCGTTTCTTTTGGATCGGGCCGAAAGGAGTTTCACCCCAAGAAACCCCGTCCCGGCCTGGAGCATTATATCAACGAGGCGGGAAAGGGCGTTCTGGAACAGATCAGCGATCCGGATTCGATCGACGAAGGCGTTATCGGTAATTTCATGGCCGCGCGTTTCAACAGGCAGGGTAATCTGGCCAGCCTGATGGTGAACATCCACCCGTCCCTGCAGTATAAACCGATGGTCCGGGTGGAAGGAGCCTGCGGTTCGGGCGGTCTCTGTCTGACTACGGCCGTAAAATCCGTTTTATCCGAGACCGCGGATGTGGTTCTGGGTGTGGGAGTGGAAGTGCAGAATACGGTCAAGGCCATCTACGGCGCCGATATTCTGGCCGGGGCCGGGCATTACGCGGGAGAGCGAAAAGAGGGTCACGCCTATTTTTTCCCGGCCAAATTCTCAGACCGGGCCGGAGCCTGCTATGCCAAATACGGGCATGACAAGGTTCGGCAGGCCATGGCCCGCTGGTATGAGCAGGCCATTCTCAACGCCCGGAAGAATCCCAGGGCCCAGGAATATCACAACCGCATCGATGATCTGTTCGCCGCGGGAATGACACCGCCCAATCCCAGGGCCTTCTGCGAACATATCAATATTTACGACTGTTCCAAGGTGTCCGACGGAGCCTCGGCGCTCATTGTGGCTTCCGAAGAAGGACTGGATAAAATCGGCATTCCCAAATCCAGGGCCGTCGAGCTGGCCGGATTCGGCGTCGCGGTTGCCGACATCACCCAGCCGCCGCCGGATCAGACAAAAATGACCACCGTGGCCGCTGCGGTTAAAAAAGCCTATGAAATGGCAGGTATCACATCGAAAGATGTGGGAGTTCTCGAAGTTCATGACTGTTTCACCATCGGCGGTATACTGGAACTGGAGGCGGCTCAGTTTGTGGGTGAGGGGGAGGCCTTCGATTTTGTCCTGGATGGCAAAACCCGGTTCGATGCCGGGATACCCACCAATGCCACGGGCGGCCTTATCGGATTCGGCCATTATACGGGTGGAACGGGCGTGCGCGAAGCCGTGGATCTGATTCATCAGCTGACAGGCCAGGCCGGTGACAGTCAGGTAAGCGTTCCGTCCGATCGTCCCTATGGCCTGATGATCAGTATGGGAGGCAATGATAAGACCGTGGTATCCTGTATCTTTAAAAAGACTTCCTGAAAACGGCGGCCGCCGTCAGGAGAAAGGATTCCGGGAACCTTATGGAAGAGCGAAGATTGATTTCGATGCTGTCGGATGAGGCGCACGAAAAGTTCCGTCAGAAGATTCAGGCGTTCGCCAGGGATGTCGTCGCCCACCGGGCCGGGGAAATTCAGCAGAAGGAAGAATTTCCCATGGACATTGTCAAAGAGATGGGCAGACAGGGGTGGATGGGCCTTCCCATTCCGAAAGCATACGGCGGCGCCGGTCTGGACAATTTGAGTTATATCATCGCCGTGGAGGAGATCTCCAGAGTGTCCGGCTGTGTCGGCATCACCCTGGCCGCGCATACCTCGCTGGTCGTCTGGCCGATCTATACACATGGAAATGAAGCCCAGAAAAAGAAATATCTCGTTCCTCTCGCCCGCGGAGAGCATATCGGTTCTTTCGGGCTCACCGAGGCCAATGCCGGGTCCGACGCCGGAGCCACGGAGACCATGGCGGTTTACCGGGACGGGCGCTATGTGATCAACGGCATCAAGCGGTTCATTACCAACGGGACCTGGGCCGATACCGTGATTCTCACGGCTTCTCATGACCGCTCTCTGGGCGTTCACGGCATCAGCGCCTTCATCGTGGAAAAGGGCACGCCGGGATTCAAGACCATACGCAAAGAGGACAAACTCGGGCTCCGCGCTTCCGATACGGCCGAGCTCGGCTTCGAAGACTGCGAAGTGCCGGAAGAAAACCTTCTCGGCGTCAAGAACGAAGGGTTCAAGGTATTCATGGAGACCCTGGACGGGGGGCGCATCAGCATCGGCGCTCTGGCTTTGGGCGAAGCCCAGGGGGCCCTGGATGCGGCCGTCGACTATGTGAAGGAACGGGGTTTGGGCCGGTCTCAGGCGGTTCAGGCTGCCATCGCCGACATGACCATGGACGTTTCGGCCGCGAGGCATCTTATCTATCACGCGGCCCGTCTCAAAGACCTGAAACTCACCGTGACCCTGGAAGGCGCCATGGCCAAACTCTATGCGTCCGAAGTGTCCATGAGGGTCAGTTCCAGGGCGATTGACATCATGGGCATGGAGGGTTTGACGCCGGCTTATTCTCCGGAGCGCTTTTTCAGAGACGCCAAGTTGAACGAGATCGGGGAGGGCACTTCGGAGATACAGCGCATCGTCATCGCGAGGCAGGTTCTGGGAAAACGTTGAGCGAACCAACGACAGCACTCAAGTGAGGAGGTAAAATGAATTTCGAGCTGGATTCCAATCAGAAACTCATCCAGGAGATGGTCCGGGAATTTGCCGTCAAGGAGCTGGAGCCTACGGCTGTGGAAATCGATCAGTCCCGGGAGTTTCCGTGGAAGAACATTCGGAAAATGGCGGAACTGGGACTGATGGGCATGATCGTTCCCGATGAATACGGCGGAGGGGGCATGGATTTCCTGAGTCTGGCCATTGCCGTGGAAGAGATTTCGCACGGCTGTGCCTCTACGGGCGTGATCGTGGCTGTCAACCAGACGCTGACAGCCTATCCGATCATGCAGTTCGGCACGGATTCACAGAAAAAGAAGTATCTGCCCGTGCTGGCCGGCGCCCAAAAAATCGGAGCGTTCGCGTTGACTGAAGGCAGCGCGGGTTCGGATCCGGCCGGCATGGAGACAACCGCCAAACTGGACGGGGATCATTACATACTAAACGGCTCCAAACGGTTTATCACCAACGGCGAAGAGGCGGGCATATTCATCGTGTTCGCCGTGACCGACAGGGAGAAGGCCCATAAGGGAATCAGCGCCTTTATCGTTGAGAAGGAATTTCCGGGTTTCGCGGTCGGTCAGCATGAAGACCTGATGGGGCTTCGGGCTACGGGCAACTGCGAACTGATGTTCGATGATTGCCGGGTTCCCAAAGAGAATCTGCTGGGTGAAGAGGGGCAGGGGTTCAAGATTGCCATGAACACCATCGATACCAGCCGGATCGATATCGGAGCCCAGGCCGTGGGCATCGCCCAGGCGGCACTGGATGCGGCGGTAAAATATTCCAAAGAGCGGAAAACCTTCGGCAAACCCATATGCGAATATCAGATGATTCAGGATAAACTGGCGGAGATGGCCTGCCGAATCGACGCGGCCCGCCTTCTGGTTTACCGGGCTGCGGCCGTGAAAGACGCGGGCGTGTCCAGATACACCAAGGAAGCGGCCATGGCCAAATACATGGCCTCCGAGGCCTGCATGTATGCCGTGCGCGAAGCGGTCCAGGTCTACGGGGGATATGGATATACCAAGGATTATCCGGTGGAGCGTTTTTTCCGTGATTCCAAGGTTATGGAGATCTACGAAGGAACCTCCGAAATCCAAAAAATCGTGATTGCCCGGAGCTTATTATAACATAAGGAAAACCCATGGCTGTTGAAGGCGCGATTCTCTGCAAAGAGCTGGAACTGTACGGATGCATACAGTGCGGACGATGTTCGGGCGGTTGTCCGGTATCTGCGCGTTCCGCTTTGAATCCCCGGAAACTGATCTATGAAGCGCTTCTAAACGTCCGGTTTGTACCTGTCGAAAGGCCTGAAATCTGGGAGTGCACGACCTGCGCCACGTGCGCGGAACGCTGTCCGAAGAAAGTGCAGCCTTATCAGGTCGTACTGTCCCTGCGTTCCGATGTGATCGAAGGCGGGCGTGTCAAACCGGCCCTGCGCGACGCGATGGAGAGCACGCTGATACACGGCAATCCCTGGGGCAGGGGCCGGGAGAAACGGTCGGAGTGGATGGCCGGTGAAGAAGTGCGCGTTCTGGGCGAGACCGAATCCGCGGACCTTCTCTATTTTGTCTGCTGCACGGCCTCTTACGATCCCAGAGTGCAGAACCTGACCAGGGCCATGGTGAAAGTGCTTCGCGGCGCGGATATCCGATTCGCCGTTCTGGGAAACGCCGAGACCTGCTGTGCCAATGAAATGGGGGAGCTCGGCGAGAAAGGCCTTTTCGAGATGATCCGGGACAGCAACGTGGAACTGTTCCGCAAGTACAGTTTTCCCCTGATGATGACCACCTCGCCTCACTGTTTTCACACTTTTGTCAATGATTATCCGAAGATGCCTTTTGAAGTGGTTCACTACACTCAGCTGATGAGCCGGTTGATCAACGAAGAACAGCTGAAATTCACCGGAGAACTGGCGAAAAAGGTGACCTATCATGATCCGTGTTTTCTGGGAAAACAGAACCGTATCTTCGATGAACCGCGTCACATTCTTCGTTCCATACCCGGGCTGGAGTATCTGGAAATGGACCGGTCCCGCGAACGGAGTCTGTGCTGTGAAGGCGGCGGGGGACGCATGTGGATGGAATCAGAGGGTTCAGGGGAAAGGCTGGCCGAGGTTCGCGTGAAAGACGCCGTGAGCATGGGCTCGGAGATTCTGGCCACCGCGTGCCCTTTCTGCCTGTTGACTCTGGAGGACGCGGTCAAGACCACGGGAAACGAGGACAGAATACAGGTTCGGGACATCGTGGAACTGATGGCCGAGGCCATGTGAGAGTCATCGCGGAAGCGATTCGAATCAACGAAAGGAGTATCTGCCTATGGAACTGGTCGTTTGTATAAAAAGGGTGCCGGAAACGGCGGAGGCAGAGATCAGAATAGACGCCTCGGGCAGAGACATTGTCCGTGACGGACTGGTGTATACCATCAATGAGGCGGACAACTATGCCCTGGAGGAAGCGCTTCTGATCAAGGAGCGTGAGGGCGGCACAATAACGGTCGTCACCATGGGATCGCGTGAATCGGAGGATACGCTGCGCATGGGACTGGCCAAGGGTTCGGACACGGCCGTCCGTCTGGACGATCCGGCTTTCGCGGAATCGGACGGAGTGGCCACGGCGAAGATTCTCGAGGCGGCCATCAAGGATATTCCCCATGACCTCGTTCTGACGGGCTGTATGGCGTCCGATGACTGGTATTCTGTGGTGGGACCCGCCCTGGCCGAATTTCTGGGCGTGCCGCATGCCACCATGGTGGTGAAAACCGAACTGTCCGAAGGAAAGACCCGGGTGTCAAGAGAACTCGAAGGCGGACTGCAGGAGATGCTGGATATCGAGCTTCCCGCGGTTCTGACCATACAGACAGGCATCAATGAACCCAGATACGCCTCCATCATGGGCATTGCCAGGGCGTCCAAAAAGGAGATCACCGTAAAAGGTCTGAGTGATCTCGGACTTCAGGCGAAAGATGCGGGGAAAGAGGGGTCCAAAACGCGGATCGAAAAGCTGACTCTTCCTGTTCAGGAAAAGATGGCGGAAATGATTACGGGCGGTGCCGATGAGGCGGCGGAAAAACTGTCGGCCATCCTGAAGGAAAGGGGGCTGATATGAAAAAGGTATTCGTTCTGGTCGAGCACCGGCGGGGTAAAATCCGCGATATTACCTTTGAACTGCTCTCGGGAGCGGCTGCCGCGGGTCCCGAACTGAACGGCCGCGTCACGGCGGTTCTTTTGGGGGCGGAGGTGGATCCCTTTATTGAACAGCTGAAGCCCTGGGCCGACGAGATTCTGGCTGTGGATGATTCCCGACTGAAGCATTTCAACGCCGACGCGTATCAGCAGGTCATGGCCGACCTGATCAAAGACCATCAGCCGGTTCTGACACTGATTCCGCAATCGGGATTCGGCATGGATCTGGCTCCGAGTCTGGCCGTACAGTTGAACCTTCCGCTGACCACGGATTGTTTCGAGATTCGAATCGAGAACGGCACATTGACGGCCCTGCGCCAGATGTACGGAGGCAAGGTAAACGCCTGGATCCGGTTTGCGGAGGCTCCCGGTCATATTCTGACCATGCGTTCATCCTCTTTTCAGGCTGAGGAAACGGGAAAGAAGGCTGATGTCATCAAGGTCGATTCTCCCCTGACCGAAGAGATCGCCTGCCGCCGGTTTGTAGACTATATCGAGGCTGCCGTGGGCGATGTGGACATTACCCAGGCGGAGATTGTCATCGGCATCGGCAGGGGAGTCAAGGAGAAGGAGAATATGCCGGTCATCGAAGCCCTGGCCGAAGCCGTTGGCGCCGTGCTGGCCTGTTCCCGACCGGTGGTTGATGCCGGCTGGCTTCCCAAGGAGCGGCAGGTCGGTTCATCGGGAAAGAGCATCAAACCCAAACTCTATATCGCGCTGGGTATCAGCGGATCCTTTCAGCACACGGCCGGTCTGAAAGGGGCGGATACCGTGGTGGCTGTCAACAAGGACTGCAACGCTCCCATTTTTGGAGTTGCGGATTACGGCATCGTGGATGATCTGTTCAAGATAGTCCCCGTACTGTCGGAAAAGATCAAAGCATTGAAAGGATGACATGGCCAGAATCGGTGTTTACGTTTGTCATTGCGGTGTCAACATCGCTTCATCCATCGATGTTGAGAGAGTGACGAAAGCGGCCGGAAAATACCATGCCGTTGTCGTTGCCAGGAACTACGCTTACATGTGCTCGGATCCGGGGCAGGAGCTGATCAGGAAGGACATCCGTGAGCATAAACTGGACCGTGTGGTTGTGGCCGCCTGTTCTCCGCGCATGCATGAGGTGACGTTTCGAAAAACCTGTGAATCGGCGGGATTGAACGCGTACTGTTTCGAGATGACCAACATTCGAGAGCAATGCTCCTGGGTGCACGAGAACGGGGATGAAGCCACGGCCAAGGCCGTTGATCTGGTATTCAGCTCTCTGTCCCGGGCGGCTCTGCTTCAGCCCCTGACCGTACAGGAGGTTCCTGTGACGCCCGCGGCTCTGATTATCGGCGGCGGAATCGCGGGGATACAGGCCGCTCTGGACATCGCGGACTCGGGTTTTCAGGTTCATCTGGTGGAGAAAACCCCCTCTCTGGGCGGGCATATGGCCCGGCTGGACAAGACCTTTCCGACGCTGGACTGTTCCGCCTGTATTCTAACACCCAAGATGGTGGATGTGGGCAACCATTCGAATATCCATCTCATGACCTATGCCGAGGTGGAGAAGGTCGAGGGATTCATCGGCAATTATAAAGCCACCATAAGACTGAAGCCCCGCTATGTCGACATGGATCAATGCACGGGCTGCGGCCTTTGTGCCGAAGAATGCCGGCTCAAAGATCGCATCGACAGCGAGTTTGATTCAGGAATGGGAAAGCGGTCCGCCGTATACGTTCCCTTCCCCCAGGCGGTTCCCCTGAAGTATACGGTGGATGAAGAACACTGTCTCTTTCTGACCCGGGGCAAATGCGGCAAGGAGCCGGCCTGCCAGGCGGTCTGCCCCACTCATGCGATTGATTTTTCCCAGAAGGAAAAGAAAGTGGAAGTGGATGTGGGTACGATTGTCGTGGCCACGGGATTCGAACCTTTCGATGCTTCCCGAAAGCCTGAACTGGCATACAGCAATTATTCCAATGTCATCACCGGTCTTGAGTTTGAACGCCTCATATCCGCATCGGGGCCAACGGGGGGCAAACTGATCGTCAACGGCCGGGAACCCCGGAAAGTGGTCTTTATTCAATGTGTGGGGTCGCGCGACAAGAACCTGGGCAATGAGTGGTGCTCCAGAGTCTGCTGCATGTATGCCATCAAACAGGCGCATCTCATCAGGGAGAAGGTGCCCGATTCCCGGGTAACGGTGCTCTATATGGATCTTCGCTGTTTCGGAAAGGGTTTCGAGGAGTTCTATGACCGAGTCCGGTCTGAGGGAGTCATTTTTCGGCGGGCCATCGGTTCGGAAATCTATCGCAAGGGAGAAGGACTGGCCGTGCGCTGTGAGGATACCTTTCTGGGTCAGGCTGTCGAAATCGAGGCCGATCTGGTGGTTCTGTCGGCCGGGCTCGAGCCGGGGACCGGCTCCATCGATGTCAGCAAAGTTCTCAAACTCTCCCGAAGCGCCGATGGATTTCTCATGGAGGCCCATCCCAAGCTTCGTCCCGTGGACACGGCCACGGACGGCGTTTATCTGGCCGGCTGCTGCCAGGGTCCCAAAGACATCCCCGATACCGTGGCTCAGGCCAAGGCGGCCGCGTCATCGGCTCTCATTCCCATGATTCGCGGCAAGGTCTTTGTCGAGCCCATCAGCGCCCAGGTAAATGACGATATTTGCTGCGGCTGCCGTGTCTGCGAGGCGATGTGCGAGTACAAGGCCACGGTTTTCGATGAGGAAAAAGGTGTGATGACGATCAACGCGGCTCTGTGCAAGGGGTGCGGTTCTTGCGCAGGCGCGTGCCCCACCGGAGCCATGACGATCAGGCATTATACCGACGACCAGATCTTCGCGCAAGTGGAATCTCTTTCCCGGCCGTTCACGGACGAATGATGTCACATAAAAGAATGAGGCGATATGGAATCTACCCATGTCAATATGGATGAGACGGTGAAGACACGCTCTGTAAACGACGTCCTATGGTCTCCTCATATTATCGGCTTTGCCTGCAACTGGTGCACCTACGCCGGGGCGGATCTGGCCGGTACGTCACGAATGAAGTATCCTGCCAGTATCCGCATCATCCGCCTGATGTGCACGGGGCGCATCGATCCGACCTATATTCTCAAGGCGTTCCTTGAAGGCGTGGACGGCGTGTTCGTGGGCGGCTGCCATCCGGGTGACTGCCATTATCAGTCGGGAAATCACAAGGCGCACAGACGAATTATCCTGACCCGAAAACTGCTCCAGCAGTTCGGCATCGAACCCGAGAGGCTGCGGCTCGAGTGGATATCGGCTTCAGAAGGAGCCCGGTTTGCCGAGATCATCGGTGATTTCACGGAAACGATCCGTTCTCTGGGGCCGAACCGGCAAAAGAGATGACCGCCATGAACGAATCCAAAAAGGACAGGAGAATGATTCACGTCTACTCCGGACCGGGCAAGGGGAAGACCACGGCCGCCCTGGGTCTGGCCCTGCGTGCCTGCGGTCACGGATGGCGGGTCAGAATGATCTGCTTTATGAAGGGAGATCCGAATTACGGCGAAGTGATTGTATCCGGGTCGATACCCAACTTTGAACTGATTCAGTCGGGGCTTCCCGCTTTTGTGAAAAAAGGAGAGCCTTCCGATGAGGATCTGCGGCTGGCCCGGAAGGGATTTGAACTGGCGAAAAAGACGGCCCGGGACAATGATGTGGACATGCTGATTCTGGACGAAATCAATGTGGCCGTTGATTACGGGCTGATTCCACTGGAGGAGGTTGTAGAGTACATTAAAAATAAGCCGGTCAATATGGAACTCGTGCTTACCGGGCGGTACGCGCATTTGCAAATCGTCAAGCTGGCGGATCTGGCCACCGAGATGCTGGAAATCAAGCATCCTTTTCAGCAGGGCATGCAGAGCCGGGAGGGCATCGATTATTAAGGATCTGTTACAGCGATTCTCCAAAGGGGATCGTGCGGCCTGTGCGCGGCTGATCTCCCTGATCGAAAATGATTCGCCGCAGGTTCAGATCGTTTTTGATGAAGTATACGGCCGCGTGGGCCGGGCTCACCGGATCGGTGTGACGGGTCCCCCCGGAGCGGGGAAAAGCACCCTGGTTGAGAAGATGACGGCGCTGTTTCGAAAAGACGGGCAAACCGTGGCCATCGTGGCTGTGGATCCCACGTCTCCTTACACGGGCGGCGCCATTCTGGGAGACCGGATCAGAATGTCCAGTCTGTTCTGCGACCCGGGGGTTTTTATTCGAAGCATGGCCACGCGCGGGAGTTCGGGCGGTTTGGCTTTCAGGACTCGGGAAGTCTGCGATCTTCTGGATGCATTCGGAAAGGATGTCATCATCGTGGAAACCATCGGCGTGGGCCAGGCCGAGCTGGATGTGGCAGATACGGCGCAGACCACCGTCATTGTCCTGGTCCCTGAGTCGGGTGATGGGATTCAGGCGATGAAAGCCGGCCTCATGGAAATCGGGGATCTCTTTGTGGTGAACAAATCAGACCGGGACGGCGCGGATCGTCTGATGGTGGAAATTCAGATGATGCTGGATCTGCGGCCGCAATGCGAGGGATGGAGGCCCGGTGTGATGCGAACCACGGCCAGCGCGGGCGAAGGTGTCGACGAGCTGGTCCGGCAGATTCAAGGCCACCGGGATTACCTTAAAAAATACGGAATTCTCGGACGTCTGCGAAAAGACAATGTCCGTTCGGCAATCGTCGATCTGGTCCGGCAGCGGCTGGAGGAAAAGTTTTGGGAGAACGCCGGAATCCGGAGCGTGCTCGATCGGCTGGCCGAGGAAGCGGCCGGGGGAAAAATGAGTCCGTACCAGGCTTTCGAGAGGCTTCTGGAAGCCCGCGAACAGAATGGAATGAAACCATCAACGAACAAGGAGCAGTCGGATCATGTCCGATAAAATTCGATCGGAGAAGAATCAATGGCGAAAGAAAATCGCCGATTCCAAAATGCGTGACGTGTCGTTCGATACGGTATCCGGCGAATCCCTGGAATCTCTCTACACACCCGATGACCTGGGCGGTTTCGATTATTTAAAGGACCTGGGATTCCCGGGTCAATTTCCCTTTACCCGGGGTGTGTATGAATCCATGTACCGCGGCAGGCTCTGGACCATGCGTATGTTTTCCGGGTTCGGGAGCGCCGAAGACACCAATAAAAGATACAAGTATCTTCTGCGGCATGGTCAGACCGGGCTTTCCGTGGCATTCGATTTTCCCACTCTTTACGGCCGGGATTCCGATGATCCTGTTTCCCGGGGGGAGGTGGGCAAATGCGGCGTGGCCATTTCGTCCCTGGATGATATGGAACGGCTGTTTGACGGCATTCCCCTGGACAAGGTATCCACGTCCATGACCATCAACGGTCCGGCCGCCATCCTTTGGGCTTTTTATATCGTGACGGCGGAGAAACAGGGAGTGCCGCCTAAAAAACTGTCGGGAACCATCCAGAATGATGTTCTCAAGGAATATATTGCCCAGAAATCGTGGCTGGTTCCGCCGGAACCTTCCCTGCGCATCACCGTGGACACCATGGCTTATGGATCGAGATACGTTCCCCGCTGGAACACCATCTCCATTTCCGGGTATCATATCCGCGAGGCCGGCTCCACGGCCGCGCAGGAACTCGCGTTCACTCTGGCCGACGGATTCGCTTATGTGGAAAGAGGCATTCAGGCGGGCCTCGATGTCGACGATTTCGCGCCGCGTCTTTCCTTCTTCTTCAATTCCCATATCGACTTTTTCGAGGAGATCGCCAAATACAGGGCCGCCCGAAGAATCTGGGCGCGCGAGATGAAGAACCGGTACGGCGCCAGGAATCCAAAATCCTGGCTGATGCGCTTTCATACCCAGACGGCCGGATGCACACTCACGGCGCAGCAGCCGGAGAACAATATCGTGCGGGTCGCGTGGCAGGCCCTGGCCGCGGTTCTGGGAGGAACCCAGAGCCTGCATACCAACTCCATGGACGAGACCCTGGCTCTTCCTTCGGAGAAAGCGGCCCTCATCGCGCTGAGAACGCAGCAGCTTATCGCCCATGAATCCGGCGTGACCGCCACCATCGATCCTCTGGGCGGTTCCTATTTCGTGGAGGCTTTGACCAGCCGGCTGGAAGAGAAGGCGTATGAGTATTTTGAAAAGATCGAGAAGCTGGGAGGCATCACCCGGGCCATTGAGGTCGGGTTTCCGCAGCGGGAGATTGCCGAAGCGGCTTTCCAGTATCAAAAAGCGATCGATGAAAAGCGGCGGATTGTCGTTGGTGTTAACGACTATTTGATCGAGGGGGAAGACCTGGAGATTCCCATTTTGAAAATTGACCCCCGGGTGGAAACCGATCAATGTAAACGTCTGGAGAGATTGAGAAAAGAGCGGGACAGCGGCAAAGTAAAAAAGGCGCTGGACGATCTGCGGAATGCCTGCGGGAGCCGGGAAAACCTGATGATTCCGATTCTGACGGCCACAAGGGAATATGCGACCCTGGGTGAAATCGCCGGTGTTCTGAAGGAAGTATTCGGTGAGTACCGCGAACCGCCGATCTACTGGTAGTCATAAGCGGGAGATTATTCAATGTCCAGAAAGCTGCGCATTCTCATCGCCAAGCCCGGATTGGACGGCCATGACCGGGGAGCCAAGGTCGTGGCCCGGGCCTTGCGCGATGCCGGAATGGAAGTCATTTATACAGGCCTTCATCAGACGCCCCAAATGATTGTGGAGGCCGCTCTGCAGGAAGACGTGGATGGTGTCGGATTGTCCATTCTTTCCGGAGCTCACATGACGCTTTTTCCCGAAGTGATGAAACGGATGCGTGAGGAGGGGCTTGAAGACCGTCTCCTCTTCGGAGGGGGGATCATTCCCGGAGAAGATGTGGAGACTCTTCAGAAACAGGGTGTCGGGAAGATATTCGGGCCGGGCACTCCGGTTCAGGCCATTGTGGATTATATTCATGAAACCGTCCGGGTAGGCGATGTCTGAAAGAAGGGTTTACAACCTCTCTCCGCTTCAGGAGGATGTCCGCCGAATCGCACGCGATTTCGGTGAGAGAGAAATTCAGCCCCTGGCGGAAAAGCAAGACCGCGGATCTCCCCGCTTTCCGGCCGGACTGTACGGCAAAATGGCCCGGGCGGGCTTTCTGGGATACACGGAACAGTCTTTATACGGCGGCGGGGGCAAGTCGTGGATCGAATACGCGACGCTGATCGAAGAGCTGTCCTTTTTTGATGCCTCGGCCGGATTCACGCTTTCCATCGGCAATCTGGCGATCGGCGCGTTGACTATGTTCGGAACCGATGAGCAGAAGCACCGGTTTGTCCCGGGCATGATTCAGGGGGAGCGCATCGGCGCCTTCGCGCTGACAGAACCCGGTGCCGGTTCCGATGTCTCCAATCTAAGCACAACCATCCAAAAGCAGGGCGATATGTGCCTTGTTGACGGGCAAAAACGGTTTATCTCCAGCGGGGACGCGGCCCATATTATCATTCTTGTCGGAAAATATTCGGAGGATGAACAGGACAGGGGGCCGGCCGTTCTGGCGGTCGAGACGGAAGGGCTTCAGGGGTTGACCCGCCGCGTACTGAAACACAAGATGGGACTTCGGGGTTCGACCACCGCGGATCTGACTTTCCGCGGGTGCCGTGTGCCGGCAGAAAATCTGCTGGGCGGGCCGGGGCAGGGTTTTCGAGTGGCCATGAAATCTCTGGACTGTTCCCGCGTGGCCATCGCCGCTCAGGCCGTGGGTTTGGGTCAGGCCTGCCTGCAAAGAGCCGTGGATTATGCGAAACAAAGGGAGGCGTTCGGCGGTCCGATCGCAAATCTTCAGGCGGTGCAGTTCATGATTGCCGACATGTCCACACGGCTGGAAGCATCCCGAATGCTGACCTGCAAGGCGGCTTTGCTCATGGATGAAGGGAAAGATTTCACTCTCGAGTCGGCTCAGGCCAAGCTGTACGCCTCGGAGATGGCCAATTTCACGGCCGACCGCGCCGTTCAGATTTTGGGCGGATCGGGTTATACGGGTGATTTCTCGGATGTGGAAAAACTGTACCGGGACGCCAGGGTCATTCCCATCTACGAAGGTACGTCGGAGATACAAAGAATGATCGTGGCCAGGAAACTACTTAAATAGGAGGTTCGCTTTGGCGGAGAGGAAAAAAGTCGGAATCACGGGTTACGGCGCGTATGTTCCCCAGCACCGGATCCGGGTGGAAGAGATTGCCCGGGTCTGGGGAACCGATGCCGAAAGTTACAAAAAAGGACTGGGATTACGGGAGAAATCGGTTCCCGCGCCGGATGAAGACACCATCACCATGTCGGTGGAAGCCGCCCGCTACGCCCTGATGCGCTGTTCTGTCGATCCGCGTTTGATCGGCGCCGTGTATGTGGGCTCGGAATCCCATCCCTATGCGGTCAAGCCCACGGGCACGACTCTGGCCGAAGCCATCGGGGCCACGCCGGATATTCACTGCGCGGATTTCGAGTTTGCGTGCAAGGCCGGTTCGGAGGCCATGTTCGTGGCCCTCTCGGTGGTCAGGGCCGGAGAGATGGAATACGCCCTGGCCGTGGGAGCCGACACGTCCCAGGGGGCTCCGGGTGACGCCCTGGAGTATTCGGCCGCGGCAGGCGCCGCCGCGTTCATCATGGGCGGCGAGGATCTGCTTGCCGTGTGCGAGGCCACATATTCCTTTATGACGGATACACCGGATTTCTGGCGCAGGGAGTACCAGTTCTATCCCAGCCATGCCGGCCGGTTTACCGGTGAGCCGGCCTATTTCAAGCATATTCTGGGTGCGGCCGAGGGAATCCTGAAAAAAACAGGCATGAAGCCGACAGATTTCGCCTGGGCCGTGTTCCATCAGCCCAACGGAAAATTCCCGCAGAAGGTGGGAAAGATGCTCGGTTTCACTCAGGAACAGATTGAACCGGGCTGGCTGTCTCCCACGCTGGGCAATACCTATTCGGGTTCCTCGCCCATGGGGCTGTCTGCCACGCTGGATGTGGCCAAACCGGGCGACCGGATCCTGATGATCTCATACGGATCGGGCGCGGGCAGCGATTCGTTTGTCTGGACCGTTACCGACCGCATCGATGAGGTGCGGAATGCCGCACCTGCCACGCGGGCAATGCTGGAAGATCACCCCCGGTATGTGGATTACGGGACGTATGCGAAGTTCCGCGGCAAGATAAAGAAGGCGGAATAGGAACGACTTTATCACTCATTCGAAGGGTTTGGAGGTGTTATGAGAGACGTGGCTGTAATCGGCGTTGGCATGCAGAAATGGGGTGAATTGTGGGAAAAATCGCTGAGGGACATTTTTGTCGAATCCGCCCTTCTGGCCATCGAGGATGCGGGTGTCGATAAAATCGACTCCATGATAATCGGCTGTATGTCCAGCGGTCTTTTTGTCGGTCAGGAGCATATCGGCTCACTCCTGGCAGACTATCTGGGAGCAGCACCTGTACCGGCTACGCGTGTCGAGACGGCTTGTGCGTCCGGAGGCGCGGCTTTCCGCATGGGTTTTATTGAAGTGGCCTCCGGGTTGAGCGATATTGTGCTCGTCGGAGGCGTGGAAAAGATGACCGATGTGGGCGGCGATGAGGCGACCTACGCTCTGGGCACGGCGGCCGATCAGGAGTACGAGGGATTCAACGGCATCACCTTTCCCGGTCTCTATGCCATGATGGCCAGGCGGCATATGCACGAGCACGGAACGACCCGGGAACAGCTGGCCATGGTGGCCGTGAAGAATCATGAAAACGGATCAAAGAATCCGCTGGCGCAGTTTCCCATGAAGATCACGGTGGAACAGGTTCTGAACTCCGTAATGGTCGCCGATCCTCTGCGCATACTGGATTGCTCCCCGATCACCGACGGCGCGGCCGCCGCGATTCTGTGTTCTCTGGAGACGGCCAGGAAAATCAAATCCAACCGCCTCATCCGGGTGGCCGGATCGGGCCAGGCAACGGACACCATCGCCTTTCACGATCGGGACGATCTGACGGCACTGAAGTCCACGGCCGTCGCGGCGAACATGGCGTACCGGATGGCCGGGAAAAAACCCTCGGATATTGACCTGGCCGAGGTCCACGATTGTTTTACCATTGCCGAAATCTGTATTACAGAAGCTCTGGGTTTTGCCGAAAGGGGCAGGGGTGGAAAGTTTGTGGAGAGCGGAGACACACGGATCGGCGGAAAGATACCGGTCAATGCCAGCGGAGGGCTCAAGTCCAAGGGACATCCGGTGGGCGCCACAGGGATCGCTCAAATCATCGAGGTCGTGCATCAGCTTCGTGAGGAAGCCGGAGAACGCCAGGTGAAAGGAGCCAGGGTCGGCCTGACTCAGAATATGGGGGGAAGCGGGGGAAGTGCCGTTGTACACATTCTGGAGGCCTTGTAAATGATTGCACCGAGAATACGGCGGGGAATGCCGCAGCGATACCGCTATGAGGCGGGTAAATGCAAAAAGTGCGGAAAAGTCTTTTTTCCGCCGAGACTGATCTGTTCAGCCTGTCAATCCAGGGAGTTCGAAACCATTCGCCTGAACCGGCTGGGCAAGGTACTGACCTATACGATTATTCGCGTTCCGCCCAGTCAATTCAAGGATGAAGCGCCTTATGCCATGGGTGTGGTGGAGCTGGAGGGAGGCGGCCGGATCACGGCGCAGATTGTGGATTGTGATTTTGATGACGTGAATATCGGAATGCCCGTAAAGATCGAGTTCCGCCGCATTCAGGCCGAAGGCGAGTCGGGTGTGATCGGTTACGGGTACAAGTGCGTTCCCGCCTGAGGAATGATGCCGGAACAGCGGCAGGGCCGTTCGGGCAGAATGATATTCCAGGGGAACGGCCGGCAGGGGATGGCATCAACCGGTCAGGCTGGTTTTGAATGGATTGTTGGAGGCAAGAGAACAGTCTTGCAGGAATTTAAGGAAAAGCAAGGGGTCTGCGTGTGTACCGGATAGAATCAAAAATATCGACAAAAAGCGCGGAATTCCAGGAGAACCGCAGGCACATGCTGGATCTGGTCAAAAAATACCGAAAACGTCTGGAAGAAGCGGAAAAAGGCGGTCCTGAAAAGGCCCGGGAGAAGCACAAGGCCCGGGGAAAGCTCACGGCCCGTGAAAGGCTGGACCGGCTTTTCGACCGCAACACTCCGTTCCTCGAGTTCAACACCCTGGCGGCCTGTGATATGTATAAAAACGAAGCGCCTGCCGCGGGCATTGTCACGGGCGTGGGGGTGGTGCACGGGAGGGAAGTGCTGGTCATTGCCAATGACGCCACGGTGAAGGGCGGTACGTACTTTCCCATGACGATCAAAAAACATGTCAGGGCTCAACAGATCGCCATGGAGAACCGTCTGCCCTGCGTGTATCTCGTGGATTCGGGAGGTATTTTTCTTCCCGAGCAATCGGGCACGTTTCCGGACAGGGATCATTTCGGAAGGATCTTTTCCAATCAGGCCCGTCTTTCGGCTCTGGGTGTGGCTCAAATCTCCGTGGTCATGGGATCCTGCACGGCCGGAGGCGCGTATGTGCCGGCCATGAGCGACGAAACGGTCATCGTCAAGGAACAGGGTACGATTTTCATCGGAGGTCCTCCCCTGGTCAAGGCGGCCACGGGACAGGTGGTCACGGACGAGGAACTCGGAGGCGCCGATGTTCACTGCCGCATTTCGGGTGTGTCCGATCACTATGCCGTGGACGATGCACATGCCGTCCAGATCACGCGGAACATCATCGAATGTCTGGAACCGCCCCGGAAATTCGAACTGGAGATGTTCGAACCGGAAGATCCCTGCTATCCTCCCGAGGAGATCTACGGTATTGTTCAGAAGAATATTCGAAAACCCTATGACATTCGGGAGATCATCGCCCGCCTGGTGGACGGAAGCCGTTTTCAGGAGTTCAAGGAGCTGTACGGTCCGACTCTGGTGTGCGGCTTCGCCCGTGTCATGGGTTATCCGGTGGGCATTCTGGCCAACAACGGGGTTCTGTTCTCTGAATCGAGTCTGAAGGGAGCCCATTTCATCGAACTGTGCACTATGCGCAAAATACCGCTGGTTTTCCTTCAGAACATTACGGGATTCATCGTCGGAAAGCAGTATGAGCACGGCGGTATCGCCAAAGACGGCGCCAAACTCGTGCACGCCGTGGCCAATGCCCGGATTCCGATGTTCACGGTCATTGTGGGCGGATCGTACGGGGCGGGCAATTACGCCATGTGCGGACGGGGTTACGATCCGCGGCTGCTCTGGATGTGGCCCAACAGCCGGATCTGTGTGATGGGAGGAGAGCAGGCGGCCAATGTGCTTCTGACGGTAAAGATGCGGGGTCTGAAGAAAGAGGGGAAAACCATGACTCCGGAGGAGCAGCAGGCCTTTCTCAATCCCATCATTCGGCGTTATGAGAACGAGTCCAGTCCCTACTATTCCACGGCCCGAATCTGGGATGACGGAATTCTGGATCCTCTGGACACCCGCGCGGCCCTGGCTATGGGAATATCCATGTCCCTCAACGCTCCCATTCCCGATCAGAAATACGGAATTTTCCGTATGTAATTCATGAATCACGGCGGAGGCGTTTTGCAAACCATTGAATTCGAGGTAAAGGATCATATCGGTAAAGTGACACTCAACAGGCCAGACATTCACAACGCGTTCAACGATGTGATGCTGGCCGAATTGATCCACGTTTTTCAAGAGATCGCGGAACGCAGAAACGAGATCCGTGTTGTGGTGTTGTCGGGAAACGGAAAGTCCTTCTGTGCCGGCGCGGATCTGAACTGGATGAAGAAGATGATTCATTATTCCTATGAGGAGAACATTCAGGATTCCAATCAGGTCTCTGAATGCATGCGCCGTCTTTATTCCCTGCCCCAGCCGACGGTCTGCCGCATCAACGGAGCGGCTATCGGAGGCGGCATGGGACTGGTGGCGGCGTGCGATATCGGCGTGGCTCAGGAGGAGGCGGTTTTCAGTCTCAGCGAGGTCAAGCTGGGCCTTGTGCCCGCGTGTATTTCGCCGTATGTGATCAAAAGAGCCGGAGAATTCAAATGCCGTGAACTGTTTCTGTCGGGTGAACGGATTACGGCGGAAAAAGCCCTGTCTGCCGGACTGATCAACGAAGCGGTTCCTCTGTCCGGACTGGATGAGGCGGTCGGCCGATGGGTGTTCAGGTTCCTGAAAAACGGGCCCGAAGCCCTGGCCGTGTGCAAGAAACTTCTGGAAACTGTACCGGGTCTGTCGCTAAACGAGGCCGGAACCTATACAGCCGATGTCATTGCCAGGCTGCGTATCAGTGAAGAGGGACAGGAAGGGATGAACGCCTTTCTGGAAAAACGGCCGCCGAAGTGGAGGGTGTCATGAACCAGCCGCGTGAAACATTATCCAGCCGGAAAGCAAGCAGATATGTTTAAAAAGATACTCATAGCCAATCGGGGCGAGATCGCCGTTCGAATCATTCGTGCCTGCCGGGAAATGAACATTCGGACCGTCGCCGTGTGCTCCGAAGCGGATCGTTCGGCCCTGCATGTGCTCATGGCCGACGAAGCCGTTTGCGTGGGAGGTCCGGCACCTCTGGACAGTTACCTGAATATGGAACGTATTCTGGAAGCGGCCGGGATTTCCGGGGCCGAAGCCATCCACCCCGGATACGGTTTTCTGGCGGAAAATCACCGTTTTGCCGCGCGCTGCGGTAAACAGGGCCTTGTCTTTATCGGACCCGGTCCGGATGCCATGAAACTGGTGGGTGACAAGGTGGCGTCACGCAAAACGCTTTCTCGCATCGACGTGCCCGTTATTCCTGGTATGAAGGCCGCGGGGGCAAGCCTGAAAGAGTTTGAAGAATCCGCCAAAGAGATCGGATATCCCGTGATGGTCAAGGCTTCGGCCGGGGGCGGCGGCAAGGGGATGCGCGTGGCGCGCCATCCCGCCGAACTGCGCCTTTCTGTGGAAGCGGGCATGCGTGAGGCCAAAGCCGCGTTCGGCGACGAGTCGGTTTATCTGGAAAAATGCATCGAACGGCCCCGGCATATCGAATTTCAGGTTCTGGCCGATCATCATGGAAACGCCGTTCACGTATTCGAAAGAGAGTGTTCCATACAGAGACGTCATCAGAAAATCATCGAGGAATCGCCCTCTCCCTTTATGGATGAAGAACTCAGACGGCGTATGGGAGACGCGGCCGTGGCCGTGGTGCGTGAGACCGGATACACCAACGCGGGTACGGTGGAATTTCTGGTGGATGAGAACCGGAAATTCTATTTTCTCGAAGTGAACGCCCGGATTCAGGTGGAGCATCCGGTCACGGAGATGGTTACGGGTACTGATCTGGTGAAATGGCAGATACGCATTGCTTCTGGTGAGCGTCTGACTCTCAAACAGAAAGATCTTCGGCAGAGAGGGCATGCCCTGGAATGCCGGATCTACGCGGAGGATCCGGCCAACGGCTTTCTGCCCTGTCTGGGGAAAATCCATTTCATGAAAAATCCTGAAGGACCGGGAGTGCGTGTGGATTCGGGCATCTACTCGGGCTATGAAGTGACGCGGTATTACGATCCCATTCTTGCGAAACTGATCGTGTGGGGTGAACAACGGAGTACGGCATGTTCGCGTATGGTGCAGGCGCTTTCGGACTATGTGATTCTCGGCATACAGACAACCATTCCCTATCTCATGGATGTTCTGACGCATCCGGATTTTCTGTCCGGGAAAACGTACACGGATTTTATTCAGAAGAACATGCCGGATTGGACCGCAAAGAAAGATTTTCTGGTCGAGGCGCTGGCCGCAGCCTCGATTCAGGATGTTCTCGCTTCGAAAACACCTGCCGGTCCGGTAAAACGAGCCGGTGTTTCACCCTGGCAGACTCTGGGCGCATGGCGCCTGGGCGGCCGGTAAGAGGAGGACTTTTGGAAACCATATGGACGGTCGGAGATGAGCTTTACAGCGTGATTCTCGAAAAGAAAGAGGGCAAGTTTCGAATCACAGCAAGAGAACAGGAATATTCGATCGAGGCGCGGCTCGTCACGCCTCACTGGATGTCTCTCATGGTGAACAATCGATTATACAATGCCTATATTGCCGAGGGTTCGGGAAGGAAATTTATCTCGATCAACGGGGAGCACTACACGCTTTCTCTTCCGGATGAAGAGGCGGCTTTAAACAGGGGGGTAACCGGAGCGCATGGAGAGGGCAGGCTTCTGATCAGGGCGCCGATGCCCGGCAGTGTGCTGAAAATCAGCGTGGCAGAAAAGGACACGGTAACCGAAGGCGATTGCCTGGCCATTGTGGAGGCCATGAAGATGGAAACGGGTCTTCACGCGGCTGTCAGCGGCGTGGTCAAGCGGGTCTGCGTTAAAGAGGGTCAGCAGGTGGATGCCGGAGAGCTCCTCATCGAACTGGAGGAGATGGCTTCCGGAAAAAAAGAAGATTGATCCAATTATCCCGCCTTGTTATCCATAGAAAACTTCCATGCGCAGTACCAGGCTTCGGGATGCTCATCCGGTGGGCAGCCGATGCATTCCGTGCGGATCCGTGAATCGATGGTCCGGGCGAAGGTCGTGTATTCCACGATGCCCCCGGTTTTACAGGGATAGTCGGGAAGGCCTCTCCGTTTTCGGGCCGCCTGAACCCGGCAATTGTTCATGCGGAAAATAAAGCTGTTGGAATCCACGTCTTCGATCGACTGTTCGTTGATGAAGGCGTAGAGACGAAGCCCCAGCGCTTTTTTCAGGGCGGGCAGTCCGCTCCGGTCGGGAAGACCGAGCATTTTCTTGATCCGGACCGCTTCAAACGGTGAAAAACGGGTCCAGGCCGTGTCATTGCACCGTTTGGCGTCTCCCATGCCATGGGTTTTTTCTACAGCCTGAAACCAGATGCCGTCATTGGCCAGCCAGTTGACGCTGATTTTTTCCAGCAGGTCCTCCAGAGTTGCACGCGGCAGTTTTTGAAGGGCATTCGGAATCCCGTTGTCCTCGGAGAAACCCAGGGTTTTTGCGAGACGGCCCATCTGGTTCGACAGAGTCGCGTGCCAGACGTTTTCCTCCAGGGCCATGGCCTGATTCAGGCCGAGCTGATGCGCGGTTTCGGCAAACCAGGCGCCGTAATGGAAAACGATTCTTCTGAACGCATCCATGATGAGATGAACCAGAAACGCGTCATCGTTCTGCTCAATGGTTTCTTTGAAATCATTCATGGTGTCCTCCGAACGGCTGAAGTATGATCTTGCCCTGTGCTTTAATATCCGCTATGCGTAATAAAATTAAAAGTAATCATAAATCCGGTAGATATCAAGGTTTAACTAAAGGCATGGAAAGAAGTGGCGGTTTCGGTCCGTACATGCGAGGACAATCCGTCATGTTTTTCCATGATTTTTCTGTTCAATGCGTTTCAAAATGCTTATATTGTATACAATGACAGTCTCGAGCGGATCGAAACAAACGGGTGCAGCCGGTATGAGCATAAAAGATAAAAGGTTGGAACCGGAAAAACTGACGGAAATCATTCTGCAAAGCATCTCCGACGGCGTTTTTACCGTGGACCGCGAATGGCGCATCACTTCTTTCAACCGGGCCGCTGAAGAGATCACCGGAGTTTCCCGCAAGGAAGCCCTGGGAAAAAGCTGCTGTGAAGTTTTTCGTTCCAACATGTGTGAGCGGGACTGCGCTCTGCGCCGGACCATGAGACAGGGAAAGCCCATTGTCGATTCATCCACCTATATTGTCGACGCGCATCAGAAACGCATTCCCGTAACGGTATCCACGGCTGTACTGAAAGACGCACGGGGACGGATCATCGGAGGCGTGGAGACTTTTCGTGACATGAGCCTGGTGGAATCGCTGCGAAGGGAAATTGCCGGCCGGTGCGGCGCGGCCGATCTGATCGGAAGAAGCCGGGTTATGGAGAAAATGCTTCAGCTGCTGCCCCGCATCGCGGAAAGTGACAGTACGGTCCTGATCCAGGGGGAGACCGGGACGGGAAAGGAGCTGGTGGCCCGGGCCGTTCATGATCTGAGTCCGCGCAGGGATCATGCGTTTGTGGCCGTGAATTGCGGGGCGCTGCCCGATACCTTGCTGGAGTCGGAACTCTTCGGATACCGGGCCGGAGCCTTTACCGGTGCGGAAAAAGACAAGCCCGGCCTCTTCGAGGAAGCTTACGGAGGCACCCTGCTCCTGGATGAAATCGGCGATGTCAGCGCGGCGTTTCAGATTCGTCTTCTGCGGGTGCTGCAGGAGAGGACGTTCACCCCCCTGGGCGGCACGAAACCGGTGAAGACGGATGTCAGGGTTTTGGCCACAACCCATCGGGATCTGGAGGAGAGGGTGGAGAAAGGCCTGTTTCGACAGGATCTGTATTATCGCATTCATGTGGTCTGTCTGAATGTGCCGCCGCTGCGTGAGCGAAAGGAAGATATTCCCGCCCTGGTGCGGCATTTCATCGAAAAACTGAATGCCAGGCAGGGATGCTCGGTGACCGGTATCAGTCCTGAAGCGCTTCATCGTCTGATGCGTCATGAATTTCCCGGAAATATTCGGGAACTGGAGAACATCATCGAACATGCCGTTGCCCTGTGTCCTGAAGGTGTGATTCAAACAAACTGTCTTCCCGGAGTCGCTGAACAGGCACATTCCACGGAGCCGGGGATTCGGGCGGGTCGCCGGGCCAAGGAGGCTCAAATGATACTGGACGCGCTGAAGCGGAACGAATTCAACCGCCGGGCTGCCGCCCGTGAGCTGGGCATTCACAAGAGCACTCTTTATCGAAAAATAAAATCACTCAAGCTGGAGCTTCCTTCAGCCCGCGCGTCTGGTTCGGAAAAGGAACGATAGTCGCAAAATCGCGACGACGAAGGTTCGCATAGTCGCAGATTTGCGACTCGACAAGACAAAGTCGACAGGATCCTGAATTATTACAAGTGCAATCAATATCAATATGAACAAGCTGATAGGGTGCGCTTGCGAAAAGAATGCGAGCCTTGGCATGCCTCTTGCATGCTCTGCATTCAGAAGGAGACGGGTTCATGAACAATGTGGCTGTCGCCGTATGGAATCACCGGATCTCTCCGGTTTTCGACAGTTCGACCGCCGTTTGGGTGGTGAATGCCGATGATCCGCAGCACGGCGGAAAAACCGTCCGGCTGAGGTCCGTGTCGCCTCTGGAAAGGGCGCGGGAACTTCAGAATCTGAAAGTCCATGTCCTGCTCTGCGGGGCGGTCTCCATGGACTACGCGCGGTTCATCGAAATGCACGGAATCCGGATCATCCCCTTTCTGGCAGGCGGAGCCGAAGAAGTACTCGAAGCCTATCTGAACCGCCGGCTTTCACAGGAAGCTTTTTACATGCCGGGATGCGGGAGGCGCAGCCGGCATCGCGTGAGAAGGGGGGCGGGCGGAAGGGAAAACACCGGTGGACCCGTCAGGACATCGTGAATAACACGCAGCATGCAAACAATCAAGGAGGTTATCATGCCAAGAGGTGACCGAACAGGTCCCGCAGGAATGGGACCCATGACAGGTCGGGCGGCCGGTTATTGCGCCGGTTACGGCGTGCCCGGATACGCCAATCCCGCTTTCGGACGGGGATTCGGACGGGGATTCGGTCGGGGTTGGGGTATGGGATTGGGACTCGGATTTCGCGGAGGACGGGGAAGAGGCTGGTTCCCCCCGGCCGGCGGATTCTGGGGCCCCGGAACGATTCCTGACGTTCCATACGCTCCCCAGGCTCCCACGCCTCAGCAGGAGATGGAGTATCTTCGGCAGCAGGCTCAGGAGATGGGCCGAATGATGGAGGAAATTCAAAACCGAATCGCGGAGCTTGAGAAGGAGGAAGGGAAAAAATCGTAAGTCGTGAGAGGAAAAGACGTGAGGGATACAAACGTGAGAGATAAAGACGTGAGAAGAAAAAATGTGAGTTTTCTTGCGTATTTGCCTCTCACGTTTAAAAAGCCGGATAAATAATGGATGCTTTTGCCGAACAGCCATATTCCAGAAGGGACATTGTTGATTGAATTTCGCCTATGACTGCATTCCCTGCACGGTTCAGAGTTTTCTGCGGCTGATTCAGTCGAATGGTTTTCCGGAGCGGCTTCAGGAAACAGTTTTGAGGAAAGTACTGACATTTCTCTCGGAAGCCGATTACAGCTTATCCCCTCCGGCCCTGGCCAGAGACCTGCATCGAATGCTTCGCCAGATTCTGGACAATCCCGATCCTTACGCGGCCATAAAAAAGAAAACCAATGGGTTCATGCTGGCCCGATATGCCGAACTGAAAAAACGCGTGGAGAATTCTCAGGATCCCTTTCAGACGGCTCTTCGCCTGGCTGTGGCCGGCAATGTCATCGACTTTGCGGCGAAGCATCTGATGGATGTGGATGAAACCATCAACCATTCACGGATCCGGTTCGCCGTTCGCGGAGGACCCGTCATCAATGATGCCACGGTGGACGACGCCCTGGAAGTGGGGCTGGACAGACTGGCCGAGGTGATCCATACCGGGGATGACGCGCCTGGAGTGATTTGGGAAACTTCATCCGACGAATTCAAAGCCCATTACCGAAAAGCCGATGTGATCATTGCCAAGGGGCAGGGCAATCTGGAGGGCCTCAGTGAAAGGCCCGAACCCATCTTCTTTCTGTTCGTCACCAAATGCGAACGGGTGGCGGAAATGGCGGGTGTGCCGGTGGGGAGTTTTATGGTTTGGAGGAAAGGGGCTGGATGATTGATATGCCTGCCGGTTCCGGGTTTCGGGATAGCGGCGTGATCACCGGCGCGCCAGATCGGTCAAACCCTCGCCGAGGCGTTGAATCCCTTCATTAATCTCACGCTCGTCGACATTCGCGATGGAAAGGCGTATCCAATCCGAATGTTTCCCATGAAGAAAATAGTACGACCCGTGGGAGACCATTACATTGTGTTTCATCAATCGTTCCTTGAGTACGGCCTCTTCCACATCGAAAGGGAGACGAGCCCAGATGGTATATCCCCCGGCGGGCCGGGTCCAGGAAATCGTGTCGGGAAGGTAATTTTTCATGGCATCCAGCAAGCATTGCATGCGTCTGCGAAAGATCCGGTGCAGTCTTTTCAGGTTTGCGTCATAGTATCCCATGCGAATGAACTGGTCGAGGGCGGCCTGAATCGGGTGGCTGGAAGAAATATCGGTGAACCGTTTCACGGAGGCCAGTCTTTTCACACAGTTTATATCGGCTGCGATCCATCCAATACGGATTCCGGGGAAGAGCACTTTTGAGAAAGTGCCGAGATAGATGACCGTATTGTGGTGATCCATGGATTTAATGGGAAGAACCACCTTGCCGAAGTATTTCATCTCTTCTTCGAATCCGTCTTCCACGATAAGAACCTGTTTTCTGTCACACAGATCCAGAAGACACTCACGGTGTTCCTGGCTGGTTGTGATTCCTGTGGGATTCTGAAAGTTGGGGATGGTGTAGATCAGCCCGGGTGTTTCCTTTTCCAGGATTCTTTCCAGATAATCAAGATCCATCCCGTCGGGAAGCATTGGTATGCCGAGCAGGCGACATTCACAGGCCGTCAGAAGGGGCAGAATATTGGCATATGTGGGCATCTCAACCATGACGGTATCACCCGGATTGATAAATGAACGGACAATCAGATCGATAGCCTGCTGGGCACCGCTCGTGATGAGAATCTCGTCTCCGGATGCGGCGATTCCGTGCATACGAAGACGTTGGGATAATGTGTTTCGCAGGGTTTGATTACCCAACGGATCGCCGTATGCAAGGACAGCCGGCCCCTGGATCTGAAAGATCTGATTCAGGCATCTCTGGAAATCCGTAACAGGAAAGAGGCGCGTATCCAGATCCAGTTGCGAGAAATTGATAACCGGATGTGACAGAACCGGTGTCTCGTATTCCGGATGGTATACGCTGCTTTTTTCAGCCAGGATGCGGGCGAACGCGGTGGACCGACCGGACCAGTCGATTCGGCTTTCCCGACGCAGATCCAAAGTAACGGGCTGTATTCGATGCCTTATCCGTGTATATGAGCCCTGCGAGCTTTCTATATAACCGAGGGAAAACAGCTCTTCATACGCGCGGTATACGGTGGAACGGTTGACACCGAGTTTTTCCGCCAGCACGCGGGTTGCGGGAAGCGTGTCGCCCGGTTTCAGAGTCTTGTTTTCAACTGCACGGATAATTTTCTGAATGATTTGACGGTACAGAGGAATGTCCAAATGCCTGTCCACATCGAAAAGAATCATCGGGAGTCCTCTTTTGTATTCAATGCGAAGGAATGGAGTCTCTTGTCAGAATGGGGCGAGTATTCAAAACAGGGCGGCAGTGGGGACACGTATTTTGTGTAGACTCCGGTCAGCCCTGATACCGTATTAGTTTAAATGTAAGAATGAAATTGGGAGGACGCAACAGCCAAAACGAAAAAATAATCAGCCAGCCAATAATTTGATTTCTCAAATTTTCAATGTACCGGATGGATCGGTGAGTTTATTTCTCCAGGTCCTGCGTGCGGGCTGCGACCACGGAACACATAAAAAAATCGTTCAGTCGTAAATCGTGAGGCGTAAGCCGACCTCACCTTGAATGGTTTGTCGATAAGGATATATTGTTTTCTCTTACGATTTACAAGTGACGCATGACGATCTTTCCACTCCGCGCTCTGTATCAAACCCAAACGATTCCGCATCAAACCAAAACACCCCGTCAACTATACCCGACAAACAGGCGCGGGTCCGTTTCCACCCCGTGGGACCGTCCAAAACCATTGGATCGATTGTACGCGGATTGAAAATCGGCGTGACCAGATGGGTCCGTCAAAACACATCCATGTATGATGTCTGGCAGCCGTTCTGTGGGGTTACGTACCGGAGCGGAAATGGATTCGGCAGGCTCATTACCGATTATTATATTCAATTGAAGATGATTGGCTGGTTATCTATACTGTTAGAGTCGCCCATAAAAAGGATGTATACCGGTGATGATTGTGCTGCGTTATTCAGCGGCCGCGCTGCCGGAGTAGGATCCGCTGGCGGAAGAGGAGGAGGCGGAGGAGGAGGTTTCGGAAACGGAAGAAGGGACTGAATTGGATGCGTCGGAAGTCGTCATTGGGGAGGATGAGACATGAGTGGGGTGAAGTGGGCTACCGGGTCAATGCCAAACGCGGCACCCAGTTTCGCATCTGGGCCACTGGCGTATTGAGAGAACACATTATCCAGGGGAGGGAGCCCCGACTGCTTGAATTAAACCGGGCAGTTAAGCTCATCGCGTATACGGGTAAACGGCGCGACCTGTCCGGCGACGAGGCCAAAGTTCTGCTGGCCGTGGTGAGTGACTACAGGCGGGCGCTGGGCTTGCTCGATGACTATGATCACTGTATTACAACAATTCAGGAGTCCACCGCTGCAGCACCTATAAGAAAAACGGTTGTTCCGTTCGTTTGGTCAGGGATGATTGACCCTGTGAGATATTTTCAACTATCTCACAGGGTAGACCCTTTGACCCTTGGACTATCCGCCTTGCGGCGGATGCGCCTGTGGCGCATTTGACTATTTATTCCGCGAAGCGGAATCGAAAATATTTTTCAAACACAAAAAAAGAAAAAGCGGAAACATTACAGCTTGCCAGGGAAAGGATTGAGGTAATACGGTTATTGATTCGTTTGTTAAAAGACCTGCATCAAATTAGTTTAAAAAAAATTAGTATTTGTAAACAAACAAATCGAAAATGTTTCAAAACAATTGACAGGATGGCAAAAATCTGTAAGGGAACTGACTGTTCAGCCTGAGTTGCCTGGAGCCACGGCACAGGCAAGCAAGCGTATTTAAATCCGGCAGCCCCCTTGCATCAGTTTGCGAGGTATCAGTTCATGTGCCCTGAGAATGGGTGCATGATTATTCAAGCGGCTGCTTTTTCCCGCGCTGCCCGGGGGTTACCGCAACAACAACAATGGCAACTTCAACGATCTGGGCAACAACGCCAACTTCTGGTCGGCGACGGAGTTCGGTGCCTCACCTACCATCTACGCGTGGCGCCGGTTCCTGAGAGAGAGCACTTTAAAAGTTTCACGCACCGACCAACCAAAGAAGATGGGGTATAGTATCCGGCTTGTTAAGGAGTGATTATCAAAATTTTACCAATTCGTTGCGCTCGCTCGATACTTATTATTAAAACGCATTTCAGCGTACATCCGATCCGGACGGGTCGAGCAAGGAAGAACCATTATTAACTATTTCGGTTCTGAATTTTGAGTAAAAAGCAAAGCAGCGGCTCTGATCTCACACATCGTGATGTTATCACTTTGAGACTTTAGCCGCTGCTTTGTTTAGAATGTCGCAGGTCAATTGCATTTTTCACAGCATTTTATGGGCAACTGACCACCCATAAACCCTGCTATTTTTCCTCGGCCAGTTCTTCAACCCTTGCAGTGACCCGACTGAAGACAGACGAATAAGATTCAAAATTCTCCTTCAGCTTATCGGAATATTCATTATAGGCATCTTCCGTGACGCCATGATCCTCAAAAAGGGTGTTCATTTTTTCGTTAAATTCCGCAACAGCCCTCATTGCTTCTGCCTGACTGGCGTCTTCGTGCAATTCCATCATTTTTGCGGACCAATACATTTGTTTGGCTGTAATTTCAACATATGTATCCTCCGTTATTTCCGCTGAAGGTTTTGCGGTCTCAGCGCGGTCTGCGGCGGCCCTGGTTTCAGGTGCTTTGTCTGAGTCGCCTGCGCAGCTGATAATGATAAAACAGGACAGAACAAGCATGGCTGTAAATGCTGTAAAATTTTTTTTTAATATCATAATTGATCCTTTTATTAATATTAAATAACAGTAGTGTCCGGTTATAAGTCAAATAAAAACAGTTGTTGTTCATTATCTATAGTGTCGGCATTGTAACTGTCTCTTATACACATCTGACGCTGCCGACGAAGAGGATAGTGTAGATCTCGGTGGTCGCCGTAT
>OMKS01000345.1_pt1 | contig 43472 bp, 32 predicted proteins | sample 1674721 | NCBI WGS metagenome assembly OMKS01 (sample SAMN06264996, study PRJEB25208) | sediment metagenome | isolation source: hot spring sediment | place: USA: California | collected 2014-09-02 | reverse complement strand
TCAACGAGGCGCCGGGCGTTCAGAGAAAGAAACCTTCAGGCCACGCGAAAAGAAAGGTGAGTTTTATTATGGCAGGAATAGCGGGTATTCAGAGTGACCGGACGAATGTCGCGGACGTGGAGACGATGCTCGAACGCATCCGTCACCGGGGCCCCGACCATGTGGAGATGCACGAGAATGGTTGCCTCGGGGGTGTGGTGTCCTCGCGTCTTTCACCGGCCCGCGGGACCGGATTCGCGCGCGACGAGGGCGTCGCCGTATTATTCGATGGGGAGGTGTACAATCCGCGCCAGGATGGGCAGTCCGATGCCGACGTCGTACTCGCCCTGTACCGCGAGCACGGCCGCCGATTCCCCGCGTATCTGGCCGGCGTGTTCGGCTGCGCCGTGCTGACCGAGGACGAAGTGCTCCTGGCCCGCGATCCCGTGGGGGTGCGTCCCATGTACTGGAGCTGCGATCCGGAGGGAACGACGCGGTTCGCCTCCGAGATGAAGGCCCTGGCCGGCCTCGCGGACGTGATCGAGGAATTGCCGCCTGGCACCACGTTTTCCTCGAAGTCCGGGCTGGCGGGGTACCTGCCGCGGTACCCTGAAGTCGAAGTGCCGGCCGACGTGGAAACCGCTATCGCACGGGTTCGAGAGGCGGTGATCCGCGCGGTGGAACGACGCCTGGCCGATGGGGCCGTGGGGGCCTGCCTGCTCAGCGGGGGGCTGGACAGTTCGATCATCGCGGCCGTCGCCAACGAGATCCGCCCTGGTCTGCCGGTCGTGACAGTCGGCATGGAGGGCGCGCCCGATCTGGAAAACGCCATGCTCATGGCGGCCCATCTTGGGGTGGGGCACCACGTAGAGGTGTTCGGCCCGGAGCAGATCGAAAGGCTCGTGCCCAAGGCGGTCTACTCTCTGGAGTCCTTCGACGAGGATTGCGTCAGCGGGGCCATCGCCAACCTCGTGGCCTCGGCGACGGCGTCGCACCTGACGAATTGCATTCTCAGCGGCGAAGGCGGCGATGAGCTGTTCGGCGGCTACCATCTGCTCAAGACGCTCCCGACCGAAAGCGAGCGCTTGCAGATGATGCATAAGCTGATCGCGATCGCGTACAACACGGCCGTCCAGCGCCTGGATCGGGCCATGATGGCCAATTCGATCAACTATCGAACGCCGTTTCTGGATACGGAGGTAATCGCCCTGGCGCTGCAAATCCCGGTTCGCTGGAAAATCCATGACCCGGGAGACGGCAATCTCATTGAGAAGTGGATTCTCCGCGAGGCATTCAAGGATCTGCTGCCACATCAGATCTACCTGCGCGAAAAGCTGCGCTTTTCGGGGGGAACGGGCACGGACGGCGTCATGGATCGGATCGCCGAGGGCAAACTGAAGGCCGAAGGCCACGGGGAGCGGGCCCAGACCGCCACGGGCTACCCGTTGAACTCGCCCAAGGAGCAGTGGTACTACGATCTGTTCAAGGAGCGGTTTCCAGGGCTGGCCTGCGAGAATCTCGTCGGCCGCTGGGACCCGAACAAGTAGCCGGCGGGACTGGATGTCCGGCCGATTCGATTGTTGGCCCGATGTGCGGGACCCTCAGTCGGCGCAGCGTGCCAGGCGAAAGGCCGCATCCCACGCGACCGACGGCAGCTCGATGCGCAGCAGGCCATCGGCCCCCACGGTAAGCCGTCGGCTCGCCAGGACCTCGCCCTTGTGTGTGTCCCAGGCTTCCACGGTCCAGTCGCCGGGGGGCACCTCCTGCACCACGAGCCGCGCATCGGTCACCGGCTGCGGGCGGTCATCGGCGGTGGTCGCGCGGGGCCAGGTATACTGCGGGCTCTGAACCCACAGCAGGCCGCGGCCCCGACCCAGCAGGCCCCAGGCCCGCAGGGGCACTTGCTTGTCGGAAGCGTCGGTCCATTCGAAGCGCACACTCGCGGGGCGGGGCTCTTGTGCCACGAAGTCGAACCCGTCGATCCATCGGACGAACGCGGCATAGAGGGGATACAGATTCTGCGGGTGGACGTAGCTGTCCCACCACCAGGTCATGGGCGCCCCGGCGTGGCCTTGGCCGACCGAGGCATACAGGCCGTTGTGCAGGTGGACGCCGGTGGGGTCCATCTTGGCGGTTTCCTGGCCGCTGTGGCTGATGCCGAACTCCCCGTGGAAATGCGGCTTCGTGCGGGCGGCGGCCTTGGCGCGAAGGTCGCGCTCCATCATCGCCGCGATATCCCGGGCCTCGTAGTGGTGCGTCTGAACGAAATCGAGCTCCTCCAGGGCGTCCACGGCCGGGTCGCCTGGCGGGTGGGCGAAGCTGGTCGTAATGAGGTGATCGTGCGGGTCGAGTGCGCGCAGATGCCGGGCCATCTCCCGGTGCCAGGCGGTCACGGCGGCGCTGTCGTATTCATCGACGATGTCCACCTCATTGAAAAACTCCCACGCAAACACGTGGGGACTGTAGCCGTAGCGGGCCACCAGATAGCGCAGGCGGTTGCGATAGGCCCGTCGCATCGGCTCGCCGGTGAAGAACTCGCGGGGGCGGCCCACGGGCCCGCCGTGGTCCGGATGCAGCGGCGAGTTCTCCCAATCGCCGTAGAGCCGCTGCGTGCTGCGCAGCACGTTGAACGAGTCGATGCAGAGCATCAGCCGCAGGTCGTGCTTCTCGGCCAGCTCCAATACGTAATCGAGATGCCAGGCCCGCTGCAGGTCGATCCGGTCGTAACCCGATTCGCGGGTGACCAGGCACAGGTCGTTCCATCCGGGCGAGAGCCACAGGCGGGCGAAGTTGCAGCCCGCCTCGGCGTAGCGGCCGAACCACTCATCGTAGACAAAGATGCGGCGGCCCTGGTCCGACCAGGTCTCGCCCCAGCAGACGTTGGCGCCCACGGCGAACCAGCTCTCCCCGCGGTCGGTCACGAAGTAGCGATGATCCCGGTCGCTGCGGCGGATCATGCCGGGCTTGTCGGCCGCCTGGACCTGGACGCTGTAAGGTTCGCTGCGGACCTGGCCCGAGCGGTCGCGGAGGCGGACGACGATGCGGTGCACGCCGGGTTGCGCGAATGATAAGCGCAGTTGCCAGCGGGGTTTATCCGTGGCGACCGTGCGGTGCGAGCGCGTGGCCGTATCATCGCGCCGGAACGGCTGATACAGAAAGCCCGGCGTCGTGTTCGTTCGCCCGGCCGGACCCGTCACCTCGGCGTCGAGGGCGATCTGTTCCGGGTCGAAGGGGTTGTCATACTCCGCGGCCAGGTCCACGTCGAGAGTCAGGCGCTCAAACACCGCCACGTGGGGCCGGTCCACGCTGACCGAACGAATGACCGGGGATGCCGCGACGTCGGCAAATGTGACAGCTAAGAGAGCCATCGCTGAACCAAGTGTCACGCAACATTTGTGATTCGGTCGGTTCATCATCATTCCTCCGGCAGGCATTCCTTGACAAGTTCGTGTTCGGCCGTGTTCTCAGTAAGGTTTCACTCACGGATCAATCAATGCGACCACGTCGAGGTCGTAGTCCGTGTAACTCGTGTACGTGCCGCGGAGCCACAATAGGATGGTGGCCCGGCCGATGGGCACGATCGGGCGAATGTTATCGACGGTCGAGTCCTTCGTAACGGGCGTGAAGCTCCACCCGACGCCGCCATCTTGGGTGACGGCCTTGAAGATCTCGTAATGTCGGCGGCCGTCGGCCCTGCTGATCAGCGGGGTGCCCAGGACCGGATCGGCGTTCGTCGAAAGAAAGACCACGCCCGGGTTCCGCGGATCAAGGGCGGCCAGACCACTGTAGTCGGCCTCCTGTTCATACAGGGCCGTCCCCGCGAACGCCAGAAAATGCTCGTTCCACCGCCGGCCGTCCCACCGGGCATAGCGGTAGCGCAGGTCCTGCGGACTGCGGTCCTTCCGCACGGAGTACACGCACCAGGGATGCCCTTCATCGTCGAGATGCAGATCGACGGTCCAGGCGACGTTGTCCGCATCGCCCCCGAAAACGCGTGTGGCCTGTTCAGGCCGGATGGGCCCGGCCTCAATGGGCTGAATGCGACGGCCGTCCGAGCCGTAGATCACGCCGTCTCGGAGATAGGCATGGTAAATGCTGTTATCATATCCTTGCGGATGGTGCTCGGTGGTGACGAAGTGAATCGTGTCAACCCCATTGGCGGCGTACTTGAGATAGGGCCGCCCCTTGAAGGCCACGAGCTGACCGCCGTAGCGCCAGGACCCACCCTCATCGTCCGAAACGACAAAGTTGGGATTCCAATCCTCGCCGCGATAGAAGTTGTAGAGGCGCGACTGGCCTTGGTTGCCGGCCGAGAGCAGAAACAGATTGGCGTAGGTCACGCCCGCCTCGCGCTCGATGGGCTGTTCGGGCAGCCACGACAGGAAGTCGCGAGGCGTCTCCGTCATCCGGTAGCGGATCAGCTTGTCACTGCCGTGACGGGAGTACGCCGCCAGGATGCGCCGGTCAGGCAGCGCCAACAAAGCCGGCGCCGCGTGATCATCGGTCTGCAAGTGGGGGTGGAGGACGATGCACGCATCCACGGCACGGCGGGTCAGGTCGAAAACGGTCAGTTCGATATGCCCGTCGCGATGGGCGCCGTAGGTGCCGCTCCTGTTGGCTACGGAGCCGACCAGCAGCTTGCGTTCGTGGATAATGGCCCGCTCGTCCTGAAACCAGCACCAGCCGCCATTGTCGTTCAGCAGCATCAGGCCTTCCGGGATCGCGGCCCATAGCCCCCCGGCCAAGACCAATGCCGCGGACATCACCGCCCACACCATTCTACGAGTTCGGTTCATGGTGTTGTTCCTGTCCGTTATTGCCTTGTGTATACGGCCACCGATCCGACGGGGACGAGCCTGACGGCAGTTCCAACGGCGTGATCGCCCGACCGGTCAACACGTGTTCATACCACTGTTCCTGCTGGCGGTTCAGTTTGTTTTGGTCGTAGTGCGCGGCGACGTGGGCCCGACCGGCCGCCCCCATGGCCGGCCACTGGTCGGGCCGGTCGATCAGGTATTCGAGGCGGTCGACCAACGCGGACACGTCCCGCTCGGGCACGAGGAAGCCCGATTGTCCGTCGAGAACGGTCTCGGGAAACGCCCCGTGCCGCGTCGCCACGATGGGCAAACCATGCGCCTGGGCCTCCAGCAGGACGACGCCCTGTCCCTCGGTATTCCCGTCGGCGGCGACTACGCTGGGATGCAGGAACAGATGCGCCTGCCCGTACAACCCGGCCAGGGTCGCATCATCCACCCAGCCGAGAAGCTCAATACGACCGACCATGTCCTCCTCTACGATAAGCCCTTCCAGAGCGCTGCGCAACGGACCGTCGCCCACAATCACGTACCGCACGTGCGGATGACGACGGATCACCCGGGCCATCGCCCGGATCGCGTACTCGCGGCCCTTCATCTCGACCAGTCGCCCCACGCTGAGCACGAGGACCCGCCCGTCGGGGTCGGGCTGTCGAACACGGAAGTCGATGCGATGTAACGGCACCCCCATGGGTAGCCACGTCATTTTGTCCGGCGGGCACCCCAAGGCCAGCAGTTTCTCATACGTGCTGCGGCTGTTGTAGGTGAACAGGTCGCCCGCTGCGAACAGGTCGTCATACACGTTCGCGCCGTATTGTCGCACTGTACTGGTGACGTCGTAGCCGTGAAAGGCCGTCACCAGCCGCCGGGTAACACCCGTCCGCCGCAGCAGAATACTGTTGTTACCCGCCGGGCCGAAGTGGGCCTGAACCACGGCGAAGCGCTCGCCCAGACAATCCAGCAGGTAACACAGGGGAAGATAATCGAATCCCCGCTTCTGACGGAGGTCATACCACAGCCCGCGGGCCACCGTCTTCGGGCGACGGCACAGGCCGGCGGCGATCCAACCGGCCATCTGGACGCGCCGGCGGCCCTTGGGCACGGCCGGCTGCCGCACGTAGCGCACGCGCCGATCAAGCCCATACCGCGACACGTCGTCGTGCACCCGGCCGTCGCCCGGATCGCGCAGCGCGTAAACCACCACGTCGTGCCCGCGGTCGAGCAGCCCGGTGATCTGGGCCAGCACGAAGCTTTCCGACATGGACGGGAAGATGTCCACCACGAAGGCGATTCTCATTCGGCGCTCCTGCCTTGCCCAAGACCCATCCATTCGCGAATCCAGCATACCAGAACAGGCCCGCCGTGCAACCCCGGCTCCGCCCGGCCAGCCTTCTTCAAAGTCACGATGAGGCGTGGTCCGCCACGTCGGTCACGCGGGAACTCCGCGGCGTATTCCTTGCATTCGGCGGGTCCGGCCCGTAAAATCCGGCGTTCGTTTGTATCGACCCTGGATCGCCGGACGCCCGGCCAGTGAAGGATCGCCCGAATGCCCGAAACAACCCAACGTCACGCCCGGCCGGCCGCTGGGCACATGGTGGCGGTGGCCTGGCTGGTCCTGGGGGCTTGCGTCTCTCAGGCGGCCCTCGACCGCACACGCTATATCGGCCTGGATGAGGTCCGTCCGGATATGGTCGGTTATTGTCTGACGGTCTACCGGGGTCAGACCGTCGAGAAGTTCGGCCTGCGCGTCCTCAGCGTGGTGCCCAACTGGGAGCCGGGGCGCGACGCGATCCTGGTGGTGGGCACGGATGAGCGCCTCATCCATACGGGCACGGTCGCCGGTTGCAGCGGCTCGCCGGTGTTCCTGGATGGGCGGATGGCCGGCGCCCTGGCGGCCGGATGGTTCGGCTCGAAGGACCCGCTCTATTTCGTGACGCCGATCGAGTACATGCTCGGCATCGGGACGGGCACGGGCCCGGCACACGAGCCGACGGTGACGCTGGATTACACCCGGCCTGTCGACCTGGCGGCCACGGATGCGGCGTTTCGGCGACAGGTCGCCCGCTACCTGCGACGCCGGGACCCCACCGGTCAGACGCTGCTTCCGGTGGTGACGTCGCTGACACCCCAGGCCATCGAAGCGGCGGCCGAATACTTCGAGACGATGGGGCTGGCGCCGGTCGCCGCGGGGCAGGGGACGACCTCCAGCGCCGCAATGTCGGCGGATTTCGAGCCGGGCGGCGTCCTCGTCATGCCCTTGGTCTCCGGCGATATCAGCATGGCCGGGACCGGCACGGTGACCGAGGTGGTCGGCGACAAGGTCTACGGCTTCGGTCACGCGTTCGGCGGCACGGGCGCGGTCGATCTGCCGATGGCCGGGGGGACGATTCATACGGTCGTGCCGGGGCTGCTGCGGGCGTTCAAGTACTCCTCGGCGGGGCCGATCGTCGGCGCGATCCGATACGATGAGGCGATGGGCATTCTGGGCATTCGTGGAGCCACGCCGAAACTGATCGACCTGACGATTCGCGTCACGCGGTACAACGATCCACAGCAGCGGACCTACCGTTGCCGGGTGGCGGTCGATAAGCTGCGCACCCCTTCGTTGTGCCAGTCGGCCCTGATCGGCGCGGTGTCCATGTACGGCGATCTGCCGCCCGAACACATGATCCGCTATCGGGGCTCTCTGGTCACTGAGGGCTTGGGCGTGCTGCGGTTCGAGAATGTCTCCAGCGGGTCTGGATTCAGCGACGTGGCCAGCGACGTGGGGGGGGCGATTCAGAAGCTGATGTTCAATCCGTTCGGCGAGACACAGATCCGTTCGCTGGAGCTTGACGTGGACGTGGCCGAGCGGAACATCCGGGCCTCCATCAAATCGGTCCAGGTCTCCGATACCGTGCTCAAGCCCGGTCAGACGCTGCGGATCGACGTGCTCTTGCAGTCGTACCTGGCCGAGAAGACGACGGTCACGTTGCAGCTTGCCCTGCCGGAGGACCTCAAGCCGGGTACGCATCAGGTGCAGATCTTCGGATCGGAGGGGTATACCAAGCACCTCAGCAACGCCGCGCCCCACCGGCTCACCGGCTACGATCTGCCCAGCCTGGGCCGGGCCCTTCAGAACCTCCTGGATATCCGCCGCGATCGCCTCTATGCGGTCCTGGCGTTGCCGGCCGCGGGATTGACCGTGCAGCAGGAGGAACTGCCCGATTTGCCGGCAACCCGTAGTCTGGTGATGCAGGACGCCACGCGGCTTGAGCCGTATATGCAACCCATGCAGCAATGGATCGTCGCCCACAAGGATCCGGGCAGGATCGTCCTGAACCAGCAGGCCGTCAAGATCACGGTCGAAGAACCCTGACGTGTAAGGATGCTCAAATCATGATGCAGCGACGTATTCTGGCGGCCGCTCTGGCGGCGATGTTGTGCAGTCCGGCGGCGTGGGCCGTCACGAGCCAGATCCATCGGCTCGACAAGGCCGCCGACCTTCTGGCGGGCAAGGCCGACCAAGTGCGGATCGACTCCCGGGGGCGGATCATGCTTGGCCGGCGCAGCGAGACGATCAAGACGGGCGACCTGCTTGACAAGGTTTGGTCGATCAATGCCATGACGGTGGATACCAACGGTCACGTGTACCTCGGCACCAGCCCCAACGGCGACATCTTCCGGTTGGCCGACGGCACATTGGAACGGCTGTACCCCACCGAGGCCGACCTTGCGTCCGACGAGTCCGAGACCGTCAAGGCCGATCCGGTCATCCGCAACGAGCACGTGTTCGCCCTGACGATGGACAAGGCCGACCGGCTCGTGGCCGGCATCAGCGGCAAGACCTGTCGCCTGGTGCGGTTCGATGGGCAGTGGCGCGTACTGTTCAGCCCCGATGAGGATCGGTACATTCTCAGCCTGGCCACCGACGAGGTGGGCAATCTGTACGTCGGCACCGGCCCGCACGGGCGGATCTGGCGATTGGACCCCTTCGGCCAGAATCCGACGCTGGTCTACACCTGCCGCGATAAAAACGTCCTGAGTCTGGCGGTCGACGCCGAGGGGCGCGTGTACGCCGGCTGCGACCAGCGGGGTTTGGTCTATCGCATCGATCCCTCGACCGGCGCCGCGACCGTGGTGTACGACAGCGAGCAGGAGGAGGTCGTCGCCTTGGTGTTTGACGACGCGGGCCGGCTCTATGCGGCCGCCACGACCGCCGGCGTGATCAGCAGCAAGGTGCGGTTCGACCCCATCGCGGCCGATACGGAAGGCGGGAAGGCCGAGTCGAAAAAGGACGCCGACGACACGGCCACGACGAAACTGGCCGTGCCCAACACCGGCGGTTCCGCCTCGGACACGGCTGCCGCCAAGGCACCCTCGGTCAAGCGCGGCGCGCTGCCCAAGTCGGCCGGACATATCTATCGCATCGATCCGCGCGGCTTCGTTACGGATATGTTCACGGACATGACCGTCTTCTTCGACATGGGGCGGCGGGGCGATGAACTGCTGCTGGCCACGGGTAACGAGGCCAAGCTGTTTGCGATCGACGTGCACACCGAGGACAAGGTCGCCCTTTACAGTGATGAGCAATCCGCCCAGATCACGGCCTTGGCGCTGACGGACGGGGCGACGTTCCTCGGTCTGGCCAATCCGCCCCAGCTCGTTCGGCTCGATGCGGACCTGGTGACGGAAGGCACCTACACGTCGGACCTGATCGACGCGGGCCAGCCGGCGCGGTGGGGCAAGCTGCAGCTTGACGCCGACGTTCCGGAGGGGTGCGAGTTGCGGTTCTCGGCGCGGTCGGGCAACGTCAAGGATCCCAACGATCCGACGTTCTCGCCGTGGTCCGATCCGGTGGCCATTCGGCAGGCCATGCCGCTGGATTGTCCGCTGGGGCGATTCTGCCAGGTGCGGCTGATCCTGAGTCGCGAGCGGTCCGATGTGACGCCCGTGGTTCGTGAACTGGCCCTGTCGCACGTGGTGGACAACCTGGCGCCGAAGGTCACGCAGGTCAAGGCCGCCCGCCAGGCCTCCAAGCCCGGCGTGTTTCAACTGGCCTGGACGGCCACGGATGACAACAAGGATACACTGGTCTACCGGCTGGAGTTTCGCCAGCAGGGCCGGGCGATGTGGATCGAGCTGAAGGATGAATTGACCAGCGCGACGTTCGAGTGGGACAGTCGCACCGTCGAGGATGGCCGCTATGAAGTCCGGGTGACCGCCGACGACGTGCGGTCCAACACGCCGCAAACCGCGCTGACGGCCTCGCGCATCAGTGATATCATCGTGGTGGACAACACGGCTCCGACCGTGGAGCACGCGACGACGCGCGTGGAAAACGGCGTGCTGACCCTCCTGGTCGGGCTGCGCGACGAGCTGAGCGTGCTCAAGAGCCTGGAGGTAACGGTCGACAGCAACGACAAGTGGATCGGCGCGCTGCCGGACGATGGGGTGTGCGACACGACGGAGGAACAGTTTACCATCGTGCTCAAGGACCTTGAGCCGGGGCCGCACGTGATCGCCCTGAAGTACGCCGATCACGTGGACAACACGGGCTACAAGACGCTGGAGGTGACGATTCCCTGACGGCCATGCGCACCATCGCCTATGACGAGGTCGTTCAAAGGGTGGCCGCGTTGTGCATCGCGGCGGCGTACGAGCTGCCGGCCGACGTGTGGACGGCGCTGGAGACCGCGCTGGATCGTGAGAGCGAACCCCGCCCGCGCCGCATCCTGCAGGCCCTGCTGGACAACGCGCGGATCGCCGCCGAGGAACGGATTCCGATCTGTCAGGACACGGGCCTGGCCGTGGTCTTCGTGGAGCTGGGCGCTGAGGTGCGAATTGCGCCGCCGGAGGAGCACCTTGATGCGACGTTGGCCGATGCGATCCACGAGGGCGTGGTCCGCGGCTATGAAGAGGGGCTGCTGCGCAAGAGCGTCGTCGCCGATCCGCTCGGCGCCCGGACCAACACGGGCACCAACGGCCCGGCGGTGATCCACGTGTCCATCGTGCCCGGCGACCGGCTGCGGCTGACCGTCATGACCAAGGGCGGCGGCTGCGAGAACAAGAGCCGCTTTCGGATGTTCAACCCCACCGAGGACCGCCATGCCGTGGCCGGGTGGATCGTCCGCGCGGTCGCCGAGGCCGGGGCCGACGCCTGCCCGCCATTCGTGGTCGGGGTGGGTATCGGCGGCGATTTCGAGCAGTGCTGCCTGTTGAGCAAGAAGGCCCTGTTGCGGTCCCTCGGCTCGCGACACGGTGAGCGGCTCTACGCCGAGATGGAGGCCGAGTTGCTTGAGGCGATCAACGCCCTCGACGTCGGTCCGCAGGGCCTGGGTGGCCGAACCACCGCCCTGGCCGTCCAGATCGAAACCGCCCCCTGCCACATCGCCTCGTTGCCCGTCGCCGTCAACATTGAGTGCCATGCCCACCGCCATAAAACCGCCGAGCTGTAAGCGGACGGCAGAAGGCAGCACCCGGGACCACAGGGCGAGGGGTCACTTGGAGACAAGGGGATACTTGGTGGGATCCTGAAGCATCTCCGCCGAAAGATCTACATCGAGTCGCGGCCAGTGCAGATGATGCCCGTGCAAAAGTTCAACGTCGGTAATCTCGGCGATGGTGGCGTCCTTAAACCAGGGGAACCGCGCAAAGGGCAGGAAATACTCCGTCCCATTCAACCAGAGCCAGAACCCGTGCTGCGAGATGTTCGTCACTTCAAGGTCCGAAGTGTTTTGACCACGCTTGGAGGATTTCACCTCTGCGCCTCTCAATCGTCTTCTGAAGATCCCTCAACTCATGCTCGGACAGCCCCCATGATGTGACCAGGGCCACTGCCGGTTCCACCCAGTATTTCGCTTCCCCATCTGGAGACACGACATGAATATGGACGCGATGCTCCTCACGCGAGAAGAAGAAAAACCGGTATTTGCCTTCCCGGAATACTGTCGGACTCATGCCACCTCACCGAGCATCCTCTCACACTATACTCCATAGCAGTCGCTTTGGTCAAGGCCCCAGTGCTTTCGCAGCGGCGTTCGCGAGGGCGACATACTGATCGGGCGTGAGCCTTTCGGGGCGTTGGGAGGGGTCGGCCGCCGCCTGTTCAAAGAACGCCGGCCAATCCGCATCCGCCAGCGGCCCGCGGATGAGCCGCACGCAGCCGCGAAGGGTCTTGCGGCGGTGGGTCATGAACAACTGCACCACCTCCATGAGCAGGCCGGCATTCGCGATGCGCCGGGCCTTGGCGGGATCGGGTCGATAGGCGGCGATGACGCTCTCGACCTGCGGTCGGGGCCAGAAGGCCTCTGGAGGCAGGCGGCGGAGAATCTCGACGTGGCCCGTGGCGCCCATGAGGATGCTCAGCGGGCCGTAGGTGCCGTCGCCGGGATCGGCGGCCATACGCTCGCCGACCTCCTTCTGGATGGTGACGATCATGCCATCGGCCCGGACGGGCCCCACGATAAGATTGGCCATGACCGGCGCCGCGACGCTGTAGGGCAGGTTGGCGACGAGCAGCAGACGCCCGGCATGACCCTCGCGGGCGCGGCGGAGGGTATCGACGACGGCCGGGGCCAGGGCGTGCTTGCCGGCCAGGACATCCGTGTGGAGCAACTCCACGTTGGCGATCTCCCCCAACTGGCGGCGGGCGATGCGGACAAGATCGTCGTCGCACTCCACGGCCAGAACGCGGGCAGCCGTTTGGGCCAGCGCCTCGGTGAGCGAGCCCGTACCGCAGCCGACCTCAAGCACGACGTCGTCGGAGGCGATCTGCGCCGCCTCGACGAGCCATCGCATCAGGTTCAAATCGATAAGGAAGTGTTGGCCGAGTCGATGCTTGGGCGCGACGGCGGCCGAGGCGAGCAGACGCTCAATGTCCCGCTTGGTCTGCATCGCGTTTCTCGCAGGGGACGGGTGCGGCGGCGGCCTTTCGAACCTGGGCCATGTGAACGGCCAGGCGGATGGCCTCCTTCATGCTGGACGCGTCGGCCAGGCCCTTGCCGGCGATGTCGAACGCGGTGCCGTGCGCCGGCGAGGTGCGGATGATAGGCAATCCGATGGTGACGTTGACGGCCTTATTGAAGGCCAGCAGTTTGATCGGGATGAGCCCCTGGTCGTGGTACATCGCGACGATGCCGTCGAACTCCCCGGCCGCGGCCCGGACGAACAGGGTGTCCGCCGGAAAGGGCCCCTGAACGCGGACGCCCTGGGAGCGGGCGAGGTTCATGGCGGGGATGATGATGCGGTTCTCCTCGTCGCCGAACTGTCCGCCCTCGCCGGCGTGGGGGTTGAGCCCGGCGACGGCGATGGTGGGTTCGGCGATGCCGAAGTAGGTCCGCAGGGCCGAGGCGAGCAGGTCGATGGGCTCGTACACACAGCCGATGGTGAACTTGTTGCGGATCTCGAACAGGCCCTCGTGGATGGTCGCCAAAGCCAAACGCAAGGGCCCGGCGACGAACATCATCGCCTTGCGCGGGCTCTTGCAGCGGTCGGCCAGGAGTTCGGTGTGGCCCGGCCACTTGGCCCCAGCCATGCTCCAACTGGTCTTGCTGATCGGGCCGGTCACCAAGGCGTCGAGGAGCCCGTCGCGGGCAGCGTCGATGGCGTCGATGCAGAAACGCAGGGAGGCCTCGCCCGACACCTTGCCGGGGGCGTGAAGCCAGTTCGGGACGGCGAACTCGTCGTAATCGGCCACGGCGACGTTTCGAGGGTACTGCCGGCTGAGCTTCTCGTGCTGGTGGCGAAACCAGAAGGGCTCCAGTTCGACCATGTCGGCGGCGTAGGCCAGCGGCTCGGCCATGCCGAAGATGATGTACCGGGCCAGACGGCGCAGCGATGCATCGGCCAGGGCCTTGACGATGATCTCCGGGCCGATGCCGCCCGGATCGCCCATCGCGATGCCGATGACGAGCCTTTCATCGGTCGAGTTGTGTCCGTTGTTGGCCATCGTGCCGCTCAGAATCCCGCCTCACGCAGCTTTTCGATCGTCAATTCGGGCGTCGAGCCCAGAAGCCGCTGCAACTGCGCCCGGACCGTCCGTACGAGGATGTCCGTCTCGATGTTCACTGGCTCGCCCACCCGAGCCGCAGCCAGGGTGGTATGCTCCAGCGTCGTCGGGATCAACGCGACCGTGAACCCGCGTGCCTCCATCTGCGCGACGGTGAGGCTGATCCCGTCGATGGCGACGGAGCCCTTCGGCACGATGTCGGCCAACACGGATGGATCGGCCTCGAACGCCATTTCCCAGAACGCCCCGGTCTTATCAATCCGGGCGACGTGGCCGATGCCATCGACGTGCCCCTGTACGAGGTGCCCGCCAAGTCGTCCATTCGCGGGCAGGGCCCGCTCGAGGTTGACCCGCGCGCCGGGCTGCAATCGGCCCAGCGTGCTGGCGCGCAGGGTCTCACCGCTGACGTCGAACTCGCCGACGGCGCCGGTGATGCGGCCCACGGTCAGGCAGACGCCGCTCACCGCCAGGCTGTCGCCGGGCCGCAGGTCCGTCACCGGCTCGGCCATCTCCAGCACCAGCACTCGGCCGCCAGCCGTCGGCCGCATCGAGCGGACCGTACCCATCGCCTCGATTATTCCCGTAAACATCGCCGATGCCCCAAACGAGACAGGCGGAGACCCCTCACAGACCTCCGCCGGATAACACCTCATACAGCATACACTTACAGCCGACCAAAGTCAAATTGGCAAACCCCGTCCTGCGAAACACGTCTGGAAGCGCCTTGCCGCCGTGTAGACGTCGGGTAGAATTGGAGGGTCCTTCAGGTCGGCGCTTCTTGATGGATGCGGGCCGTGGAGGGACGGTCCATCTTTGGCAGGGGAACCGCATATGGACGAGCAATTCAAGATCGATCCGGGGCATGGCGGGCCGCGGGCCTTCTTCCGAGTGGCCGGGCCGATCCTGGTGGGGCTGGGTGTATTGCTGTTTGCACTGGGGATCATCGGCTTTTTCGCGGCCTTCGGCTCCATGAGCCGCCCCCACTTTATGGGGGCGCCGTTCGTGGGCATCCCCCTGCTGGCGGTGGGCGGCTGGATGTGCCAGTTTGGCTACGCGGGCAGGGTGGCCCGATACATGGCCGAGGAGATGGCGCCGGTGGGAAAAGACACCTTCAACTACATGGCCGAAGGCACGCAGGGCGCCGTACACACGGTGGCGCGGGCGGCCGCCCAGGGACTGGCCGAGGGCGGAGTGAGCCTCGGTGGAAGCCAGCCGGAAACGAAGGTTCGTTGCCACAAGTGCAACGCCCTCGTGGACGTCGATGCCCGATTCTGCGATCAGTGCGGCACGGCCCTGGCCAAAACCAAGCCCTGCCCCCGTTGCGACGAGCAGAACGACCCCGATGCCCGTTTCTGCGACAACTGCGGCTACGCGTACCCATAACAGACCCGGCGGCCGTTTCAGGGCCGATTTGGAGGATCAACGGTGGAGACCGACCGGAAGATCGCATACTTCACGATGGAAATCGGGCTGGATGCGGGTATTCCCACGTATAGTGGGGGGCTGGGCATCCTGGCGGCCGACACGGTCCGGTCGGCGGCGGACCTGGAAGTGCCGATGGTCGCTATGACCCTGCTGCACCGGCAGGGGTACTTCTACCAGCGTCTGGATGCCCAAGGCGCCCAGCAGGAGGAGCCGGTGGCGTGGAACGTGGACGATTTTCTCACGATGGTGCCGGTCAGGGTCTCGATCATGCTGCGAGGCCGCCAAGTGGCGGTGGGGGTCTGGCGGTATGACGTCAAAGGCTACGGGGACTACTCGGTGCCGGTGTTTTTTTTGGACACGGACGTGCCGGAGAACGCCGAGGAGGATCGACAACTGACGCATTGGCTGTACGGCGGGGACCCTGAGTACCGGCTGTGCCAGGAGGCGATTCTGGGCATGGCGGGCATACGGATGCTGCGGACGCTGGGGTACGGGGCGATTGAACGGTTCCACATGAATGAGGGCCACGCCAGCCTGCTGACCCTCGAGTTGCTCGATGAATATCGTGCCGGGCGCGAGGATCGGCGGATCACAACCGAGGCGATCGACGCCGTGCGCCGGCAGTGCATCTTCACGACGCACACCCCGGTGCCGGCGGGGCACGACAAGTTCCCCAAGGACCTGGTCCGCGAGGTACTCGGCGAGCACGAGGCCTTCGAGCTGGAGAACGAGGTCTGCTGCGACGGCACACTGAACATGACGTACCTGGCGTTGAACCTGAGTCACTACGTCAACGGCGTGGCCAAGCGGCACGGGGAGGTGTCCCGCCTCATGTTTCGCCCCTACCGGATTGACTCCATTACCAACGGGGTCCACGCGGCCACCTGGGTCTGCGAGGCCTTCCATGAGTTGTTTGATGCGCATATTCCCGGCTGGCGGGAGGACAACTTCAGCCTGCGGTACGCCTTGAGTATCTCGCCGGACAAGGTGTGGGAGGCGCACATGCGGGCCAAGCGGGAGCTGATCGACACCGTGAACCGACAGGACAACGTCGGCATGGATCACGATGTGCTGACGATCGGTTTTGCCCGGCGGGCGACCTCCTACAAGCGTCCGGACCTGATCTTCCACGACGTGGATCGGCTCCGTGCGATCGGCTCACACAGGCCGCTGCAGCTTGTCTTCTCCGGCAAGGCCCATCCGCGGGACGAGACGGGCAAGGCGCTTATCCAGAAGGTCATCCAAACGGGACGGCAGTTGGGCCCGGATGTCAAGGTGTCGTATCTACCGAACTACGACATCGTGCTGGGCAAGCTGCTGACGGCGGGGGTGGACGTGTGGCTGAACACCCCGCAGCCGCCGATGGAGGCATCGGGGACGAGCGGGATGAAGGCGGCCCTGAACGGGGTGCCGTCGCTGAGCGTGCTGGACGGCTGGTGGATCGAGGGCTGCATCGAGGGCGTCACCGGCTGGGCGATCGGGCCGGCGCAGCGGTCCGAGCAGGAAGCCAACGACCGCGAACAGGACGCCGCGTCGCTGTACGAAAAGCTGGAGTCGGCCGTGGCACCGATGTTCTATGACGATCGCAAGGCGTTCATGTGCATGATGGGCCACGCCATCGCGTTGAACGGCTCGTTTTTCAACACCCAGCGCATGATGCAGCAGTACGTCCTGAAGGGATACTTCCACTGAGCGGGGGCGGATCGGCGTCTGGACCGCAGTCTGCGGCGCAGTATCCGGGTGGCCCGGGGTCTGGATCAGTTTTGACACAAACGTGAGCGGATCATCTGCGCGCGGAGGGCGTCCCGGTGGTCGGGGTCGAGGGGCTTGCCCTGGCGGGCCTGAAGATGCGCCGGCTGGGTCAGCATGAACAACTCGTTGAGCGTGGCGACGCTGACGCCCTCGATACGACGGAGGTGGACGCCCATGCGGACGTGGCTGAGCAGGAACAGGGCCTCCTGTGAGCTGATGAGCCGGGCGCTGCGCAGCAGGGCCAGCGCCCGCTGAATCTTGTCATCCAGTTTGTCCGGCTGGGTCTTCAGAAGCTTCTCCCGGGCCAGAGTCTCATACTCGACGATCTTGGGGACGACCATATCGGTGAAGTTGCTCACGATCTGGTCCTCCGCCGGGCCGAGCGTCACCTGGTTTGACAACTGGAAGAAATCACCGACCGCCTCGGTGCCCTCGCCGAACAGACCGCGGACGGCCAGGTCGGTGTCGCGGGCGGTGTTGAACAACTTCTCGATCTGACCGGTCATTTTCAGGCCCGGCAGGTGCAGCATGACCGACACGCGGATGCCGGTGCCGACGTTGGTGGGGCACGCGGTGAGGTAACCGTATTCCGGGTCGAAGGCGTATTCGACGTGCTGCTCGATGAGATCGTCGATGCGGTTGATGCGCTCCCAGCAGGCCGCCAGTTGCAGCCCGGTCTGGAAGACCTGGATGCGGAGGTGGTCTTCCTCGTTAATCATGGCGGTGAACGATTCGTCGTGGGCGATGACCGCGCCGCGCGGCCCGGCGGCCCGCGCGTGTTGACGGCTGATGAGATGACGCTCCACGAGCAGGTTCTGCTCAAGGGTCGAGGCGGCGTTGAGGTCGATGAAAAACAGCTCCTGGCCCAGGTCCAGGGCGAGCAACGTCTCCCTGAGCCTCTGAAGGACTTCGCTCTTGCGGGCGGTCGTCAGACACGGGCAGAACTCGTACCCGGCCACGTTCCGTGCCAGGCGGATGCGCGAGGAGATCACGATATCGGCTCCCGGACCGGAGCCATCGAACCATTGGCTGACGTGATCGCTGAGTTCTGTGGGTCTCATTGCAGTTTCCGGAGCTGGTCGCGGATCTGCGCGGCGACTTCGTAATCCTCGGCCTGGACGGCGGCGTCCAGGCGCCGCCGGAGCCGCACGACCTCCACGTGGTTCCGCATGGCCCGTGGGGCACGGGAGGGAACCTTCCCCGCGTGGCGCGTATGTCCGGCCTGGGAGCGGGTGATGAGGGCTCGCAAGGGCTGATCGAACACCTCGTAGTCGTGGGGGCATCCGAGCAGGCTCTTCTGGCTGAACTTCTTCAAGGTCATGCCGCAGAAGGGGCAGACTTCATCCTGCACCGCGCCGGCCACGCCGGGGGCGGCGCTTTCTTCCTGGCCCTGGGACGACAGCAGGGTGCTGAGCAGCTCGTTGAGGGGGACCTGATTCTTGACGACGATGCCCTGCTTCTGAGCGCACTGCTCACAGATGTGGATTTCCGTCCGTTGACCGTGGCTGATCTCGGTCAGGTGAATGGTCGCCGTATGTTCCTTGCAGACCTGACACAACATGATTCTTCCTCCGGCTGGAATGGGCCGGTGTGTATGCCTGTTTTCATCACGTATCGGCGTTCATGCGACGCCGCTGTACCCTATTATACCCACGGATGGAACCGTTCAACAAGTGCCCAGCACCCCTTTACACTACGCGGTGATGCGCCGGTGGGTTCAGGGCGTGGACGGGCGGGATTCCAGGCGCCGGCGCAGGGCGTCGTAGACCGGCGCGGGGATCAGACGTGAGACATCGCCTCCGAGCAGGGCGATTTCCCGGACCATCGTGGAGTTGACGTATCCGTATTCCTCGCTGGTCATGATGAAGACGGTCTCGATGCCCGCAACGGTCCGGTTGGTCATGGCGAGCTGAAACTCGTATTGGACGTCGGTCAGGTTGCGCAGGCCGCGGAGCATGACATCCGCCCCGACCCGGCGGGCGAACTCAACGGTCAGGCAGTCATAGCTCTGCACGGAGACGCGGGGCTTGTCGGCGACGAGCTGTCGGATCATTTCAACCCGCTCGTCGGGGGTGAACAGGACGTCCTTGAGGGGGTTCTGGCCGACGGCGACGATGAGTTCGTCGAAGAGTTTGACGCCACGGCCGATCACGTCGAGATGGCCGTTGGTGATGGGGTCGAACGAGCCCGGAAAAATCGCCCGGATCGGCTTGTGTTTCATGGGGATCCCCCTTCTGACGCCCATCGCGCGGAGCACACCCCCGTCGGTCCCCGCCACCCGATCGGGCTAGCGGGCGGCAGGGTCGAGGGATTCGATGATGAGCTCCTCCAAATCCCGCGCCGTGTTTTCGGTGGCCAGTTGGCTCATGAAGGCCTCGGTGGCCGCAAGCCGGCGTTGGGCCAGGATGCGGACCGACTCGAATCGGAAGCTCTCCCGGAGCCGAGCCGGCCAGTACTCGTAGTCGACCTTCCGCTTCCAGCTCTCCAAAACGTCCGACACGCCCTTGCCGTGAATGGTGTACCGTCGAAACTCGTTGAACAGGCCGACGGCGCCCATGTCATCGAGGTTTCGGGCATCGGACAGGATCATGGCCTCGACCATCTCCGTATGTCGATCGGCCGAGGCGTTGATAATCTGGTTAATTTTGTCGATTCGCGGGCCGGGGATGGACCCCGTGAGCCGATCGGTGACCACCTGAGTGGAGAAGTCGCGCAGGTCGCTGGGGGTCATATCGGCCAGCACGAGCCGCGATCCGGGGTCCTGGGCGTCGGCATACCGGGCAAAGCCCGCGTCGCAGAAATAGGCCGCCCCGATCAGGCAGAACCGGTCGATGGCGACGTCGCGACCCGCTATTTCGGGCAGGCGGCAGATGTGCTCCACGTTGCGGACGATACGCAGCGTGCGGTCCCACAGCCAATTATCGGGCCCGCCCGTCAGGGTCGGGATCGTGAGGACCTGCTGGGCGATTTGGCGTACCACGTCGATTTCGGACATGCACACTCCCTTCAAAAGCCTCTACTTCCTTATCGCCGTTCGGCCGTGATTCGTCAAGTTTTTTTGCCCCGCGGGGCGTCACGGCCCATCGGTGCAGGCATGCGTCCGTTGCTCAGATGCGCAGGATGAACCTCCGGCAAGCTCCGCGGCGGGCGCAGACACGACAGAATGCCCGGCGGGCCTGCGCCGGAACTCCGCCCCCGTTCGGTACGCAGGTGGGCGCCACAACGCTCCGGACGGCCTGGGCAAGGAGCGAGCCCCGCCACCCGGCGAAAGACGGCGGCCTGTCACACCCTCGGAGGCGGTCAAGACCACCGCTCCCGGACCCCGTAAGGCTTACGGTGTGGGCACGTTCGAGGGTTCGAATCCCGGTTTGGAGGCCACTTGGCCGTCTTCCATGGGGATGACCAGGGTCTTGTCGACGATAGCTCGCTCGTAACGCCAGCGCGTCGGGCTCCGTGTATCCGGAGCGCCGATCAAGGCGATGACCTGCGAGCCGGTCTGACCGACTTTGATCTGGCTGTACGGCCGCTCCTGGGGCTGCTGACAACCGGCCAGAAACACCATCAGGGCCATCATGGCTGCATACGTCGGAACTCTTTTCATGACAACCTCCTTTCCCAAATTCACAGGGCCGCATGGGCCCCTCTAAGAGAACAACCGTTGAAGAGAATATACTAGTAAAACTACGGGAGAACAGGGAAAAGGTTTGCGATCTTCTTGGAATATCGCGCCAGGCGGCACCCCTCCTGGCGCGATATCGTATGCCGGCTGTCGCGCCCCATCCAAGTAAAAGACTAGTCCTATCTTTGATAAGGTGTTTTGGCGCGGACTGACGGCCAGTCATGTTTGCACCGAGCTCTGAGGCAGGACCGATTTAGGCCGAGAGAGGTTGTTTTCTTGCAATTTTGCGGTTTTTCGCTATAATAGGCTTTTACGAGCGCGGGGGCTCTCAGAACGCTCCTTTCGGCAGTCTCTGGAGAAAGGGTAGGTGCATCATGAAACGATACGACACTCTGCATTTTCTCATCCTCTCCTGCATCCTCTCGCTGGGGCTCACTCGGCCAGGCTGGGCCTTGGTCATCAGCGAGTTGATGTACCATCCGGTTCTAACGGACGGCGGCCGGGATGAAGAGCAAGCCCTGGAATTCATCGAGATCTATAATGATCGGGCGGTTTTCGAGGACTTGGGCGGATGGGCCTTTACCGATGGCGTATCCTTCACGTTTCCTCCCGAGACGATCCTGCCGGCCGGGGGCTACCTGGTCGTTGCCAAGGATCCCAACGCGGTCGAGGCCGCTTATGGCCTGGAGGGTGTGCTGGGGCCTTATGAGGGCCGGCTGGACAACGCCGGCGAGCGGCTGACGTTGTCCGATGCGGCGGGACAGATCGTCTTGTCGTTTCGTTATGACGACGACTGGCCTTGGCCGGTGAGCGCCGATGGCACAGGGCACAGCCTGATTCTGGCCCACCCCGGCGGCGACCCGGAAGAGGCCTCCACGTGGGCCCCTTCGACGTTCATTGGCGGCACCCCCGGCGGACCGGATCCCTCCCAGGCCGAGCCGGAGGACCCCACGCTCGTGACGCTTATCGACATCGGTTCGCCGGGGCGATACTTCAAGGGTACACAGGAGCCGTCTCCCGGTCCTGGCGGTGAACCAACAACCGCCTGGACGCAGATCGCCTTCGACGACACGACCGCCGGCTGGCTCAGCGGACCCAACGGATACGGCTACAGCAACCAGGCTGAGGAGACCCAGTACATCCGCACGACGTTGAGCGACATGAACGGCAATTACATCTCCGCCTATGTCCGTCTGCGCTTCGAGCTGACCGAGGAGCAGATCGCGACCTTTTCACAGTTGAGCGCCGAGGTGCACTACGATGACGACTATGTCCTGTACCTGAACGGCACCCGCGTGGGCGCCTCCGGTGCGGTCGTCCACGATCCGCCGGCCTACAACTGGGGGCGGGGTTCCGGCTGGGACGGACCGGCCGATGCGCTGGACCTGACCGGCAGCTTGGGCGGGCTGGTCGTCGGCACGAATGTCTTGGCTGTCCAGTTCCACAACTGCAACCTTTCCGGCAGTAGCGACGCTTTTGTGGCGCCCATCCTGCGAGCCGTGGTCGAGCCTGAGTCTTCGGGTGCGGATGATCCGCGGATGCGCCTGTGCATCAACGAGATTCTGACCAAGAACACCGTTCAGCCTTCTCTGGATTGGCTCGAACTGTACAACCCCGGTCCGGTGCCGGTGGACCTGAACCGCGTGTACCTCAGTAATGATCGCCTGGACCTGCTCCAGTACAGACTGGCGAGTGGTCCAGTCCTGCAACCGGGACAGTTTCATCTGGTCCCCCGTAGCATCGGCGGGTCCGAGGGGTTTCCGTTCGGTTTGCCCCTGGCCGGCGGAGAGGTCTTCGCAACGCTCGGCAGCAATGATGACCCGCCACGGCCGATCCGCGTGCTCGACGCCGTGCGATTCGGTCCTGTCGAGCCGGGCATAACGCTGGGGCGTTATCCCGACGGGGCGGATAACTTCGTGGCGCTGTCGCTGCCCACGTTGGGCACGCGCAACGCCGGGCCGCTTCGGCGGAGCATCGTTATTAACGAGATCATGTATCACCACGGCTTTCGCGATGAGCGTTACGAATACGTGGAGTTGTACAACCGCGGTCAAGTGCCCGTGGACCTGAGCGGCTGGGCCTTTACCGATGGGATCGATTACACGTTCGAGCCGGGTACGATCATCCCCACCGATGGATACATGGTCGTCGCCAAGGACCCCAACTTGCTGGTGACGGTGTACGACAATCTCGTCATTGGCCAGAACCTGGTCGGGCCCTACGGTGGAAACCTGAGCAACCACAGCGATCGGCTGCGTCTCTCGTATCCGTTCGAGGAGATCGACCCGGAGGGCGGGGCTTCGACCATTCACTACATTCCGGTCAGCGAAGTGACCTATTACGACGGCGGCCGCTGGCCCGTCTGGGCCGACGGGCAGGGGGCAAGCCTGGAGCTACGTGATCCGGACAGCGATATCGACACGCCCGACGCCTGGGCCGCCAGCGACGAGAGCGGCAAGACGCAGTGGGAAGAATTCAGCTTCACCGTAGACGCCGCCGATACGCGTTACACCCATGACCTGATCAACGTCTTTCAGATTCTGCTGCTCAACCGCGGCGAGGTGCTGCTCGACGGTCTGCAACTGATCGTCAACAACTCGCAGCGGCTGGCCAATGGCGGTTTCGAGAGCGGAGCGGCCAGTTGGCGATTCCAGGGCAATCACGTGCGGTCGTTTGTCACGACCGCCGACCAGCGTTTCGGAAGCCGCGCGTTGCATCTGATCGCCAGCGGCCACGGCGATCCGGGGGCCAACTGCGTCAACCAGTCGATCACGGGCGTGACCGCGGGCACGGTGACGTTCCGCGGCTGGGCCAAATGGCTCCGGGGCAGTCCGTACCTGCTGTTGCGGACGGCGCGGGAAAGGGCGCCCGTTCAGCCCCCGCGCCCGGCCCACGCGTTTGAGCTGACCATGCCCGCGAACCTGGGCACCCCAGGGCGGCGCAACACGGCGTACACGGAGAACCGCCCCCCGACTATTCGCGACGTGCGGCACGATCCGGTCCTGCCGCGTGCCGGCGAGCCGATTGTCGTGACCGCGTGCCTGACGGACAACGACGGCGTCGCCTCGGCGACGTGTTATTACCGCTCGGAAGGCCAGGCCTCTTTCACGGCCTTGCCCATGGTCGACGACGGTTCCGGCGATGATGCGATTGCCGGCGACCACGTCTACACGGCCACGATCCCCGGCGCTGCGGCCGGCACGATGCGGGCCTTCTACATCGAGGCCTCGGATGGAGCGGTGGCGGGTCGGTTTCCGACGCCGTTGGAGCCGTCGGCCGAAGTGCCGAACCGCACCTGCCTGGTCCGCGTGGGCGATGCGCAACTGCCGACGCGGTTCGCCCGTTACCGTGTTTGGCTCAGCAACGACGTGATCAATACGTTCACCTCCCGGCCCAATTTGTCGAACGAATTGCTGGACTGCACCTTTGTGTACAACGACAAGGACGTGTTCTACAACGCGAGGATTCGTTTTCGGGGCAGCCCGTTCATCCGCAGCGGCTGTTGCCGCGACCCGCGCGATCGTTATGCCTACCGAATCGACTTTAACCCGGACCAGCGGTTCCGGGGCCGCGAAGAGATCAACTTGGACAACACGGAGGGGGGCAACCGCGGACCCTTGCAGGAGCGGGCCTCGTATTGGTTCTATAAAGAGATGGGTCTGCAACACTCGCGGCAGGAATACGTCCGACTCATTATCAACGGTCAAAGCCATTTCATCTATGAGGACGTGCAAAAGATCGACGGCGACTACGTCGACGCCTGGTTCCCGGAGGACACCGACGGTTACATCCACAAGATCGACGACTACTTCGAATACACCGCCGACGGCACCGGCTTTGCCAACTTGGATGAAGGCCTCAAGTATGACGGCGCCCATCCGTTGTTAAAGGAAACGTACCGCTGGGGGTTCGAGAAGCGCTCGCACCGCGAGGACGACAACTGGGAGCATCTGTTCGACTTTGCCGTGGCGATGAACACGCCGTCGAGTGATCCCGGCTACGAACAGGCCGTGGAGTCGGTGATTGACCCGCAGCATTTCGCGCGGGTCCTGGCGATCCGACACGCCTGCGGTGACTGGGACAGCTACGGTTATACCCGCGGGAAGAACAACTACTTCTATTACGCCCTGCCCGAGAGCCGCTGGTACCTGCTGCCGTGGGACATCGACTTTACCCTCGGATCGGGTCACGGCCCGACCACCAACATCTTCCAGGTGGACGGCGGCAAGTTCCCCGAGGTGGCGCAATTCCTCAACTACGGCAAGTACCGTCGGATGTATCTGCAGGCGTTCGCTGAGCTGGTTGACGGTCCGTGGAAGACCTCGTACGGCACGGCCGAGCCGCCCACGGCGTTCGATCGCTTCCTGGACGACGCGGCGGCGGCGCTGATCGCCGATGGCCTGGGCGATGGCCGACGGGACGGCATCAAGCAGTTTGTCCGCGATCGGCGCAACTACATCCTTTCGCAGATTCCCTCGCTGGTCTTTGCGATCACCACGAACAACGGCGACGATTTCTGCACGGCCGGCGAGACGACCGTGCTCCAGGGCGTCGCGCCGCTGACCATCGCGGGCATTGCCGTCAACGGCACGCCCACCGAGGCCGAGTTTTCCGGCAACAACGCCTTCCGCGTCGAGGTGCCGCTGGCGATGGGGCCCAACGTGATCACGCTCCAGGGGCTCAACGGCCTCAATGAACCGGTGCCCGACGCCGTCGATACGATCACCGTGACGCGCGTGCCGCCTACCCTGATCGAGGGGGTCGTGCCGGGCGTGGCGTGCAATGATCGCACGGCGGACCTGACGATTTTCGGCGGCGGCTTCATGCCGGGCTCGGCCACGACCGTGACGCTGACCAACGCGTCCAAAGAGATCGGTTTCGATGCGCTGTACGTGCAGTATACCCAGTCCTTCGACAGCATCCACGCCGCAACGCTGCTGCTGGACGATCCGGAGCGCGGCGTGGGCGACCCCGTGCGGGCGGTCCACCCCGTGATCAACCTGTACCAGACGGGGTCCGAGGGCATTTTCGTCCCAAGTGATCAGTTCGCCCCGCCCTATAACACGGGGGATCCATCGAACTTTGCCGTTCGGTTCACCGGGTACGTCTACGCGCCGTCGCCGGGTGTCCGATACTTCGGGGTGAACAGCGATGATGGATTCGCGCTGTGGATCGACGGCCAATTGGTCGGCGAATACGCCCTCCCGCGTCCCCCGGCGACCAGCGACGTCAACGGCAACCTGACGGCCGGGACGATGACGTTCGACTTCCCCGCCGCGGGGACGTACTTCCTGCAACTGGACTTCTACGAGAACGGCGGCGGCGAGGAGGTCGAGCTTTTCCAGACCGATTCCAACGGCGGCAACCCGCGGTTGATTAATGTGGATGCCGAGTTGATCGTCTACCGCGATGCGGTGGTGCGCATTGACGCGCACGAGGTCGAGGTCGTCGATGAGCACACCCTCACCTGCCAGGTGGACCTCGCCGGGGCCGAGGCCGACGCGTGGGACGTGATCGTCACGCCCGAGTGCGGCCAGGCCGCCGCGGGTCGCCTGGACGATGGCCTGCGGATCGTCACCCCGCCGGTCGGCGCCGTGGCCTGGGACGTGACGCCAAGCGACCCGGTGGTCTCCGTGGGACGTGAAGGCGGGGATTGGACCCCGACGGAGCACGTCTTTGTGGTGACTAATACCGGATCCAACGCGCTGGCCTGGTCCGTATCAAAGGGCGCCGCGGTCGACTGGATCGACTGGCCCACGCCGGCCGGCGGCACGCTCGCCCCCCAGGACAGCGCCCCGGTGACGGTGGGGATCAATGCCGCCGCCGCGGCCACGCTGCCGCCGGGCGAGTACGAGGCGCCGATGGTGTTCTCCATCGGGTGCGGCGGCACGGCGCCGGCCGCAATGGTGCGCACGGTGCGGTTGGTGGTGCACTACGCGGCCGACTTCAATCTCGATCATCGTGTGGACTGGCTCGACGCGGCCATGCTGGCCGAGGCGTGGCTGGCCGAGTGCGGCCCGGCCGATCCCTGCGCCGCGGTGGACCTGGACGATAGCGGAACCATCGGGGTGGGGGATCTGCTGATCCTGGGCCAACAGTGGCTCGTAACGGGGCCCTGATCCGCGATTGCCGCGCGGACCGAGGGGGTTGTCTGCGCCTGGCGGATTCGTCTGTTCACAGCGGGCGGCCGTGGGTATAATGAATCGGTCCGTTCGGGGCATGCCCTTGTGCGCGGCAGCTCCGATGAACGTCCTCACGGTCACAGGCAGAGAGGGACAGTCATGAGCCCACGCGTGTCGCATTCCACGTCGCAAGCAGATCGTATCCCCGCTGGGACCACCAGCCGTCGGCGTTTTCTTTCGCAAAGTGGCCTGGTGGCCGGCTCGGTGCTGGCCGGGGTAAACCTGGCGGGCGTTCACGCCGCCGAGGACAACGTGATCCGCCTGGCCTTGGTCGGCTGTGGGGGGCGCGGCAGCGGCGCGGCGGCCAACGCCTTGAGCTCCTCCAGCGGGCCCACCCGCCTGGTGGCGATGGCCGATGTATTCGAGGATCGCCTGAAGGGCTCGTACAATGCGCTGCAGGCTCAATTCAAGGAGCAGGTGGACGTGCCCCCTGAGCGGCGATTCGTCGGTTTCGACGCGTATCGCAAGGCCATCGACGCCGTCGGGCCCGGCGGGGTGATGATTCAGGCGACGCACTCGGCGTTTCGTCCGCTGCACGTGGGTTACGCCATCGAGAAGGGTGTACACGTCTTCATGGAAAAATCGTTTGCGCCGGACCCGGCGGGAACGCGCCGCATCCTGCAGATCGCCGACCAGGCCAAGCAGAAGAACCTGAAGATCGGCTGCGGGTTGATGTGCCGACACTCCTCGGCCCGACAGGCCATGATCGACAAGATCCGCGAGGGGGCCCTGGGGCAGATCGTGCTGATCCGTGCGTACCGCATGGACGCCGGCATCCGGCTGGAGCCGTTTCCCGGCAACCAGAGCGAGGTGCTCTGGCAGTTGCGGCGGCCCTACGCGTTCCTCTGGGTCAGCAGCGCGCAGTTCATAGAGTGGATGGTCCACCAGATCGACGAATGCTGCTGGATCAAGGACGCTTGGCCGGTCTCGGCGCACGGCCTGGGCGGGCGCGAGCCGCACAGCCGGGACGCCGCCCAGAACATGCATACGTACGGCGTGGAGTTTACCTTTCCCGACGGCACCAAGGCCCAGATCAATGGCCGGGCGATGCCCCATACGCACGGCGACTTCGCGACGTTTGTGCACGGAACGCGGACGGCCGGGCAGTTCTCGGGCAACGTGCACGCACCCACGGTATACATCTTCAAGGATCAGCGCTGCGCGCGGGACAACATCGCCTGGCAGCCCGACCGCGAGCGGATCAGTCCCTACCAGGTCGAATGGGACGTGCTGCTGGAGGCCATCCGCAAGGACAAGCCGCACAACGAGGCGCACCGGGCGGCGCATGCCAACTACGCGTCGATTATGGCGCGGGCGGCCGTTCACGAGCAACGCATTATCACCTGGGACGAGGTGACCGCGTCCGAGTTTGCCTTCTTCAAGGGTGTGGCGGACCTGACGGCCGACAGCCCCGCCCCGGTGCAGGCCGACGCCGACGGGCGTTACCCGGTGCCGGTCGCCGGGCAGTGGAAGGAAGTCTGATCCGTGGCTTGAGTGAAGGAGAATCCTCGATGAGTGCACACCCTGCGAAAACACGCGCCGGATGGTGGCGTGCGGCGGTGCTGGCCTGTTGCCTGGCGGCGGGGTCGGCCCGTGCGGACGAGCTCTGGGCCTTCTACAAGGGCCAGGATGGGCCCGGCGCGGGCAAACGCATCGTTCTGATCAGCGGCGACGAAGAATACCGGTCGGAGCAGGCCCTGCCACAAGTGGGCAAGATTCTTGCCCGGCGTCACGGTTTCGATTGTGCGGTGCTCTTCGCGGTGGACCCGGCGACGGGCACGATCAATCCGAACGTGCGGGACAACATCCCCGGCCTGGCGGCGCTGGACAAGGCCGATCTGATGATTATCTTCACGCGGTTTCGGGCCCTGCCGGATGAGCAGATGCGGCATATCGACGCGTACCTGAAAAGCGGCCGGCCCGTGATCGGCATCCGCACGTCCACGCACGCGTTCCTCTTTCCCGGCGACAGCCCCTGGGCCCACTACGGCAACGGATACAACGGGCCGAAGGCCGAATGGATCGACGGCTTTGGCCGGCTCGTGCTGGGCGAGAAGTGGATCAGCCATCATGGCCATCACAAGCACGAGAGCACGCGCGGGATCCTCGCGCCCGGTGCGGTGGACCATCCGATCACGAGGGGCCTGCGGGATGGCGACATCTGGGGACCGACCGACGTTTACGGCGTGCGCCTGCCGCTGCCCGGCGACAGCAGGCCCATCGTGCTGGGTCAGGTTCTGAAACGCAAGGGCCCCTTCCTGGAGGAAGACCCGCTACACGGCATGCGGCCGGATGATGGGCCGCCGGTGGCCGGGAAGAACGATCCCATGATGCCTATCGCCTGGACCCGCACGTACCAGTTGCCCGGCGGCAAGTCCGGGCGGGCGTTTACGTCCACCATCGGCGCGGCGAACGACCTGCTCAGCGAGGGCACGCGGCGACTGCTGGTCAACGCGGTGTACTGGGCCTTGGGCATGGAGGACAAGCTGGAGCCCGCGGGCGCCAAGGTCGATCTTATCGGGGTCTACAAACCCGACGGGTTTGGCAACCGGCCGGATGACTACTGGCGCAAGCTCGCTCTGCGACCGGCCGAGCAGTGAGTCCGTAGGCTTATTTGGCGACCGGCAGGTCGACGCTCTGCGCCCATTGCCCCCAGGCCGCCGCCATCGCGCGGACGCGGTCGGGGTGCTGCGCAGCCAGGTCTCGCGTTTCGGTGAGGTCGTCGGCCAGGTTGTACAATTCCCAGCGATCCTGCGTCCGGCTGAAGGCGACAAGCTTCCAATCGCCCATTCGGACCGCCCGGCCGCCGACGTGCTCGAAGAACAACGCCTCGTATCCATCCCGCGTCCGTCCTCGCAGGACGGGCCCCAGGCTCTTGCCCATCAGGGGCGTCAGGGCGTGCCCCTCGTAGCTGTCGGGATACGTGGCCCCGGCCAGCTCCAGGCAGGTCGGCATCAGGTCCATCACGTGCCCGACCTGCGAGCAGACCGCCCCTGGCGGGGTCTTGAGCCCCGTGGGCCAGTGCACGATCAGCGGCGTGTGGCAGCCGCCATCGAACGACTCCTGCTTCCAGTAACGAAACGGCGTGTTGGATGCGCTGGCCCAAGGTGTTCCTATGCCCATATAGGTTCGCTCCGAGCCCAGCAGCTCGATCGGCGACGTATCGTACATCACGGGTGTGCCGTCCCGCGTGTGGCCCGTGCGGTCATAACCCGGCCCGTGCATGATCTCGGGCGAGGCGCCGTTGTCCGACAGGAAGAAGATCACCGTGTTGTCCAGTTGTCCGGCCCGCCCCAGGGCCTCCAGGATCCGGCCGGTGCTCTGGTCCACGCGGTCGACCATGGCCGCGTGCACCGCCATCTTTCGCGCCTCGAAGGCCTTCTGCTCGTCCGAGAGGGTCTCCCACGAGCGGCCCCGCGTCTGGACCGGCGGCAGCGGCGTATGCTCCGCGTCGAACAGCCCCGTGGCCACCTGCCGCCGGTAGCGGTCGGCCCGCAACTGGTCCCAACCGGCCTTGTAGGTATCCTTGTACTTGGCGATGTCTTCGGGCCGGGCGTGCAGCGGCCAATGCGGGGCGCAATGCGCCACGTACAGGAAGAACGGCTCGGACCGCCCGGCCCAATCCTGAATGTAATCGACCGCCTTATCGGTGATGGCGTCCGTAAAGTAGTAATCCTCCGGCACCGACCGCACCGGTTCGGTTCCCTCCACCAGCGAGAACGGATCGAAGTGATTGATCACCCCCCAGATGACGCCATAGTGCTTGTCGAAACCGCGGTTAACCGGGTAGGTCTCCAGCGGGGCAAAGGGTTGCTGAGGATCGTAGCGGTGGTCCAGCCATGCCTGGTGCCGTTCGGCATCCGGCAAGACGGGGGTTAGCGACAAGTGCCACTTGCCCGCCATCCCCGTGCGATATCCGGCCCGGCGCAGGGCCTCGGCAATGGTCAGGCCGTTACGGGTCAGGCTGCGGCCATTGACCGTCAGGCCCACCTGGTGCGGATACTGGCCCGTCAAGAGGCTCGCCCGCGTCGGGCAGCAACGGGCACAGTTGTAGAACTGCGTGAAGCGCAGGCCCCCCGCCGCCAGGCGATCCAGATTCGGCGTGGCAATCTCCCCACCAAAGCAGCCGACATCGGAAAAGCCCATGTCGTCGGCCATGATGATGACGATGTTCGGACGTTTGGCCCCGCCCGCACGGAGCGCCCCGGAACATCCGGCACCCAGACTCAGTCCCACCAGGCCCGTCCATTGAAGAAACTCGCGTCGCGTCGCTCTCATCAATCTTCTCCCCTTGGTCCGCGCTGGCGGCAGGTGTATCTCCGTACACAGTGTGCAGGGGTGCGGCAACCAATCGCCCCAACCACCTCACCATCCTAGTGTCTGCCCGCAAACGGTTCAAGGACGGATTCAGGGGCGCCGGCGGACGCAATGGGTGGCACCTTCGCGATGTGCGGCGCGAATCATCGAGCGGGCTTGGGCGAGCCTTTTCGGCCGGCCGTCAGAACCAGTCCAGGCGTTCTTCGTTGCAGTAGTAGAACCAGCCGAGCAGGTGGGCCATGACCAACTGCACGTACATGACGAAGAACCGTGCCGGCAGGGCCAGGAACCACGGCAGGATGCCCAGGACCAGCAGGGCGATCATCCCGACCAGCGGCACCACGAACATGATCGCCAGAGGTGTATACGGCATGACCGTTCGCAAGAGGCTTACGAGGAGCCGCACGGGGTTGAGGCCGACGAGCGATTCTTCCATCACCACCGACAACAGCGCCATCGGCAAGATGTAAAGTCCACCGGCGGCGAGCAGGATCAGGACGGCGTCGGGGCGTTGCGTGACAAGAAAATACACCGAGGCCGGCGCCACGCACACGGCCACGACGCCGATCCCGCGGAGTATGTGTCCCATCGCCCCCAGGTAGTCCTCATCCTGGCCGACGCTCAGCAGTTCGGGCGCGCGAATCTGTCCCTCGGCGCTGGCCTGGATGGACTGCAGCAGGTAGCACACATAGGCGAAACCGATGATCGCCCAAAAGAAAAACACCATGAATCTCAGGAAGAGGGCAAGTACGTACAACACAGGTGCCATCTGGCCCACCAAGTAAAGAAACCAGGCCAAGGCGTTAAGGGCCAGCGGCAGAAGCAAGAACACGGCCAGCATGGTCAGCCCGGCCTCGTTGAATGGAAACAGCCAGACGTCCAGGGGCCAGGGCAGCCGCCGCTGGGGCACTTCGGGCCGTCGATCTCGATCCAGATCCAGTCCCAACAGGTCGGGGCCAAGCAGGTCGCTCATGCTGCTTCCTCCTGACTAACGCACGTCCGTACATCCATACAGACGCGCCGTTGCGGGCCGCGTTACAACCCGCGATGAGAGGGGCGGCCCAGTGCGCGACCCCCTGCGGTACCCGTCAGGCGCCCAGTCGAGCCTCGAGAATCTCACGGGCCTTGGCCAAGGCTTCGTCGAGCTTGGCCGGCTCCTTGCCGCCCGCTTGGGCCATCTGTGGCCGACCGCCACCCCCGCCCGATACGATCGGCGCGATCGTCTTGAGCACATCGCCGGCGGAAAGACCCTTCTGGATCAGGTCGTCGGTCATCCCCGCCAGCAGAAGCACCTTGTCCGGTCCCTGCGCGGTCCCCAGCACGATCGCCGCCGAGCGGGCCTTCTTTTTGAGCATGTCGATGGCCTGACGGGCCTGCTCGATGGGCGCCTCGTCCAGCCGCCCCACGATCACGGCGGCATTGCCCACACGAGGCGCCCCGTCCAGCAGCGCCGCCGCCTGGGCCAGCGCGTCCGAACCACCCTTCTGCAGGGCCGTCTTGAGCTCCTTGGCCAAGCGCTTGTTCTCGTCCAGCAGCTTGCCGACCCGCTCCTCCAACTGCTCGGGCGGCGATTTGAGCAGGGCCACCAGCCGATCCACGACCTCGCCGCGTTCGAGCAGGTAATCCACCAGCCCCTGGCCGGTCATCGCCGTGATCCGCCGCACCCCGGCGGAAATGCTCTCCTCCTTGATGATCTTGAAGCCGCCGATCTCAGCGGTGTTGTTCACGTGCGTGCCGCCACAGAACTCGCGGCTGGTCGCCTGGCCGATCCGGGAGGGGTCCGCGGCGCCGATAGCGACCACGCGGACCTGCTCGCCGTACTTCTCCCCGAACAGGGCCATCGCCCCCAGCTTCTTCGCCTCGTCGATGGGCATCACCGCGCACGTTACGGGCTGGGCCGCGGCGATCCGCTCGCGGACCAGACCCTCCGCCCGGCCGATCTCCTCGGCCGTCAGGGCCTTGGGCCAAGTAAAATCGAACCGCAGATACTCCGGACACACCAGCGAGCCCTGCTGATGCACGGATTCGCCGAGGACCCGCTGCAGCGCCCACTGCAACAGGTGCGTGGCCGTATGGTTCTTGCGGGTCTCGCGGCGTCGATGGTCCACCGTCGCGGTGACCTCCTGACCGACGCCAAGGGTTCCCTCTTCGAGTCGGCCCAAGTGGACGACGCAATCGGCGATCTTCGTGGTGCCCTCGACCTTGAAACGGCCGTCCGGACCCGCGATGGTCCCCCCATCGCCCACCTGTCCGCCGGACTCGGCATAGAAGCACGTCCGGTCCAGGACCAGGTGCGACGGCTCGCCGCCTGCCTCCAGCGTCCCGGCGTTCACAAAGCCATCGGGCCCGATCCAGCCGAGGACGCGGGCCTGGCACGTGTCGGTGGCGTATTTGAGCGAATCGTCCGTCTCCGGCAGGGCCACGCCGGACAGCCGCGCGGCCAGGGCGTCCCCCTTCTGCGCGGCCTGCGAACGAGCGCGTTGCTCCTCCATCAGCGTCTCGAACCCGGCCGTATCGACGGTCAGGCTGCGCTCGCGGGCCATCAGCTCGGTCAGGTCCAGTGGAAAACCGTACGTATCATAGAGTTGAAAGGCGTCCTCCCCGCTGATGGTGCGCTGCGGCGACTTCGCGGCCCGTTCGGCGGCGGCGGCGAACAATTCCAGCCCCCGATCGAGCGTGCGACCGAACGAGGCCTCCTCGGCCTCGATCACCGTGGTGACGAACTCCGCACGGCGGCGAACCTCGTCAAACGCCTCGCCCATCACGTCGACCACGACCGGCACCAGCCGGTGCAGGAACGGCTCACGCAGGCCCAGCACCCGCCCGAACCGCGCGGCGCGGCGGAGGATCCGCCGCATCACGTAGCCGCGGCCCTCGTTGCTCGGCGTCACACCGTCGGTGATGGCGAACGTCAGCGAGCGAATGTGATCGGCGATCACGCGAAACGCATTGCCCGTCTCGTCGCCCAGCCGACCGCCATAGGACCGGCCCGACAGATCCGCCAGTGCCCCCATGATCGGGCTGAAGAGGTCCGTATCGTAGTTGCTGCTCTTGCCCTGCAAGACCGCGCACAGCCGCTCGAGCCCCGCGCCGGTATCGACGTAGTTGGCCCCCAGCTTCTCCAGGCCGCCATCCTCGCGGCGGTTGAACTGGATGAACACCAGGTTCCACAGCTCGATGAACCGGGCGCAGCCACCGTTGACCGCGCAGGTGTGGCCGGGCACGTGCCGCCGGTCGCAGCGGTCCGGCCCCAGGTCAATATGAATCTCGCTGCACGGTCCGCACGGGCCGGTTGCGCCCATCTCCCAGAAGTTGTCCTTCCGCCCGAACGCCAGAACGCGCTCCGGCGGGATCGGCGTGACCTTGCGCCACAAGTCGCGGGCTTCATCATCCGGCGATGACCCGTCGGCCTCGTCGCCGGCGAACACCGTCGCCCACAGCCGATCCGCCGGGATGCCGTAGACCTTCGTCAACAGTTCCCACGCCCAGGCGATGGCCTCGGCCTTGAAGTAATCGTTGAACGACCAGTTGCCCAGCATCTCGAAAAAGGTGTGGTGATAGGTGTCCAGGCCGACCTCTTCCAGGTCGTTGTGCTTGCCGCTGACGCGGATGCACTTTTGGCTGTTGGCGGCGCGGGGCCACGGCGCGGACCGCAGCCCCAGGAAGTAGTCCTTGAACTGGTTCATGCCGGCGTTGGTGAACAGCAGCGTGGCGTCGCCCGTCGCCACCACCGGCGCACTGGGCACGAACGTGTGCCCGCGTTCGGTGAAGAACTCGATGAACGTCTTGCGAATCTCGTTCGACGACCGCATCCCGTCGCCTCCGTTGGGTTCACGCGACTTGCCGGCGCTCGACGTCTGTCACCGCCGGTCCAGCCGCTTTAATCGAAGTGAACATCGTAGGCGCCGACCCCCGCCAAGTCCACCGGAAAAACCGCCCGCCGGCCTCTGGGCGGCGCGCCCGGTCATTCGAGGGCAGGCCCCCTCGTTACCCGTGGCCGGAGGAAAGAAGTTGTCGGTCGATCAGGCCGTCCAGGCACAGTTGCGACCAGGTCTCCATCTCGTCTCGCAGGGCCTGGAGCTCGTCGAGCGGCAGGAACTCCAACTGGGTGATCATCTGCTCCCGTCGGCGGACGTTGGGGGCGTCCAGCGTCCAGAGGTGAACGACGCCCAGGTGCACGCGGCCGACCTCGTTGGAGTCGTCGTTCAGCATGGCCACGACGCGGTCCCGGTGGTTCGTTTCGACGTGAATCTCCTCGGCGACCTCGCGCCGGACGGCCTCGACGTACATCCCCCAGGCCCCCTCGTCGAACAGCGGCAGCGTGTCGACGGGGTTGATGTGCCCGCCGATACCGATGGATCGCAGGCCGACCAGGCGCGTCTCGCCGGCCCGCTTGCCGCGGACGTAGCTGAGCACGCGGCCGTCGCAGGACAGGATCACGTAGGGGATGATCTGCTTGAAGCTCGGATCGGTCTCGGCCTGGTCGCGGGGCATGAACCGGGCCACGCCCGGCGCGAACAGGGCCTGTGTGTAGCGGTCCACGTCAGCCATCAGGCCGTGAAAGGCACCGAGCGATTCATACACCCTGCGGGGTACAACCAGTACCTGTTCCTGTGCCGCCATGCGACTCCCTTACGATTCGTATTGCCTTTCCCGCGACCCGATCCACCCCACGGTCCGCCACGCCGTCCGACCCTACCGCCAACCCGCCGAGCCGTCAAGCCTATACAGGCTGCGTCGCCGCTGTCTGGAAGGCCAGGTCCGTCACGTCCTGTGCGGCACATACCGACGCACGGCATTCCTGAAATCGTCAACGAACGCCTTGAGCGAACGATCGTTGTGACCCGCTCGATAGAAGTCCATACTGTCCACAAGTTCCGGGGCGAACTCGATACCACCGAGCGTTGCCGGGTGTCCTCCTTGGCGAACCGCCTGGGCAAGGCTCTGTTTGTAGTAATCGCGTTTGCACTTCTTCTGTGCAATGGCTGGTCGATACCCAACAACTTCGAAGAAAGACTCTGGATCAGCCAGATACCAGCGCTCGATATGGGGGTCCGGACAGGCCACTACGACCCCCTCTTGCCACCTGTCATAGGTCGCTTCGAGAATTTCCTGCTTGGCCTTTTGGAATGTCTTACAGTTGCCATCGATGCCGACGATCAAGAGATTCGGAGGCTCGATCACACCTCCTCGCTCCACCAGCCTCTGATAGACTTGGTATTCGCGCAGAGCACGTGGATGGCCTCCTTTGGCCGAACGTACCCGGAGCACAAAAGGGGCCCCTTCTTCTCGCGCCACCCGAAGAGCAAGAACTTTGAGGAATTCCTCATGTGCCCGGTCCTCGACGAACAGGTCCACGCGCAACCTATTCATCGATAAGCCCCCGCAGCACAAGCCCCTCGAATCGCCCATCTTCCGTCCGGCTGGCCAGGGCGGCCGCGATTTCGCTGTCCGTAAAAAGGGGGCCGGTCACATCGAATGGGCTTACAATGGTCGACTCGCCCTCCCGCCGAACGTTGAAGAGCCCCACGCCTTCACGGCCGACCCCATTCTCCTTCAGCAACGCATCACAGAAGAGGGGCGAGTGTGTGGTGACGACCAATTGCCGTGGCCGTTCTTGCGTCGCACTCATGGACAGCAGTAGCTTAGCGATCAACTCAAGGCGGCGTGGATGAACACCATTTTCGGGTTCTTCGAAAGCGATCAGATCGCCCCCCCATGGATTCACGGCAATCGCACACAGCGCCAAAACGCGGAGCGTCCCTTCCGAGATGATCCGGGAGGAGTAATCAATCCCCCCTTGCCGAACCACCAGGTCAAGGGTACCTCGGTCTTTGTCTAGATCGATGTCGAGCCTCTGCACACTGGGTATAATCTGACGCAGCGTGCGGGAAATTGCATCGAAACACTTGGGTTCCTTGGCCCGCAGTTTAAAGAGAAAGGGAGCGATGTTTTCTCCCAGTACGCCAATGTCAAATACATCTGCCGGCGGACGCGCCACCCGCATAGCCACACGCGGATCGAGATAATAAGTCCTCCAGTCCTCTAATTCCTTGCGAACCCGTTCGATCGCATTGTATTCGCGGCCACTGAATCTCGGGTCCGATACCAACGAATGATTGAGGCCGACCCTTTCCTCTCGTGGGCGTGCGGGCTTGCTTTTCCGACGGATATGGAGATTGTCGCCGACCTTCTCGATCGCGGCAGTATACTTCGGATTGCCCGTCTTGGCACTGATCTGAGCGACGTATTCATCCTGTATTGAGAGCTGCCCTGATGTTGGTTCAATCTGAACGGTGGTTCTATAACGATAGTCATTGCTTCCCACCGCCAGATCTGCTTCGAGGACGAAGCTTGCCGACGGTTGGGACAGGAGTTCTGACAGTCCTCCCTCAGGGAAAGAGAAAGCCTCGATTGGGTAGCCTCGGATCGGGCTGTCCAAGGCGTCGGCCAAAGTCCGCTGCGTTCCAATCCGTGACAACGCCTGGATAGCATCCAGGAGATTGCTCTTGCCGGTCGCATTTGGGCCGAAAAGGACCGCCATACGGGGCAACTCCATTGTAACGTCCTGCAGGGACTTGAAGCCGCAAACACGAAGTCTTCTGAGCATGGATTTGCCTCCGTTGATCCAGTACATCTCACTTCAGCAGGCCCTGCCTGCAACGGCCAGGTTAGACTCCAGCCCTCGGTGAGACAGCGCCAGCGAACGACAGAGTATCGGCAGAAAGCTCGGCGTTCAAGTGCCTTCCGGCACCGACTTGATTGTCGGCCCGGGCGGTATCATTCTCGTCGTCACGCCTTCCAGTCGTCGGCGGGGTAGACCAAACGGATGTTTTTTTCTCGTGCGGCGGTGAGCCAGGCGTCGGAGGGCTGGGTGTCCGTGACGATGACGTCGAGCTGGTCGATGTCGGCGATCTTGTAGAGGGCGGGGTTGTCGAACTTGGTGTGATCGCCCACGAAGACCACCTGGGCGGCCTGGCGGAGGACCAGCCGGGTGAAGCTGACGGTCGCCACGTCCGCACCGCTGATGCCGCCGGTGATGCTGATGTCGTCGGCCCCGGTGAAGGCCTTGAACCCGCCAAGCTGGCTGATCGTCGCCTCGGCCGCCGGGCCGATCATGTCCATCCGCTCCGGCCGATACAGACCGCCGGTGATGATGATCTTGTGGCGAATCTGCTCATGCAAGCGGCTCATCAGGTGGAGCGAATTGACGATGACGGTCAGCGACTTCTTCTCGGCCAGGTACGGGATGATCTCATAGCACGTGCTGCCGGCCTCCAGGTAGATCACGTCGCCGTCCTCGATCAGGCCCGCGGCGAGACGTCCGATAACCTTCTTGGCCGCCACGTTCCGCGCCTGCCTGAACCGAACCGACATCGTCATATCGGGCAGCTCGGTGAGCACCGCGCCGCCATAGGTCTTGGTCAACTGGCCGTTCTTTTCGAGCCAGGTCAGGTCCCGGCGTGCGGTAACCTCTGTCACACCAAAGGTTTGCGCAACGTCCGCCACGCGGACGCGCCCGTGCGTGCGAACCTGCTCAAGAATGTACTGCCGTCTTTGTTGTGCCTGCAATCCCACGTCCGACGGTCCTCCGATGGCCTGCTGGTTTGCGTCCAGACTACTTCAGGGGGACCCTCAGGGCAAGTAGAAAAGTTCGATTTCTTTCGTTTTATTATTATTTCTTGTACCAATGCGCCATTGCCATACCGATTTTGTTTGATCGCCGGCCCATTCTGTGGTAGTGTAACGGGCTCTTGCGACCCCTTCACGGGTCGTCGTTCGTCATCCGGAACCGGACCAAAAGAAACCCTGAACAGGCAGGAGTCATGGCGGTGAGTTCTCAAGTTGAAGACATGCGCAAGGGCCCGGCCCCGAAGGTCGGCGAGCTGATCGAGCAGGGGCTTATCACGTTGGACCAGGCCAAGGACTGGCTGCGGACGATTTACGAGATTCGTTTCTTCGAGGACCGGGTCTCCGAATTGCTGGGCCAGAACATCATCAAGGGCGCCTCGCACTTGTACGCCGGTCAGGAGGCGGTGGCGACGGGCGCGGCCGCCGCGATTCAGATCGGCGACGTGATCGCCTCGACACACCGCGGCCACGGTCATTGCGGCGCGATCGGCAACAAATATGCGGCCGATGAAACAGCCCGGCAGACGCACTGGAACCGGATGATGGCCGAGTTGATGGGCCGCCAGACGGGTTATTGCGGCGGGCGCGGCGGATCGATGCACATCGCCGACGTGCAGCACGGCAACCTCGGCTCGACGGGCATCGTGGGCGGCAACATCCCCAACGCTGTCGGGGCCGCCCTGGCCGAGAAGACCAAGGGCACCGGCGCGGTGGTCGTTTCGTTCTTCGGCGACGGCGCGACGAACACCGGCGCCTTTCACGAGTCGATGAACATGGCCTCGGTCCTTCGCGTGCCGCTGGTGGCGATTATCGAGAACAACCTGTACGGCATGAGCGTGCCGTTTTCGGGCAGCCCCGTGGAGGGAACGGGGTGTGCGGCGAACATCCAGGACATTGCCCAGCGCTCCGCGGCCTACGGGGTGTCGGCGATGATCGTCGACGGCCAGGACGTGGCGGCGGTCTTCCAGGCGGTGCACCGTGCGGTGCAGCGGGTGCGGACCGAAGGGCAGATGATGATGATCGAGGCCAAGACCTATCGCTGGTACGGCCACAGCCGCAGCGACCCGCGGAAGTACCGCACCAAGGAAGAGGAACAGGCCTGGAAGGAACGCGACCCGATCACGGTGCTGCGCAGCAAGCTGACGGGCGAGAAGCTGTGCGCCGAGGACGAGCTCGACGCGATTCGCGACAAGGCCCAAGCGACGATCGATGCCGCCACGCAGTTCGCGATGGACAGTCCCTGGCCTGATCCGGCGGAGCTGGCCAAGGACGTCTACGTCGAAGAGAGCTACCCGGAGTCGCTCATTGCCGAGGAAAAGACTCAGGCCGCGCGAGCCATGAAGGCGACGGCCGCCTTTGAGAAGGCGGTGGCCACGCTGAGCGGGGCCACCAAGAAGGAGATCACCGAAAAGGCCAAAGCCCTGGTTCGTGAGCAGCACGGCATGAAGGTGTTGTTGATGAAGGAGGCGATCGTCGAGGCGCAGGCCGAGGAGATGCGACGGGATCCGTCGGTGATTATCGAAGGCGAGGATGTGGGGCTCTATGGTGGGGCCTACGGCGCCACCAAGGGGTTGATCGAGGAGTTCGGCAAGTCGCGGGTGATCGACACGGCCATCTCCGAAGCGGCCATCACGGGCGCGGCGGTGGGGGCGGCGCTGCGCGGGCTGCGGCCCATCGGCGAGATCATGTACGTGGACTTCGTGACCATCGCCATGGATCAGCTCATGCACAACGGGGCGTTCAACCGCTACATGTTCGGTGGCCACGCCAAGGTGCCGATGGTTCTACGGACGGAGGGCGGCGTGGGCCGCTGCATCGCGGCGCACCACAGCAAGAGCCTCGAACCGTGGCTGGTCAACGTGCCGGGACTGTACGTGGTCATGCCCGCGACGCCCTATGACGCGAAGGGGCTCTTGAAGGCCGCGATCCGCAGTGACAACCCCGTGGTGTTCATCGAGCACAAGGCCACCTATGGCCAGGTGGGGGCGGTGCCGGACGGCGATTACATCATTCCCCTGGGCGTCGCGGACATCAAACGCCCCGGCAAGGACGTGACGATTGTCAGTTACAGTCGACAGGTGATGTTCTGCCTGGCCGCGGCCAGGGAGCTGGCCGAACAGCACGGCATCGACGCCGAGGTGATTGACCTGCGGACGCTCAAGCCGATGGACATCGCGACGGTGGCGGCCTCGGTCCGCAAGACCGGGCATCTGGTCACCGTGGCCGAGAGCTTCTGCATGTGCGGCACCGGCCCGGAGATCGTGCGTCGGCTCATCGAGTACCGCTTTGACGATGGCCGGACCGGGTTTGACTACCTGGATGCGGCGCCGCTGAACCTGGCCGCCGCCGACGTGCCGCCGCCGATGAGCGAGCCGCTCGAAAACGCCAGCATCCCCACCCCGGACAAGATCGTTGCCGCGGTGCGGGCGATGCTGTAAGGTGCCACACACAAGAATCGGCCCCAGGGCCGCGTAGACGGGAGATAAAAAATGCCCAAAGATGTACGCCTGCCGCAGTTGGGCCAGACGATGGAAGAAGGCACGTTCGTGAACTGCCTGGTCAAGGAAGGCGACGCGGTCAAGAAGGGTGACGTGCTGTTCGAGGTCGAGACGGACAAGGCCACGCTGGAGATGGAATCGCCCGCCGACGGGATCGTGAAGAAGATCCTGGTCGAGATGGGCCAGACGGTGCCCGTGGGCACGCCGGTGCTGGTGCTGGGCGAGGCGGATGAGACCGTTTCGCAAAGCTACCTGCAATCGCTGACGGGTGGTGCGGCCCCTGCCCCCGCTTCTGCGACGGCGCAGGCCCCGAGTGAACCGGCGGCCAAGCCCGCGATGGCCCCTACCGCCGGCGCCGCTGCGCCGGCAACACCGGCCGGGGCGCCTGCCGCCGCGCCGCAGGGCGTGCGTGTTGTGCCGCTGCCGCAGTTGGGCCAGACGATGGAGGAAGGCACCGTCGTCAACTGCCTGGTGAGCGTGGGTGATGAGGTGCATAAGGGCGATGTGCTTTTTGAGATCGAGACGGACAAGGCGACGCTGGAGATGGAATCGCCGGCGGACGGCTTCGTGAAGGCGATTGTGGCCGAGGTGGGCCAGACCCTGCCGATTCAGGCCCCATTGCTGATTCTGGGCCCCCGCGACGTGGACGTGTCGTCGGATTATATCGCGGCGGTCCGCGGTGGCACGGCCGGTGCGGCTCCCGCCCCAGGCAAAGCGGAACCCGCTGCAGCCCAAGCGGCGGCGGCATCCGAGGCCCCACCCGTCGAAAAGACCGCCCCGACGACGCCCGGTCGGGTGTTCGCCACCCCGCGGGCGAAGCTGGTGGCGGCTGAACTGGGCGTGGACTTATCCGGTGTGACGCCCGCCGAACAGGGCCTGCGGATCGTCGAGGCCGACGTGCGTCAGGCCGTGGCATCGGGAAAAACACCGGTCACCGAGGCGGGATATCGCCTGGGCCAGCGCATCCCGATGAACCGCCTTCAGCGGATCGTCGGCGAGAAGATGCTGCTCAGCAAGCAGACGATTCCGTGTTTCTACTTGAACATCCAGGCGGACATGACCGCCATCGTCAAGCTGCGGGAACGGTTGAACAAGGGCCAGGAGGTCAAGGTTTCGTTCAACGACTTCCTCATCAAGGCCGTCGCGTTGGGTTTGCGGCATTACCCGATCATGACCGGTCAGCTCGATGGGGATGCGATTGTCCTGGCGCCGACCATCGACGTGGGATTAGCGATCGCCACGCCGAGCGGGCTGGTCGCGCCTATTGTCAAGAACGCCGCCGACAAGTCGCTCCGTGAGATTTCCGTGGCGTGTAAGGGCCTGATCGAGCGGGCCCGGGCCGACAAGCTGTCGCTGGACGATCTGACCGGCGGCTGTATCACCGTCTCCAACCTCGGCGGGTTCGGGATCGATTCGTTCATTCCGATCGTCGTGCCCGGCCAGACGAGCATCCTCGGCGTGGGGCGCATTCGCGACGTGTGCGTGCCCAGTGACGGCAACATTCTGGTGCGCAAGATGATGCATCTGAACCTGTCGGTGGACCACAAGGTGGCCAACGGGGCCGACGCGGCGCAGTTCCTGGACTTCGTCAAAAAGACGCTCGAACACGCGGAAGATCTGGCCGACTGAGATGCCCCGGAGGGTTGATGGGCAGGGTGCCCCGGCGGGTCCTCAACGGGCGTTGTTCTCTTGCTATCGCAGCGGGCAAGGCTATACTGGGTGGGTCGAGGCAAAAAAAGCAGGGTTTCGGAACGTCCGATCCCGGTGCTTCGGTCGGTCATCCCGACAAGGAGATCATGCCATGCGTATTCACAACATTTTCGCCATTGCCTTGTTTTTTGCGGTTGCAGGCCTGTTTTCGGGTTGCGGCTCGAAGTCGGACACCCCGGCGTCGGTCGATGAGACCAAGCCGATCGCCGAGGTGAAGGCCGAGGCCGAGAAGATGAGCGTCGAGCAGCTCAAGGCGACGGCCCAGTCCTATCGGCAGGCCATTGTCGCCAAGCAGGCCGAGCTGGAGAAGGTGGCCGCCAAGCTGAAGGACATCCCGATCACCGACGCCCTGGGCGAAGAGGCCAGGGCCATCAAGACCGAGCTGGAGAGCCTCAACACGTCCGTGGCGGCCCTGACCGAACGGTTCCAGGTCTATCTGGACAAGCTCAAGGAGCTTGGGGCGGACGTCAGCGGTCTTGATCTCGGCTAGCAGCCTGTTGAAAAAGTGTCACCCCGGACTTGATCCGGGGTCCACGCTCAACGTGTGGTGTGTTC
>OMKS01000344.1_pt1 | contig 43693 bp, 37 predicted proteins | sample 1674721 | NCBI WGS metagenome assembly OMKS01 (sample SAMN06264996, study PRJEB25208) | sediment metagenome | isolation source: hot spring sediment | place: USA: California | collected 2014-09-02 | reverse complement strand
GAGGTGCTGCGGCGCATCATGCTCGGCACATACTGCCTCAGCGCGGGCTACTACGATGCCTACTACCTCAAGGCGCAAAAGGTGCGCACGCTCATCAAGGGCGATTTCGACGCCGCCTTCGCGAACGTAGACCTGCTCGCCGGGCCGACGTCGCCGGTGACGGCCTTCCGCCTGGGCGAGCGCACCGCCGATCCGTTGCAGATGTATCTGGCGGATATCTTCACGCTGTCGCAGGCGCTCGCGGGCATCCCGGCGATCAGCTTGCCGTGCGGCTTCGATGCGGACAGCCTGCCGGTTGGTCTGCAACTCGCCGCGCCCGCGCTGCAAGAAACGCGCATGTTCAACGCGGCGTTTGCGTATGAGCAGGCGACGACGTGGCATAAGCGAAGACCTGGCAAATGTTAATCGTCGTTACGCGCTTTGCCATTTTCTGACAGGATTAACAGGATTTTCAGGACTGGAAAAAGCTTTGTGCGGGTTTCTTTATCTTGCTAAGCCTGTCCAAAGCGACGAACCGTGTAGTTGCTGTTTTACAATCTGTCTGAGAATTCACCGGGGGCGGAATTTTGCGCCTAAAGGCGCGGGTGAAAGGGTGTTTTTGCGTGTGTGGGTGGCCCCACACACGCAAAAACACCCTCAAGAAAAAGCGGCTTTAGCCGCCCATTCCAGCGATAGCGTGAAACCGTAAGCATTTTCGGATAGAGTCTTAACCATTTTCGAGAAGAGGGGGACACAACCTATGAAACTCGTTATTCCTATGGCCGGTCTGGGCACGCGGATGCGCCCGCACACGTGGACGCGCCCAAAGCCGCTGTTGCCGGTGGCCGGCAAACCAATGTTAAGTCATATTCTGGAGCGCTTCCGCGATATGCCGATTGCGGAATACGTCTTCGTCGTGGGCTGGCTCAGTGAACAGGTGGAGGATTACATTCACGAGAATTACACGATCCCGGCGCACTTCGTCGAGCAGGAAGAACAGTTGGGGCAAGCGCACGCTTTTTGGTTGGCGCGCGAGCATCTCACCGGCCCGGTTTTTACGATGTGGGTGGATACGCTCTTCGACGACGTCGATTTCTCCGGCCTGGATACCGAGGGATTGGACGGCGTCATCTTCACCTACGAGGTGGAGGACCCGCGGCGGTTCGGCGTGGTCGAGACCGGTCCGGATGGCTTTGCGACGCGACTGATCGAGAAACCCGAATCCATGGAAAACAAAAACGTGCTCATCGGCCTTTACTACTTCAGCGAAGGGGAATGGCTCGCGCGTGCCTGTAAGGAATTGATGGAACGGGACATTCAAACAAAGGGCGAGTATTACCTGGCGGACGCGATCAATCTGATGCTCGAACAGGGCGCGCGTATTCAGGCGCGCCCGGCCGGCGTGTGGCAGGACACCGGCAAGCCGGAGACGACCTTCATCACGCATCGCTATCTACTTGAAAACGGCTGTGAGAACAGCTTCGACACACCCCGCCCCGGCGTGACGATCATCCCGCCGGTCTACATTCACCCGCGCGCCGTTATCGAACGCTCGGTGATCGGCCCGTATGTCTCCATCGGCCAGGACGTAGGGATACGCGACAGCATCCTGCGTGATACCATCGTCGACGAAGGCGTGGAGATCGACGCGGTGATGTTGGAGGAGTCGATTGTGGGCCGTTGGGTTCAACTCGCGGGCCGCTTCCGCAGGCTGAACATCGGCGATTCATCTGTTGAGTTGTGAGTTATGGGTTGTGGGTTTTGAGGTGTAGTCCGGAGGCGATTCGCTGATTTGCTCATTCGCCGATTCGCTGATTCTTTATTCTTGAGAGGAACTTGATGACTTCTGATACCTTTGTTTCTAAACTCGCCAGGAGCATTCCACCTTCTGGCATTCGCCGTTTCTTCGACATTGCAGCGACGATGGAGGACGTGATTAGCCTGGGGATTGGGGAGCCGGATTTCGACACACCGGCGCCGATTGTGGAGGCCGGGATTGATGCGTTACAACACGGGGCGACACACTACACTTCCAACTCTGGCCTGATCGAGCTGCGGCAGGCCATTGCCGCGCACGTTCAAAAGCTCTATGAATTGAACTATGATCCCGTCCACGAAGTTTTGGTGACGGTGGGGGTTTCCGAAGCATTGTACGTGGCAATGGCCGCGCTGTTGAATCCTGGCGATGAGATCGTCTTCGCCGAGCCGTGCTTCGTTGCCTACGAACCGGTCGCAGTGATGGTCGGTGCGAAGCCGGTCATTATCCCCACCACGCCGGATACGGGGTTCCAGCTCACAGCGGAGATGATCGAGGCCGCCATCACGCCCAAGACGAAGGCGCTGTTTCTCGCCTCACCCAACAATCCCACAGGCGCCGTGATCAGCCACGAGCGGCTTACGGCCATCGCCGCCCTCGCGGAGAAATACGACCTGGTGGTGATTTCGGACGAAATATACGACCGGCTGGTCTACGGTGTGGAACACGTGTGTTTCGCCACCCTGCCGGGGATGCAGACGCGGACGATCGTGCTGCAAGGTTTCTCCAAAGCCTACGCGATGACGGGTTGGCGCGTGGGCTACGCAGTGGGGCCGGAGACGTTGCTCGCGGAGATGCGCAAACTGCACCAATACTTGATCATGTCTGCGCCGACGCCGTCGCAGTGGGCGGCGCTGAAGGCGCTGGAGGTGGGCGAACCGTTCGTTCAGGCAATGCAGGCGGAATACGACCGCCGCCGCAAGTTGATCGTGGACGGCCTCAACGCGATAGGGCTGGCGTGTATCGAGCCGCACGGCGCGTTCTACGCCTTCCCGTGTATCCAGAGCACCAGCCTGGACGACAACGAATTCGCCGAGCGGCTGTTGCAGGAAGAGCACGTTGCCGTGATCCCCGGACGAGTTTTCGGGCCGTCCGGCGTGGGCTTCGTGCGGATGTCATACGCGACGGCTTACGAGAAGTTGGAGATTGCGCTGGAGCGCATCGGCGGATTTGTGCAACGCAACCGTTAAAGCTGGTGTCGTGATGACTTCAGTCGTTCAGAAAGCGACTGAAGTCGCTACTATGCAAGGGAATAGAGTATGAAGTACGAAGCCGTTATCGGCCTTGAAGTCCACGCGCAGATTCATACGCACTCGAAGATGTACTGTTCATGTCCGGTAGTGGCGGATACGGGCGACGTGCCGCCTAACACGCAGGTCTGCCCGGTGTGTCTGGCGCTGCCGGGGACGTTGCCGGTTGTCAACCGGCGCGCAGTGGAGCTGGGCATCATGACGGGGCTGGCGCTTGGATGCACGATCAATCCGGTTAACGTCTTTGCGCGCAAATCCTATTTCTATCCGGATTTGCCGAAGGGGTATCAGATTTCGCAGTACGAGCTACCGTTGGCGGTGAACGGCGCGTTGGAGATCGAAACGGAGGCCGGGTTACAGCGCATCGGTATCACGCGCGCGCATCTCGAAGAGGACACGGCGAAGCTCTACCACCAGGACGACGGTTCCGCGTTGGTGGACTTCAACCGGGCGGGCATACCGCTGATCGAGATCGTCAGCGAACCGGATTTACGTTCGGTGGAAGCGGTACAGGCCTACGCGACGACGTTGCGCGACGTGTTGATCTACCTCGGGATAAACGCCGGTGATATGGAGAAAGGCGAGATGCGCTTCGAGGCCAACGTCAGCATCCGTCCCGCAGGGACAACGGCATTGGGAACGCGCACGGAGATCAAGAACCTTAACTCGTTTCGCGCGCTGGCGGCAAGCGTCGCCTACGAGATCGAGCGACAAAAGGCGGTGTTGGCGGATGGCGGTAAGGTTCTCCAGCAAACATTAGGTTGGGACGAACCCGGCGGAAGAACGTATCCACAGAGAAGCAAGGAATACGCTCACGACTATCGCTATTTCCCCGAGCCGGATATCCCGCCGCTGGAGATCGCGGCGGACGGCTCGCCTGAGCTCGCCGCAGGCTGGATTGAGACACTGCAGGCGCAGGTACCCGAACTGCCGCTGGCGAAAAAGCGCCGCCTGATGGCCGAGTACGGCATCCGCCCCTACGACGCGGCGCTTTTGGTGAGCGACCGCCGCGTCGCCGACTATTTTGAAACCGCCGCCGGAATCGCACGGGCGCAAGGCGTCACCGCACAAGACGTCGCCAACTGGGTCGGCGGGGAACTGTTCCGCATCTTGAACACCACCGCCACTTCAATCGATGCCTGCCAGACGACACCGGAGCGCCTGGCGGCCCTGCTCGTGCTGGTGCAGCAGGGGACGGTCAGCGTGACGGCGGCGAAGAGGGCGCTCGACGCGATGTGTGAGACGGGCAAAGCGCCGGAGGACGTCGTCCACCGATTGGGATTGACGCAAATCTCGGACACTGACGCACTCACTGCGCTCATCGAAGCCGCACTAGACGCGCATCCGGCGCAGGTGCAGCAGTATCTTGACGGCAAGACGAATATACTGGGATGGCTGGTGGGGCAGGTGATGAAAGCCTCGAAAGGCAAAGCTAACCCTCAGGATACGCGGCGCTTGTTGGAGGAGGCGTTGGAACGGCGGGGCACGCTCGGGCCGGTCTCATGACCGTGCTCGCTGGAGGTGGTGCGGTCGGAGACCGGCCACAGCAGAACGCGGGATTGTGCTCCCGCACAAGCATAACATTGAACTGAACCAAAACTGGACGCTGGTAATTCATCCGAAAACACCGGCCTCCAGTAGATAACGCATATCTGATTAAGGAGAGTGGCATGACTAAACATGAAGAAATGAATCCTTTCAAACTAGCACAGGCGCAGTTCGATCAGGTAGCCGAGCAGATGGGGCTGGAGCAGTCGGTGCGCGAGATGCTGCGCTGGCCGCTGCGCGAGTTTCGCTTTCAACTACCGGTGCGGATGGACGATGGCTCGATCAAGGTTTTCTTCGGCTTTCGCGTGCAGCACAACGATGCACGCGGCCCGGCGAAGGGCGGCATCCGCTTCGCGGACAACGAGACACTGGATACGGTGCGCGCGCTCGCCACATGGATGACGTGGAAGTGCGCCGTAGCCGATATTCCACTCGGCGGCGGGAAGGGCGGCGTGGTAGTAGATCCCTCCAAGCTCTCGACCGGCGAGAAGGAGCGCCTGTGCCGCGAGTGGATCGACGCGATTTGGAAAAACCTCGGCCCGCGCAACGACGTCCCCGCGCCCGACGTAGGCTCCAACGCCCAGATGATGGGCTGGATGATGGACGAATATTCCAAGCTGCGCGGCGAATACGTCCCGGGCGTGATCACCGGCAAGCCGGTGGGCGGGGGCGGCTCGTTGGGACGCACCGCCGCGACGGGGTTCGGCGTTATCGTTACCGTCCGCGAAGCCATGAAGCATTTGGGGATGCGCTCCGTCGGATGCACAGCCTCGATCCAGGGATTCGGCAACGTGGCACAGTATGCGGCCAGGACGTTCATCGAAATGCTTGGGGGACGGGTGATCAGCGTGTCGTGCTGGGACCGGGCAGACCGCACCGCGTACACGTTCACCAAAGAGGAGGGCGTCGACCCCTACTTCCTGCAAAGCGTCACCGATCCTTACGGCACAGTGGATAAAGAGAAAGCAAAGGTCGCCGGTTATAGCATTGAAGATGGGGATGCGTGGTTGAGCAAAGATGTGGATGTGCTTATCCCGGCGGCGGTGGAAGGCGTCATCACCGGTGACAACGTGCGCAACATCAGCAAACACGTGAAGATTCTCGCCGAAGGCGCTAACGGGCCGACGATGCTGGAAGCCGACGCGGTGCTCAAGGAGCGGGGGATCTTCGTCATCCCCGATTTCCTGTGCAACGCCGGTGGGGTCACGTGCTCCTACTTCGAGCAGGTACAGAACGATATGAACTACTACTGGCCCGAAGAGGAAGTTTTGGAGAAACTGGATCAGAAAATGGCCTCGGCGTTCAAAGCCGTACTGGAGATGTCGCTACAGAAGGACCTCTATATGCGCGATGCGGCCTATTGGGTAGCCATTGCCAGCGTCGAACGGGCGATGCGGCTGCGAGGATGGCTATAAATCGCGGCTAAGGCGCTCGATGACGGACAACACGATCCACAGGAGCAAGAAGATGCCGGCGCCGGGCAACAGACACAGCAACCCGGCGAACACGGCGGGCCAACCGTAGACCAGACCAATCACGACGCTACCGATCAACACTAACATGAAGATAATAGCAATAACCAGACGACGCTCGGTCTGGCGGCGATAAGCGCGCATATCGGTGGGTTTGTGCGGTCCTTTACCCATTGACTTCTCCTTACAGTAGTCAGATAGTCGTTAGTCGAGTCGACCGGTCTCAGCAGATCACAATTTAAGCTGGAGCCAGACTACAAAAGTCTCACGAGGCGTCTGGTTGAGCATATATCACGTTGAACAATAGATTCGCAAGATGCAGTACGTGCTGAGACTTTTGTAGTCTTCGACATTCTGAGTCTGGTTGGCCGGTTCTGTACATAGATGTTGAATGTGAAAATGACAATCCCCCCGAATCTTTGGGGGGATTGTTGTTGCTCAAGTATAGCGCGCCTAATAGCGCAGCAACGCGCCGATGTGGGCGCCATTCAGCAGACCGTCGTCGACCACCTCGACGGTCCCGCCTTTCTCCACCGCCTGGCTGATAACAGCTTCGGCAGCGTCGGGGATCTCCACGATAGCACCCTGGCAGAAGATGCATTTTTCCAACGGCTGCGTCGTCAGATAACCGCATCCCTTACAACGATAGCCGGGCGCGTGAAAATCGCGTTCGACGACCAAAACCTGAGTGCGTCCTTCGTGCGTGACGCTCAACGTTTGATCCAGACCAATCACGCCGTTCATCCCCTTAGCCGCCGCCGTGACGACAGCCTCCACCAACTCGCGCCGTCGCTCGTCCTCCAAATCCTTGAGGCGCGCAAAGGCAAGTTCTCGAATCTCAACATCGCCGGCCTCCATATTGGCGTTAAATGTCCCCACGACGATTTCCTGAAGTTTCACAGGCAGAAAATCGCGGAACTGCGCAACCGTGTGTTCGGCGCCCGCCAGTAGTAAGCGCCGTGGATGATGCTCCTGACAGAAATCGGCCAGCGCCGCCGCCGTTTCGCGCAGATTACGCTGCACCAGCGCCGCTTCTTTGCGGCCCGAAGCCTGCGAACCGCCGCGCATGCCCACTACCGAGGAACCACGTCCCTTGCGGACACTGCGAATATCCTCGCCCACTGCGCCTTCCTGCGTAATCAACTCGCCCATCTGGAACAAGAAGAACCGTCCTCCTTGCCGGTCTACCAGAGCGACGACGTAACGCCCGTAGAAGCCATCCAGTTCCACCAGCGGCGAAATGTACGGTTTGCGTGCTGCCGTGATGCCATTGTGTACCGGGACTGCCAGTGGCAGAACGTACCATATCCCTTCGGCCTGGCGTGAAAACAACACCAAACCACGCCCCGACCAGTCATACTCCAGATCGACGTACTGCTTGACGGCGTCGATGTCGCCATCATCGACCAGGCCCTCGACCTGTTTCAGCATCTCGCGCAACTCCAGCCGGTACTCTTCGGCGGCGTGCTGTGTGGGATCAACGTTCAAGTAGAGGCTCAAAATAGGGCCACTTGCTTCGATAGTAGCCAATTCCTTCAGCGATTTTTCATCGAACATGGTTTTTTCCTTTCTCCAAACGGATGAGTATAGTACCTATTCGAAAATTCACCGTTGAAGCACCACAAACATCCACAGGTGTAATTTTCGGATAGAGTCATATTCTGGTGACGAAGTGCCACTATAACCGTAAGAGAGCTTCCTGCGCGAACATCACCTCCTTGTATAGAATATGGTATCCGTCGATAAACGCACACTGCGGGTGACATCTTTTCAGATGACCCGCAGTGTGGCTATGGCTATTTTGTTGGGGGCATAAACTTTACATTTTTGCATAAATCGACGCCCTATTCGAAAGTTCACGAGTTCGATACGAACGAGTTCATTAAGTGGTTCGCCTTCATTGTAAGGATTTTTCGCGCGGATGTCAAGTGTAATTTATCCACCATCTACCGGAAAGGTTATTTCCCTTTTTTTTATTCCATGCTAAAGTGAGCTAAGGAAGCAGTACCCAATAGCTGTTCCAAAAAAACAGAGGGGAAGGGGCATTTTATTCCGCACTCGTTCCTAAGGCAATAACGCAAGGAGGTCTGCGCATGCTTTTACGGTTCATAGTCCTGATAGTGTATACTGTGGCATTCATCGCGCTATACAACTATTTGCGCGATCATCCTCCACGCTTCAAGGGCGAGTATGTCTACAAAGGCACACGGCTAGGGCAGGCGCTGGGGAGAATGTGGGGACTTTTATTATGGCCTCTGCTTGGCCTGCTGTGGATCGGGATGATCCCCCTCCCCATCTGGCATCTCGGTATGAGCGTGATAGAGGCACGGGAATTAGGCATATTGCCTCTCCCTGCCTGGATTATCATCGGTTTGAGTTTTCTCATACCGCTCGATATCTTCCTGGTTTTCCTCACCGTCGCCGGTGTTCTTAAGCCTTCCTCAAAATCAATCATCGATATGCTCTACTCCTGGTTCCCCGCTCTCTTCTCTATCTTTTTCACACTGCTCATACTGCTGGTCTTGCCCCGCTACACGTTCTCGTTCTGGCAGTTTATGGCCTTCCTGGCATTTATGACCTTTCCCCCGGCTTTGGCCGTATTTTCGGTGGTGTGGGCAACACCCTGCATCATTCCTTCAAACCTGGACCAACCCAAGCCGGTATTCCGCATGGTGAGGCACTTCACCGGGTTCTTCACCACCTTCCCCAAACCAAGTTGGACGGTCGAAGATGGCGAGATGAAGATGCGCATCAAGGGTAATCCTTTCTATGGCGTTGGCCCCGGTTGGTTGATGACCGAGCCGGAAAATCTCGTCGTGCTCAAAGATGGTACTACGATCAAGCGCATCGTAGGACCGGGGGTGCTGTTCACCGAAACCGCAGAATCACCGCACCAGGTCATCGACCTGCGCAACCAGATTCGCATCACGCGCGTCGATGCCCGCACGCAGGACGGTATCGAGGTCAACCTGCCCATCTCATCGCTGTTTCGCATCGATCCGGGATACAAAACAATTACCCTCGAAAGCCTGGCCCATCAGGAACCCTGGCCCTATCGCAACAAGCGCGACATCTACAAGATTGTCTTTCACGAAGAAGTCGATCCCACCGGCAAGACGCCGCTGGAAGCGCATCAAATCCGGCCCTGGGATGACATCCCCCTCAAGGCCGCGACCAATCGCGTCAAGCAAGTGATCCCGGAATACAGCCTGGAACAACTCTACAGCATCGTCCCCGAGAGTGGCACAATCGACCCCACAACCGGTAAAGTTATTCCTGAGACCGGCGATTTAACCCGCTCGGTCATCGGTCTGAAGGTGCGTGAAACCGTAAAGGCCGCGGTCGAACCGCTCGGCTTTCAAATCCTCGGCGGCGGCATCGGCAACAAGATCACGCCGTCCAATCCCGACGTCGTCAAACAGCGCGTCGAAATCTGGAAAGCGCGTTGGATCAGCAAAGTGATGGATTGGGAAACCGAAGCGCAAATCCAAAACCTTAAAGACCTCTCAAGCATCCGTAGTGACGCGCGGGTTGAATTGCTCTCCCAAATCTTACAACAAACATCAATGAAGCTCGAGGACAGGGATAATGCCAGCCGCTATGTGGCCCACCATTTACTGGAAAACCTGCTGCATCTGGCGCGCAATTCGCAGGTAAAGGAATTATTACCGGAGACAGCCCTGCCGACCTTGACCCAGCTTCAAGAATTGACAAAGGAAGAGTGAGTATGCGTCCAGATGAGTATGAATCCCCACGCCTGATTTTGTTGTTGGTCATTGTGCTGATTGCGTTCCTGGCCTTCACAGCGTTCTTGCTCGTCGCGTTTTTCCCTGCGATTCGTTCCGTGGATGCTGATTTCAATCCCTTAAACATACTCCTGTTAAGCGCGACCTTTGGCATCTACCTGGTCGTTATCGTCATCCCCATACTAAATCTGCTGTTGTCCCAGTTCGCCGAACAATTCTATGATTTATCCTATGAAGACGCCCGGCATTTGGGTATGTACCTCCTTGCAGGATTGCCCATCGATGCGCCGAGACGCCCGCTTCTGCGCATCCAGGAAGGACATACCCTCCCTGACGGCCCGCTTGTGATGTATATGGACAAGGTCGGCGGTCCGGGCTATTTCAGCATCGCGCACGACAGCGCCGTGGTCACGAGCAAGTTGGGAAAATTGCGGCGCGTCCTCGGTCCAGGTTTTTACAGAGCCGAGCCTTTCGAGAAAGTGTGGGACGTCATCGATCTGCGCCCACAGCGCCGCAGCTTGCGCGTCGAGTTTATGACCACAGACGGGGTTCCGGCCTATTGTGACGCGGAAATCCGTTTCCAAGTCGCCGGCTCCAGCAGGGCAGACTTCTATTATCCGCACGAGGAAAACATCCCTCCGCAGCCTTACCCTTTCAATCCCGCGGTCATCCTCAAACTGGCAACGGCGAAATACGTAAAAAGCCGCGAGGGCGCCGGCCGTGTGCAGGACTGGCGCATCGGGATCGTCAAAGGCGCGTTGGACGGCATCCTCCGGGATACCCTCGAAAGGTACAGTCTCGATCATTTCTTCAATCCGCGTTACTGGGCGCTGCAAAAAGACGGGAGCATCGACAAGGCCTCGCTCCCACCCGAAAAGCCCATCGCGCTACTGGAAATCCAGGCTAAAGTCGAAGCAGCGGTCAAGAAGGTGGCCACGGAACGTGGCATTGTCGTAGATATGGTACAGTTAGGCCCTGTGCTACCGGTGGAGGAAGCCATCTCGCACCAATGGCTGGAGTTCTGGCAGGCGAAAGCGCAGCGTCCGGTGGTCGCTTATAGCCTTTCCGAAGATGCCCGGCGACGCAAAATGCTGGAAAAGACCAGCGTTGATGCGCAGGTCGAGTTGGTGACCAGTATGTTGAGTAAACTCCAAGATTTAGACGAGCAGAAAAGCGACGTGCCGGCGCAACTCATCGTGATGACTTTTATGGACGTTCTGCGGACTATGTCGGATCAAGACCCCTCCGTGCAGTTGTTGATGTACCAGCAGGCAGAAAGCTTGATGCGCATCATCAATGCTATTCAAGGAGATAAACCACCGTTTGGCCCACCCACTAAACGACCTGCGTTGCCGGCCGGGGCCTGATTTCGCACGACTTTCAGAAATCAATCAATGTAGCTGTGGAGTAAATACGATGCGCTTAGTTTCTATTCCCATCAGACTGACGCCACGCCATTTGTTGGAGATACGCGGCCTATCGACGTTCCTGGCCAACCAATTGCACGATACAATCAACCAGAGCATCGACAATAAACAGTATGAAGATGCGTTTGCACAAGCGGAGCGCATTTATCCCGCCGCACGAGCCACACGCGATCGCCATGCGCAGGCACTGGTGTATCTGTATCAAGCGGAGGCGCTCTACCGGATGTTACGCTGGGAAGAAGCTCTCGAACATACGCGACAAGCATTGGTCTGGCTGCGCACCGAGGTCACCCAAGTTGCCGCTTACAACAAGGCTGTGGCGCTGTACTTCGAGGGACTGTTGCACCTCACTTTGCGTGCGGACGAGCATGCTTTGCAAGCATTCAACGACGCGCAAGAAGCCCTGCTGGAAAGCGAGCGTTTTTGGGGATTTGAGGACAATTCCACACGCGTCATTGATTGTCAACACATAAACAAGTGGATGTCCAAGTTACCCCATATCCTACTACACACGTCACCGAGAGCGTTGATGATGATTGTACCTCTGTACGAATGGATTCATCCGGCCTGGGCGCTAATTGATGCACTACACATAGATTTGTCCCCAGTGCAGATCCCGAAAGAAGTTCTCAATCAGTATTTACCATCGACCTACGTCCCTCTGGAAGTAGAGCCGTTGCGCTTTCCCTTACTGCGATTCGATGCACATTATGCAGCATTTAAAATCACAAGCGACGGCGAGGGGGTACCACAGAGCCAAACCGACGATGTGTTGCTGATCGAAGCTGCCTCCTCCATCCCACCAAGAGAAGTGAACCTGACCCGTGATACACCATTCGTGCGTCGTCCGAACGGGCGCATTATCTTTGAACAGCAGAGTGAATTCTTTTCCGGAATTCCACGCATCCTGATCAAAAAAGGAAGTAAGCTATGAGCGAAGGGCGTAACTCCGCAGAGCATCGTGTCCTGGTCCTGGGCGCGGCCAGTGTGGACGTCAAAATCTACCCGCGCTACCAGACGGTGGAACCGGCCTACTCCAACCCAAGCACTATTCGCTGGGGATGGGGTGGCGTCGCGCGCAACATCGCCGAAAACCTGGCGCGCCTGGGGGCCGAAGTCCATTTTATCACCGCCGTGGGCGACGATCAACTGGGCCGCCTCCTGCTGCAACCACTCCACGACCTGGGTATCCACACCGACGCGAGCCTCGTCGTCGCCGGGAAACCCACCTCCTCCTACGCCGCCCTCTACCACCGCGCCAAACAGCCCTGGCTGGCCTTCGAGGATATGAACCTCATGCGCGAAATCACGCCGGGGCACATCTACCGGCTGCGCGGCCTGGTGAAAAGCGTCGATATGGTGTGCCTGGACGCCAATCTCTCGGCGCGCACGCTCGAAACGCTCTTCCGGCTGACTCGCCACTACGACGTGCCCGTCTGCGTCGATCCCACAACCGCACTGCTGGCCCCACGCCTGCATCCCTACCTACCGGACATCACCGTCATCACGCCCAGCAAAGAGGAGGCCGAGAGCTTGCTCGGCGCACCCTTCGACACCGCCGACGCCATCAGTGCCGGCGCGCGCCGGTTGGTGCAATTGGGCGTCCAATTGGCCGTCATCACGCTCGGCCCGGAGGGGCTATTCTACGCCACGTCTGAAGAGAGCGGCCGGATACCGGCATTTCCCGTGAACGCTGTAGACCCCATCGGCGCAGGGGACGCGCTCACCGCAGCCGTGGCCTATGGTCTGCTCGAAGACGTCTCCCCCGAAGAGGCCGTCCGCCTGGGCATCACCGCCGCCACGCAAACCGTCCTATGTCACGAAACGGTCTGCCCCACCCTAAGCCTGGAAATGCTCTACGAACGTCTCGTTTTATAACCCTGGCAAAGGTTGCGGAGACGTCTGGATGATACGATTGTTCTCGCTCCCCAGGGTACTTTTACTTCAAAATCTGTATAAACCTTCGCAAGGCTTTGGAGACTGACTATGCCGCAAAAGATACTGGTTGTCGATGACGAACTCCAGATCGTGCGCGTGGCGCGCAGCTACCTGGAAAAGGCCGGCTACCGTGTGCTGACCGCCTCCAACGGCAAAGAGGCGCTGTTCATCGCCCGGCACGAGAGGCCCGATCTGGTCGTGCTGGACTTGCAGATGCCGGAGATGGACGGCCTGGAATTCACACGCCGCGTCCGCGCCGAGCAGCCCGGCATCGCCATCATCATGCTGACCGCGCGCGTTGAAGAAATGGACCGCATCTTGGGCCTGGAATTGGGCGCCGACGACTACATGACCAAACCGTTCAGCCCGCGCGAACTCGTCGCGCGCGTGCGTGCGGTACTGCGCCGCTCGCAAAGCGCCCCCGCCCCCGCCGAGGTTTTACAAATCAAAGACCTGCTGCTCGACAAAAGTCGCCGCGAGGCTACGCTTGCCGGCGAGCGCCTGGACCTGACCCCGACGGAGTTCGACCTGCTGGCGGCGCTGATGAGCGCACCGGGCCGCGCCTTCTCCCGCGCCGACCTGCTGGAAGCCGTGCAGGGCGTCGCGTTCGAGGCTTACGAGCGCACTATCGACGCGCACATCAAGAACCTGCGCCACAAACTGGAACCCGATCCTGCCAATCCCCACTACATCACCACCGTGCGCGGCGTGGGCTACCGGCTAGAAGACGTATGAATTAAAGACTACAAAAGTCTCAGTCTATGCCTGCCTGTACAAGGTTTTGTTGAGCACAAGCGCGTAGTCAACCATGCGCTCCGTAAGACTTTTGTAGTCTGTCACTACTTTGGAGTTTACCGGTTGGAAGACTTATGAATCTCTATCAGAAAGGGTTGTTAGCCTTTGCCGTGGTGATCCTGATTGCGGTGCTCACCGTGGCGCTCCTCGTGGGCCAGCGCGCCGCCAGCGATTTCCGCTCGTTCAACACCCTGTACACCAATCGCGCACAGATTTTGGCGCAAGACCTCGCCGCATATTACGCCGAGCGCGGTTCCTGGGACGGCCTTCAGGAGCAGTTGGGAGCTATGGTCGCTTTCCCTGGCCACCGGGGTGGGCGCGGCAATATGCCGGGTGGACCGGCCATGTGGGACTTCCGTGTGGCCGACGCCAACGGGCGCATCATCGCCGACTCCGACGGACGCCCATCCGGCCAGCTCACCGCCACCGAGCGACAACGCGCGTTGCCCATCAAACTCGGTAATGAGGTGATCGGCTACCTCCTCCCCGGGCGCGAGGCGATGGGCGCAGCGATGATGGACGAACCCGCGCAGCGCTACCTCGACCAGTTGCGGCGCGCGCTGCTCCTGGGCGGACTGGCGGCCTTCGTTTCTGCTATGCTGCTCGCCGGGCTGTTGACGCGCGGCATCGTCGCGCCGGTGCGCCGTCTGACGCAGGCAACGCAGGCAGTAGCCGACGGCGACCTGGACGCCCGCGCTCCCGTCAACGGGCACGATGAAATCGGCGAGTTGGCGCAGACGTTCAACAGCATGGCCGCCAACCTGCAACGCGCCGAGCAGGCCCGGCGCGCGCAGACCGCCGACATCGCTCACGAGTTGCGCAATCCGCTGTCCGTGCTGCAAGGAACGCTGGAGGCCCTCGCCGACGGCGTCTACGAACCCACGTCGGACAACATCGAACCGGCGCTGGATCAAGTGCGCACGCTCAACCGCCTGGTGGGCGATTTGCGCACGCTAGCCCTCGCCGACGCCGGGGAACTGCGCCTGGAACGCCAGCCGGTGGACGTGGTCGCGCTCCTGGAACACGCGGCGGAGGCCTACCGCGAGATGTTAGCCGATCATGGGCTGACGCTCGTCTATGCGCCCGCCCCCCACCCCCTCACAGTCCACGCCGATTACGAACGCCTCACGCAAGTCGTCGGCAACATCCTTAGCAACACTGCACATTACGTTCCCGCGGGCGGTCGCGTGCAGATCGCGGCGCAGACCGCTCAGAACGGCGTCGAAGTCGTCATCGCCGACGACGGCCCTGGCGTGCCGGATACCGACCTGCCCCACATCTTCGAGCGATTCTGGCGCGGCGATCCCTCGCGCAGTCGCGCGACCGGTGGATCGGGCCTGGGCCTGGCGATTGCGCGCCATATCATCGTCGCGCACGGCGGGCGTATCTGGGCCGCGCCAACGCCCGGCGGCGGCCTGACTGTCGTGTTCTGGCTGCCGGGGCCAGGATCAACGGAAACATTGCACCACAGAGACACGAAGAGCACAGACGAACTATGAATCACGTCCTTAAATGCCACGAGATCGTCAAGACCGACAGGGAAGTGGTTCGGGTTCCAGCACTATAACGTTCAGCCCGACATCGTCGCACTGGGAAAGGGCTTGGGTAACGGCTATCCGGTCAGCGCGGTCGTTATGCAGCGAGAGATCGCGGAGAAATTGGAGAACAGCGGATTCGTTTATGCCCAGTCCCATCAAAATGACCCTCTAGGTTGTGCCGTGGCCAAAGAGGTGATCGCCATAGACTTCTCGTTTTAGTTCCGGTTTATCCAGGTCAGGAGGAGATAATGAAGCCATCAAACAAGCATCGACATGCTCAGGAAGATCACCGGGAACCGTCCACCGGACCGGTGAAGCACGATATGGCGAACCACGCTGAGCACGCCGGTCACGACAAACATGCCGGTCATAGCCCGGAGATGTTCCGGGACCGGTTCTGGATTTCCCTGCTCCTCACTTTTCCTGTGGTCTTCTGGTCGGCGCATATCCAGAACCTCCTGGGTTACAATGCACCGGAGTTTCCAGGCTCGACCTGGATTCCTCCCATTCTCGGCACGCTGATCTTCTTCTACGGTGGATTGGTCTTCCTGCAAAACGCCATGCGGGAGTTGAAAGATCGCTTGCCGGGGATGATGACCCTTATCTCACTGGCCATCACGGTCGCTTTCCTGTTCTCGTGGATCGTAGACTTCGGACTGATTCGAGCGCAAGCGCTTTGGTGGGAGTTGGCCACCCTGGTGACGATTATGCTCCTGGGCCACTGGATCGAGATGCGGTCCATCAATCAAGCCCAAGGCGCTCTCCAGGAGCTGGCCAAACTCCTCCCGGATACTGCCACGCGAATCACCGACGCGGGTGAAGAGAAGGTCGCGGTGAGCGCGCTACAGAACGGTGACATTGTGCTGATTCGCCCGGGCGAAAGCATCCCCGCGGATGGGGTGCTGCTCAAGGGTGAGAGCGATGTCAACGAGTCCATGATCACCGGTGAGTCGCGGCCGGTGAAAAAGACAGAAGGGGACGAGGTGATTGCCGGTACGATCAACGGCGCAGGCTCGCTCCGCATCGAGGTCACCGGCAGCGGTGAGAACACCAAGCTCTCTGGCATCATGCGGCTCGTGGCCGACGCCCAAAAGTCAAAGTCCAGGGCGCAGCACCTGGCCGACCGGGCAGCTCGCGCCCTCACCGGAGTCGCCATCGGCGCCGGTGCGCTCACGCTGGTGGTATGGCTGCTCCTCGGCGCAGCCATCGACTTTACGATCATCCGGGTCGTCACCGTTCTGGTCATCGCCTGTCCCCATGCGCTGGGGCTGGCCGTGCCTCTCGTCGTGGCCATCTCCACCACGATGGGCGCCCGCAACGGTCTCCTGGTGCGAGACCGGCGTGGTCTTGAAGAAGCCCGTAACGTCCACACTGTGATTTTCGACAAGACCGGTACGCTGATGCTGGGTGAGTTCAGGGTCGTGGCTCTGTCCACCGTGGAGGGCGTTACAGAGGAGGAATCGCTGCGACTCGCCTCTGGAGTCGAGTCGGAGTCCGAGCACCCCATCGCCCGGGGTATCGTGAAGACGGCGGAGGACCGGGGGATCAAGGTCCCTTCCGTGGACGGGTTCCGGGCCTTGCCAGGCAAAGGCGTAGCCGCCACGGTGGACGGTATCGAGTATCACATAGGCGGTCCCGCGCTCCTGAAGGCAGAAGAGGCGGAAATAACTCCGGCGTTGCGCCAGGCGGCCGACACTGCGGCGGGGCACGGACAAGCTGCCATCTACCTGCTGCGCGACGGCCAAGCGATCGCCGTGTTTGCGGTAGCCGACGCCATCCGGGAGGAAAGTCGGGAGGCCGTACAAGCGCTCCACGACCGGGGTATCGAGGTGGCCATGCTGACCGGAGACGCGCAAGCGGTAGCCGACGCCGTGGCCGAGGCGCTTGGCATCGACACGGTCTTCGCCGAAGTGTTACCCGAAGACAAGGCCTCCAAGGTGCAGGAACTCCAGGCGAGTGGGAAGAAAGTAGCCATGATCGGGGACGGGGTGAACGACGCCCCTGCGCTGGCCACCGCAGATGTCGGGGTTGCCATCGGCGCGGGTACCGACGTAGCCGTGGAAGCCGGACACATTGTGCTCGTGAGATCCGATCCCCGCGACATTTCCCGGATTGTCACCCTCTCCCGGGCCACCTACCAGAAAATGGTGCAAAATCTGTGGTGGGCGGCAGGCTACAACATTGTCGCGCTCCCTCTGGCGGCGGGCGTGCTCGCCCCGTTGGGCATCCTCCTCACACCGGCTGTAGGCGCGATACTTATGTCGGCAAGTACGGTAATCGTCGCAATTAACGCGCAGTTGCTGAGGCGGGTTGAGTTATAGCCATCCTGCGAATGTTGAGGTACATCATATAGCAAGAGCACCCTTTTAAGTGCTTGTTTATCCTTGAGGAGGAAAAAGTGTTCAAGAAAGAAAACCAGTGTACGTTATCCCGCGCCGAAATCGAGCAAAGGGCTAACGAGACCCTCAAGCAGATGACGTTGAAGGAAAAAGTCTGGCTGCTCAACGGCAACTGGGATATGGTCGCCAACCAGATCAAATACAAGAACCCCTACAACCCCACACCGATTGCGACCAACGGCGTCAAACGCTTGGGCGTATCGTCGATCAAGTTCACCGACGGCCCGCGCGGCGTGGTGATGGGCACATCGACGTGCTTCCCGGTATCGATGGCACGCGGGGCCAGTTTCGACCGGGCGCTGGAAGCACGCATCGGCGACGCTATCGGCAAGGAGGCGCGGGCGCAGGGGGCCAACTTCTTCGGCGGGGTTTGCGTCAACCTGCTGCGCCATCCGGCCTGGGGACGGGCGCAGGAGACCTACGGGGAGGACCCGTTCCTGGTGGGCGAGATGGGAAAGGAGCTTGCGGAAGGCGTCCAGGAACACAACGTGATGGCTTGCGTCAAGCACTACGCCTTCAACAACATCGAGAACAGCCGCTTCTTCGTCGACATCCAGGCCGACGACCGCACGCTGCACGAAGTCTACCTGGCGCACTTCAAGAAAATCGTCCAGGCGGGCGCGGCCTCGGTGATGGGGGCATACAACCTTTTCAGGGGCGACCAGGCCTGTGAAAGCCGCTTGCTGCTGACCGAGATCCTGCGCGAGGATTGGGGTTTCGAGGGGTTCACCATTTCGGACTTCATCTTTGGGGTGCGGAACGGGAAAAAGGCCATCGAGGCCGGACTGGATGTGGAGATGCCGCTGCCCATTCACTATCAGAAAAACCTGCTAAAGGCTGTGAAAGATGGCGGGGTCGCGGAGAGCGTCGTCGATCAAGCTGCGCTACGGGTGCTGCGGACGCTGCTGGTCTTCGAGAACACGCCCGATCCGATGACATATCCCGAAACCCTGGTCGCCAACCCGGAACACGTCACCCTGGCCCGCAAAGCCGCCGAAAAGTCGATGGTGCTGATCAGGAATCAAGGGCCGGTGCTCCCCTTCGACAAAGGCGTCAAACGGGTGCTCGTTTTGGGCAAATTCGCCGCCCAGGAGAACACGGGCGACCACGGCTCCAGCCGGGTGTATGCGCCTTACGTCATCACCGCGCTGGAAGGACTGCAAAAGTATCTCGGCCAGGGCGTGGAAATCCTCCACCGCGACGAAACCCAACTCGCCGAGGCGCAGCAACTGGCAGGAGAGGTGGACTGCGTCATCATCGTCGCCGGGAACGACTTCAACGATGAGGGAGAATACGTCTCGCCGGGCGGGATGCAGGAGATGCTCAAGCCCGTCATCGCCGGGTACCGCAATATGGGCAAGCCGCTTGGAGCGTTACTGCTCAAGCTGATGATGAAATCGATCGTCGCCAGTTTTCAGAGTCCGGCGGGTCTGGCCCCCGGCGGCGACCGCCAAGACCTGTCACTCAAACCGGAACAGACCGCGCTCATTCAAGCGGTCGCCGGGATCAACCCCAACACCGTAGTCTGCCTGGTGTGCGGCAGTATGATCGTGATCGACGACTGGGCGGAAAACGTTCCGGCGATTCTCTATAGCTGGTACGCCGGTATGGAAGGCGGCACGGCCCTGGCGCGCCTCCTGTTTGGCGACGTCAATCCGAGCGGCAAGCTGCCCTTCAGCATCCCCACCCGCGTCGAGCATCTGCCCTACTTCAGCAGCACGGACCCCACGATTACCTACGATTTGTATCACGGCTATACGCTGCTGGATCACAAGGGGTTGAAACCGGCCTATCCCTTCGGATTTGGGTTGAGCTACACCACCTACGCTTATCGTGACGCGCGCGTCGCGCTAAAAGACGACGCGCTCGAAGTCACGGTCGAGGTCGGCAATACCGGCGCGCGAGACGGCGAGGAAATCGTACAGGCCTACGTGGGGATGGAAAACTCCCGCGTAGAACGGCAAAAGAAGTTGCTGAAGGGTTTCGAGAAAGTCGCCATCCCGGCAGGCGGGACGGCAACGGTCGAAATTGCGATCCCGCTCGACGAACTGCGCTATTACGACGCGCAGGCCAAGCAATGGCGTTTGGAGCCGGGCGTGTACCGCGTGATGGTCGGGCCTAGCTCGGATGAGGCGGCGCTGCTCGAAACCTCGATAGAGATACTGTAAGTAGCCCCAGCCGATCACGAATGGTTGACGAATAAACGAATAGGCGCTTGCTCCATTCGTTTATTCGTTTCTGATTCGTGGTCGGCAAGTTTGAGACACCCCAAACCCCGATTGCGATTCTGGCGACTCTGGGTATACTTGGCCCTTATGGGCTTGTTCGAACACAGTCGCCAGGAACAGATCCGCCGCGAAGCGCCGTTAGCGGCGCGGATGCGTCCGCGCACGCCGGACGAATTCGTGGGGCAGGAGCAAATCATCGGGCCGGGGCGCTTGCTGCGCCGCGCCATAGAAAGCGACCGCCTCTTCTCGTCCATCATCTTCTGGGGGCCGCCCGGCGTGGGCAAGACGACGCTGGCCGCCGTGATCGCCAATACGACCTCCGCCCACTTCGAGACGCTCAACGCCGTGCTGGCAGGCGTCGCCGATTTGCGCAAGCTGGTCACAGAGGCGAAGGAACGGCGGGGCATGTACGGCGTCCGCACGATCCTTGCCATCGACGAAATCCATCGTTGGAACAAGGCGCAGCAAGATGGCCTGCTGCCCGTCGTCGAAGACGGCACCATCACCCTCATCGGTGCGACGACCGAAAACCCATTCTTCTCCATCATCGCGCCGCTGCTCAGCCGCTCGCGCATCTTCCGCTTCGAGACGTTGACCGAGGGGCAGATCGAGGAGTTGCTGCGGCAGGCGCTCGAAGACGAGGAACGCGGCTACGGCAAGCGTACCATCGTCGCCGAGGAAGAGGCCCTGCGGCATCTGGCCGACCTGGCCGATGGCGATGCGCGTACCGCGCTCAACGCGCTGGAACTGGCCGTGGAATCGACCCCGCCCGACGCGGATGGCGTGCAGCGCATCACGCTGGCCGTGGCCGAGGAGTCCATCCAGCGCCGCGCGATGCAGTACGACAAATCGGGCGACGAGCACTACAACACCATCAGCGCCTTCATCAAGTCCATCCGCGGTTCCGATCCCGACGCGGCGCTCTACTACCTGGCGAAAATGGTCGCAGCGGGCGAGGACCCGCGCTTTATCTTCCGGCGGCTGTTGATTGCGGCGGCGGAGGACGTAGGGCTGGCCTCACCGATGGCGATTGCCGTGGTAATGGCCTGTGCCCAGGCGTTCGAGTGGGTCGGAATGCCGGAAGGCCAGTATCACCTGGCCGAAGCCACGCTTTACCTGGCGACAGCGCACAAATCGAACAGCGCCGGCGCGTATTGGGAGGCGCTGAAGTATCTCGAAGAACACGGCTACGCGCCGCCACCCGCTTATCTGCGGGATCAGAAAACCCTGCTCAGAGAAGAGCGGGGCAAAATCCCGGCCTACAAATATCCGCACGATTATCCCAACGGGTGGGTGGCGCAACGCTATTTGCCCGAAAACGTCCCCGGCGGCTGGTACCAACCGAAGGGTTATGGTTACGAACAACGTATTATGGAATTCCTGAGCAAGCGCAAACCGAATAAATAGACGATAACACTGAACACTGGAGTATTTATGAAAGATCCGATTACGATGCGCGCAGCGCATATCCTGGCACAATCATCACACATCTTAATCCCGTTAGAGGACCTTTACGACGAGCTGCTGGACGAAGGGCTGATGGCTTGGATAAATCCGGACATGTTCGAATATCTCATCGCCTCCGATAAGACATTTGAAATCATCGATGGTCTGGAAGAATTGGAGATGCTCAGCCCTCTTCTGCGAGCAGAACTGCGGGTACAGGGCTTCTGGAGCGGGCCTTTGGTGATGTTGCGCCAATGGTTGGCCGTGCCACACCTGGTCCTGGAAGACCTGCTCGCGCATTTCCGCGACATGAGCAGCGCTTTGGAAACGGCGTGGCAGACGCGCCCTGCCGACGATCCTGTAACTGAGGTGGAACTGCTCAATATGTTGTTGATGAGCGATATGTTGGAGCGCGAGATCAGCGGCGCGCTACACGTGTATGTGGAATCCGAAGAAACCGATGCACAAAACCCACGCGCCCGTAACGACGCGGCAAACCTGCAGGACGTCATCTGACAGCACCTGTTCCTGGCCTGGGCGCGGCGTACGCGCGGCACGAGTGATCGTGGTAGCGCGGCTCGCGCTAGCGCTGCTGCTGCTTTGCGCGTGCTCTGGGCCGCGTGCCCACCCCCTCAAGCGGATTCAGTCTTCAGGAACTTTGCGCGTGGCATTGGATCCCTCCTTCCCACCCTTCGAATTTGTGGACGGTGAAGGCCAAGTGGCCGGGTTGGACGTGGAACTGGCACAAGCTATCGCCGCACGGCTCGGCGTGGAGGCGCATTTCGTCACGACCGGCTACGACGCCCTCTACGACGCACTCACCGTGGGCCGCGCCGACGTCATCATCTCCGCGCTATACCCCGATCCCGCCCGCATGCAGACGTTCACCTTCAGCCCCAGTTACTTCAACGCGGGCGAGGTGCTCGTCGTCCGCGAAGATTCGCCGATCGCCGGTGTGACCGATCTGGCCGGTAAACAGGTGGCGCTGGTTTTCGGCACAGAAGCGCACATGGTCGCGCTGCGATGGGAAAAGACGATGCCCACCCCTCCTATCCTGCTGACCGGCGACACACCCGAAACGATCACGTCCGTACTTGCAGCCGACATCGTAGACGCAATCATCCTCGACAACGTGACCGCGCAGATAGCGTCGGCCAACACGCCGGGGCTGCGCGTGCTTCCCGCTCGTATCACCGACGAGCCTTACACCATCGCCGCGCGTAAAGAGGATGCTAAAATCGTCGAAGTCATTGGCGTCATCCTCGAAGAGATGCAGGCCAGTGGTGAACTCGATGCGTTGATCCGGCGATGGATGCAATAACAAAAGAACATTGACAATCACCCTTGCCCGTGTACAATGCCATCTGGTTTGGTAAAGGGGGATGCTTTTCATCGGTGGTGCGGTCAGAGACTGGCCACAACGAGAAACAGTTTTACGTTTCAGGCAACACGTTCTACATCCGTTTAATCCATTGACTTTGAAGGAGAGGTATGGCCAAAGTATACATTTCCGATCATCCACTGGTAAAGCACAAACTGACCCATCTGCGCGACAAGGACACCGATCCCAAGAAATTCCGTGAGCTGATCCGGGAAATCACGCTGTTATTGGTCTACGAAGCCACCAAGGATTTGGAAATTACCCCCACCGCAGTGGAGACGCCACTCACCACGACCCAGGGCTACAAACTCAAAGAACCCATCGGCCTGATCCCCATTCTACGCGCCGGCCTGGGGATGGTAGAAGGCATCTGGGAGATGATCCCCGCGGCGGAGGTGTGGCACATTGGCCTCTTCCGCGACGAGCAAACACTGCGACCCGTGGCCTACTACAACCGGCTGCCGGTGCACCCGACGGTGTCCGTGTGCCTGATTCTGGATCCGATGCTGGCGACCGGCGGGTCGGCGGTGAAGACGGTGGAGATTTTGAAGGCATGGGGCGCGCGGCGCATCAAGTTTATGGGACTGATCGCCGCGCCGGAAGGGATCGAGAGGCTTTCCACGCAACATCCCGATGTGGATATTTACGTCGCGTCGGTGGACGAGCGTCTGAACAAGATTGGCTACATCGTGCCGGGGCTAGGGGACGCCGGAGACCGGCAGTTTGGTACCGGCTAAGGAACTGTCGTGAACTATGCGGGTCAGTATGCGCTGATTGTGCTGGTGGGTTTTGGCCTCGCGCTGCTTGCCACGCCGTTGGGCGGCCGGCTCGGTCAACGCTGGCGTATCGTTGCACTCCCAGACGGCAGACGCCGGCATAGCGGCGCGGTCTCCAAACTCGGCGGTATGGGAATCGCGGTAGGATTCTTCGGCGCGCTGCTCTTTTCACGGCTCAACGCCATCCCCACCGCCGATCCCAACGAGATGCGCCGCCTCTGGGGTCTGATCATCGGCGCGGTGGTGATGTTCGTCGTGGGCGTGCTCGACGACCGCTACGATCTGCCGCCCTGGGCGCAATACGGCGGCTATGCGCTGGCCGCCGGGATCGCCATCAGCACGCTCATTATCCTGGAACGCTTCAACAACCCGTTGACCAACACACTGGTTGTGCTGCCTGCGTTGCTGTACATCCCCCTCACGCTATTCTGGATGACCGGCATGATCGTCACCGTGAATTGGCTGGATGGGCTGGATGGACTCGTGGCGGGCGTCGCCGCGATTCTGGCGGCGGTGTTGAGCATCCATATGTTCCGTTCAGAACAATATAGCGTGATTCCGCAGGCGTTGGCGCTGTTGGGCGCGTCTTTGGGTTTTCTGGTCTATAACATCGCTCCGGCGCGCGTTTTTATGGGCAGCAACGGGGCCTTTATGGTGGGCTATCTGCTCGGCGCGCTCGGTTTGATTGCCGGGGGGCGCGTGGCGACGGTGCTGCTGGTGATGGGCATCCCTATCGTCGATGTGGCATGGACGATCCTGGATCGCTGGCGACACGGGGCGAGTCCCTTTCGCGGAGACCGCCGCCATCTCCATTTCCGCTTGCAGGATGCCGGATATTCGACCCGTGCCATCGTCTTTGGCTACTGGGTGTTTTGCGCGATTGCCGGGACGCTAGGATTGACGCTGGTCTCGCGCCTCTACAAATTGGTCGCACTGGCGCTGCTAGGAGGGTTAACGTTGGACTTATTGTTGTATCTCAGTCGAAAGGATGCCGTATGATCCGCCTACGCTGGATCCTACTTGCCGGTCTGGCCGCCATTGTGTTGGCGGCTTGCACTACACCGACGCTCATCCCGTCCCCCACCCCGTCTATGCCCACACCGACAGCGACGCCAGAGGCAACGGCTGCCCCTACGTGGACGCCGGAACCCACACCGCACCCACAACAACTCGTGGTGTGCGCCACAGAGCCGCCCTACGCCAGCCCATTTACCCCATCGCAATCCGCTAACGACCTGCTGGCGCTGTTCTACGAGGAACCACTGGAGCGCGTAGGCCATCGCTGGGAAGCGCGCCTGGTGGAGCACGTGCCCTCTGTGGAAACCGGCGACGTGATCACCCGCACAGTTCCCGTTCCGCCCGGCACACGCTACGTCGATACAGCGGGCGTGCTCCAGACCAACGAGAGCGAAGAAACGCTGCACCTGCCGCAACTCGTCGTCACCTTTACCCTCAAGACCGATGCACGGTGGTCCGATGGTACACTGGTGACAACGGATGACGTCGTCCTGGGATACTACTTGGCGCAAGCGCCACAAACATACGGGCGCTGGCGGGATTTGGTCGAGCGCACAAGCAGCTTTGTCGCTGTAAATCGCCACATCGCGCGCTGGGAAGGCATCCCCGGCTATCTCTGCACCGATTATCCCGGCTTTCTTTTCCCGCCCCAGCCGGCGCACCGTTGGAAAGACAAGGGGTTGGCACAAATCCTGGAAGATCGCACGCCGCCCGCCACCGGCCCGTTCCGCATCGTCGCGTGGGAAGCCGGGCGTGAGGTGCGGCTCGAACCCAATCCTTACTATAATGGTAAATCGCCCACACTGGAAACGATCATCTTCCGTTTTCCCACCTTGAATCCCAGTTCATGGGGGGAACTGTTGCTCGCCGGGCAATGTGACGTACTTCTACCAGATCCGGTGATGTCGACCGATTGGCAGACGTGGATGTACTTTCTTGGACAGGGCGAAGCGATGATCTGGGCCGACGTCGATCCTGTGGTGGTGCGGCTCGATTTCAACCTGCAACCGGCGGGGGGGACGCTTTCACCGTTGAGCGATCCGCAGGTCCGTCACGCCCTGGTACAGTGCATCGACCGCACCGCGTTGAGCGAGGCGCTTTCCGGGCAAGCGTTCGTGCCCGCCAGTGGCTTCATTCCACCGGGACATCCGGCTTTCGATCCGCACGTTGCGGCGCTGACGGCCTACGATCCGGTCGCAGGACAGGCGTTATTAGATGAGGCCGGCTGGCGCGACGAGGATGGCGACGGCATCCGTGAGGCATACGATGTGCCGGAGTTTGCCGATGGCACGCCGTTGAGCCTGACGCTGCACCTCGCGCCGCAGTATTTCGTCACAGCGGCGCACATCGCAGCCAATCTGGAGGCGTGTGGTATAGGCATGCATTCCAAGCCGACCGAAGCCCAGCTCTTCTACGCGAACGACGCCGTCAGCCCGTTGTTTGGACGCACCTACGAGATGGCGCTGTTCGGCTGGCGCGCCGAACTGCCGCAACTGTGCGGGGGATGGCTCTCCACACGGATTCCCACCGAAGACACGCGCTGGATCGGCGAGAACTTCAGCGGCTACGTCTCGGAGACGTATGACGCGGCCTGCGAGCGTGCGCTGATGGCCATCGACGTTGCCGTGCAGGACGCCGCCTTGCAAGAGGCCGACGCCCTGCTGCTCGAAGACCTCCCCACCGTCTTCCTGACCTGGCGGCCCTTCTGGTTTGTGGCGCGGCCTCAGGTGCGCGGCCTACGTCCCGACGGCAGCGCGTACAGCACGCTCTGGAACAGCGAAGAGCTTTACATCGCGGTGGAAGAATAAGAGACGGTCAGGCTTTCTTGATCAGCCGCAATAGATACAACAGCACGATCGCCCCGACTAGCGCTGTCACCAGCGAACCGAGGAGACCGCCGAGAGAAATACCGAGGGTTTTTGATACCTCAACCGGCTATCAACATCAGAACCCCAAGAATAGACAACAGGAAATTGCCAATCAGATGCGCGACCAGCGGCGGCCAGATGCTTTTGCTTCGATAGCAAATAAACGCAAACAGGAGACTTGCAACGAGCAATACCGGCAGTAGCCATAGCTGGAACGTATGGTACAACGCAAATAACACCCCATTCAATACCCAACTCCACGCCCCATAACGTGACATTTTGGGTAACAGCCACGCCCTGAAATAGAGTTCTTCAGTCAGAATATTCAGCAATAACGTGATTCCGATCAAGGGTAAAAGGCCATACTGACCCTGGAGCGGAAGGCCGGGCGAAACAACAGCCATAGGCGCCGTGGCAGCATCGATGCGGGGATTCAAGAAAAAGGGCATGTAATCGGGAATGGTATAGCCTATTGCATCGAGCATGCCTGGAATGATGCCTTGGATACCGGAAACTACGACTATCCCAACAATCGCGATGCCAAGATAGAGTCCCCATTCCTTCAGCGAAAGTTTTTTCAAGCACATCCGCGCCCAAAGCGAAATTCCCAAGGTTTTTGCTTCATTGCGCAAAAGAAGGACAGCGGCGATCACCAGTCCTAGCAGCATCACGCTGGCGACAGAAGGCCAGGCAAGCAGGACCGGCAATCCGTTTGCGACCAACGCGGGCAAGATAACGTGGAATCCTATAAAGGCGATACCGCTCGGAATAAAGACCACCAGCAACACTTGGATGACTGATAATTGCCGCGTCTTCCCCCAGTCAAATGTATTTGTGTGCATTTATTTGTCCTTCCTTATCAGGAATTGGATTGCTCAGAGAAATGAATAGACAGGATTATACACTTACAAATCCCTGGGTCAATTGCACATCAATGAGGCGCTCTGCATCATGGAAGAGGCATGTTACGGTAAAACTTCGCGCGCCGCGCACGTTGAAGAGCAGCGCATTGGCATCGGCTTCGCCCACCAGGTCGAGAATCTGGCACCCTGCTAAAAGAATACGAAGTATCGCGGAATCTGTTGCATATACGCGCGATATGCCTCTCCATACTGTACCAAACAATCCCTTTCTTCACTAAAAGAATACAAAATATCGTGGTACGCGCTGCATATAGGCCCGGTAGGAATCTCCGTATTGCTTCAGGCAGATTTCTTCCTCCGCCACAATCCCGAAGTGGCTGAGAACCCTGGCGGCGACGAGTGCGATGATGGCTGTCCAAGAGCCAATCGCGATGGCGCCACCTAACAACACGACGGTGGACATCACGTTCTGCGGGTGGCGGGAAATCTTATAGAGGCCCTGTTCCACCGGTTGGCCGAAGGGCGTATTTCTGAAAGTGAATAGCGCACTTGTCAGTCCGACCAAGCCCAACACGGTCACCAGCGAACCAATGATGAAGACTGTACTTCCGATTTTCAACGGTGTGAAAATGAGTGAGACTATGCACACCAAAGCACACAGCTTGCCAATCACGGTGAAAACAACCTGCTTCTGGCTCCAGCCGGAGCGGTCAAAGAGCCGTTTGACTACATCTTTGGGGAAAACCAGGAAGCAGATGCCATCGGTCAGGCCGAGCAATACGAGAAAAATCCATCCATTGAGCAGTCCAAATCTGAGTTCGGGAAAGAGTTCCATTATGTCACCTCCGTTTATTCAACTCTGTATGATTTACCACACCCCTGGCAACAGCCGGTAGCGCGTCTGATGCGTGTACTCGACGTAGTCAGGGAGTTCCTCCTGGAGCGTCTTATCTTCCAGCGCGGTGCGAATGACAAACAGCAGCGCACCGATACCGCCGGGAATCAGCGCCCACCACGAACCGAGCAGCAGCGGTGCGGCAACGTGGTGCAGAATCCCGCCGACGTAGCCCGGATGCCGCACGAAGCGATACGGCCCGCCGGTTTGCACGGTGTGTCCGCGATCCTCCTGGATGCGAATCACGCCGGAGAAGAATCTATTCGCTGCCATCGCCCAATCCGACAGCGCGATGCCGCCGACCATCACCACCAGCGCCACGATCTGCACCACGGGTGAGAATGACCCACTCCATCCGTTGCCACGATCGAAACCGGCAACGATGTATACCGCAATCGGCGCCAACAGAGCCGCCGCGCTGGCGAGGACGATGTCCCACCCTTTGCTCCCTTCCTGGGGTTTGGAGCGCTCCGCGAGCAAATCGGGCGGCAGGATCACGGTCAGGATGATCTGGTTGATGACGTAGATGGCAAGGTAGAGCCAGCCCCAGACCCACCTCAGATCGCCGGATGTGGCGAATAGCGCCAAACCGAATATTACCGTGTACACGATGCTCTTGAAAATCCAACGAGCGACGCCACGAGCGATGTCAGATGATTCCCTGGTCATTTTTATCCCTCCGTTAAATTCCGCTCAATCCGTTGAGAAACTCGTTGATGACGGCGCGATATGCATCCGCCTGCTCCCACGAGGTCACGTGCCCCGTTCCCTCGAACAGGTGGACTTGCGCCTGCGGATAGAGTCGCTTGAAGTCCGCGCGCACGCTCTCCGGCGTGGTGCGGTCATTCTCGGTCATCACAATCAGGATACGGCCCGGCCAACCGGCCAGATCGTCCGGTGTGAAGCGGTGGCCTTCGTAGTCCACCGTGCGCTCCAGGATGCTGAGGAAGTCCGCTTTGGTCAGGCGGTGACGCAGCAGTTCAGCGTAGATGGCGAACACAAGCGCCACATCGGGCGTTTTCTCCGGCATCAGCTTGCTCAGGCTGAGATTCAACATCCAGCGCAACATCCCGGCCGGCAGCAACTTTGCCAAGCGTAACATCCGTTGCAGATTCACCGTTCCCGCGTCGTCGGGATAGGTCGGCTGTGTGTGCGAGAGGATGAGCGAGGCCGTCATTGCCGGGTAACGCCGCACGAAAATCTGCGCGACGAAGCCGCCATAGGAGCCGCCCTGGACGTGCGCGTGTTCGATGCCCTCGTGCCGCAGAATCCCGGCGAGCCCGTCGCAAAGCGCGTCCATCGTGTTCACCGGCGGATAGCACGGCGCGATGATGCGATGCGTCTGAGCAAAACGCAGCAGGTGATGCCATTCGAAGTAAGGGATGGCGAGCGCGCCGGTCAACATCAGGCGGGTCTCCGGGCCGTCGCCAAGATCGTAATACGCCCACGGCACACCATCCACCGTGACGTGTTTGAAGTCGTGGTTGATGCGAAATTGGCGATACGGCTCAAGCTGCGCCGGAGGAACGTCCCGGTAAAGCTTTGCGATTTTGGGTTCCAGCATGAAGTCCACCATAGTTTCCTCCTTTTTTGTCAGCAGATTCATCCGGCAAAATCCGTTCAACCCGTTGAGGACTTCCGCCCCTTGCACAACCATGCCCCTGCAGCGACGAGAGATGCCAGTACGCCCGCACCGATCCACACCCCGCGCCAGTCCAGCGGAATCTCACGGCTGCCGTCGGGCAGCAGGGGCGTTTCCGGGTCGAAGTAGGGATACAAATGTTCAATATTGGGGATGGGGATGTTTGTGGTCCGTACAATGTCCATAAACTCATCGGCAAGATGCTTCATCTCGTCGCGGGCGGCGTTGGCGTGCCGCACCATCGCGATCTCCATCCGTTCATCGGCGAAGCGTTTGCGGAGAATCCACACCAGCAGCGGCTCCGGTAGCCAGGTGAACAGCCGGAGACTCGCGGGCGTCAACGGCAGCCCTTGCGCCTTCAACACGCGAAAGCCCTCGCGGACGGCGCGAATCGCCACCACGATAGCATCTCGCGTGCGGAGCATTCGCAGCCGGTCCGTGCCGCAGGCATACAGCGCCGGCGCCAATGAGGGCATCAGCAGCGCGACGTGATATTTGTGCCAGGCATCCATATCCGTGCGAATCTCCGCTTTGAAGCCCGGCGTCGTATCGAAGACAGCGGCAATGCGCCGCGTGCGCTCCGTGACGTGTCCATCCACCTCGCCAAAGGGAATGGGATAAGGTTCCTCTTCCGTGCCCGTCAGGCAATGGATAACGTGCCCGTCGCGGTATCCGGCGGAGGCCGGGAAACCGGTCAGCACCCGTTCTTTGCCCAGCGCCTTCACCAGCGCGTCTGGCCCGGCGGCGTTGTTCATCAAGAAAAGGATGTTCGGCGAGCGCATGTTCGCCGCCAGGATTGGCAGGATGTCCAGCGTGTTGTTCTTGCGCATGATGACCATGATCAAGTCATACTCGTCATCGGGCGCAAGTTGTTCGACGACGTTGACCCGCGCCGTCACCCACTCGTCGTTGACCACGTTGTGGATCACCACACCGTGCTCGCGCAGATCGGCCAAGCGCTGTCCCCGCGCCAGAATCGAAACGTCGTGCCCACCCTGGTGGAGCTTCGCGGCGAACACACTACCCAACGGTCCCGCGCCATAAACCAAGGTTTTCATTGTGAACCTCCTGATTGGAATCATGAATCAGCGAATTACGAATCAGTGTGCATGATTCATGATTCTTTAACACTCCACTCGGCTCTCCAAAGCACGGGTAAACAACTCCCGGTCTTCTTCCTGGATGATGGTCAACGCCTGGTCACCGAGCATGGCGAGCAATTGCGGCAGATACAGGTCCGTGCGCAGATGGTGTTCGGCGATGAAGACCAGGAGCGTGTTGCTCGTCCACGATGCCCGCGCCTGTGAAGCCGTCAACCATTCGCCCACGAGCACTTCCTCCCCGTCGATGACCAGGATCAGCCCCAGTCCCCGCGCCTGCGACAGCGTCTCTTCAGAGACGTGCGCGACGACCACACGGCAGCTCGGAAAATCGATGTCTTCTGTGGTGTAGATGACGACCCGCACGCCTCGCTGCACGCTTTCCTGCAATGCATCCTTTAGCGCCGGGAACGTGGAAGGGAACAGCGCGATGTAGACGCTCTCCCGCGCCTGCGCGAGCATCTCTTCGGCCTTGGCAAGAACGTTCTCGTGACCCTCGATGTTCCAGACGTAGTCCAGGTCCGAGGTTTTGCCGAGCACAGTGAGATCGTCCTGCAAAGAGCCGATCAGCTCTTCCTGCTCGTGTTGCAATTGCGTGAGGAATTCCTCCGGCGGAACCGGCGCGTATTTCATCCCCCCTTCGACCCGCAAGGTCATCGCCGCGCCGCGTGCGGTCAGTTTGCCCATCGCTTCGTAGATCATCGAGCGGGGAACGCTGGATAGCTTCGCCAATTGGTAGCCCGTGACGGGACTCTCGCGGAGCAGCGCGAGATAGGCTTTGGCTTCGTATTCGGAAAAGCCCAGGCGCGTCAAACGGTCGATCACATCTGTGGTCAAGTTTCCACCTCCATAGTAGTTATATCTATAACTAAGGCGTTAGTAAAATAACTACTAGCATTCTACATCTGTTTTCTGGCGTGTCAAGCCTTTGCGGGAACAAAAAAGGGGATTTGGGCAATTTTGTACCCAAATCCCCGCTACGTTAGAGCCTAACCACGCAAATTCTTGCCCACCGAGCAAGAAATAGGCGGCGCAGGCCCTTTTTAGTTCCGGTTTACCCGGGTTAGGTAGGATTATCTTGCAGTGTAAAACACTACGGTGTGAGAGCGTTATGTGTCTGGTTCCGCTTCGGTCTCCCACTCGGCGAGGAAACACTCGTGCGCGGCGACAACCGCGTCCAGTTTTTTGTTTTCCAGCACCCCGCGCCCGATCCAGTTGTCGCCCTGGCGGGTGTAGGCATCCTTGAGGAACTGGCGGATATCCTCCGGGGTGAACGTAGGATCGGTGCGCAAACGCTCTTCGAGATGCGCGTAAATGGCCTCGAACGCTTCTCGATAAACCTGTTTGGGGAAATCGTCGCTGTCAGATGCCGGCGATACCATCAGCTATCCTCCCTGCTTGCGCGCCACGCGCGCCATGAAGCGCGTGGTATCAATGATGAACCGCTCGTGTTCGCCTGCGCCGATTTTCTCCACCGCATCCCAGGCTTGCACACGAAAGCACACGCGCGGCAGCGCCACCTCGGTCACTTCGGCACGGATGCGGACAGACATCCCGACCGGCGTAGCGGCGAGATGCCGAATGTCGATACCCGTGCCAACCGAGCTTTGGCCCGGTTCGAGATAAGGTGTGAGCATTGTCTGCGCCGCACCCTCCATCAATGCGATGAGGTGCGGCGTGCTCAACACGGGGGCCAGGCCGCTACCATAGACGGCGGCAGTATCGCTTTCCGCGACGATGTGGGTGATTTCGTTAGTCAATCCGGGTTCGATAGGCATACAGGCTCCTGAGAATGGCAAATGGCAAATGGCGAATTACGAATGTAGAATTGAGAATCAGCGAATGAGCGAAGACTTGCTCCCGATTCACCAGTCCCCAATCACCGCGTTAGAATAGGGACGATGAAGCCGAACAGGCACCACACATTCAGGGCGGCCAGCGCGAGGAGTAGTCCACCACCAAGGAGGCCGTGCCACCGCTGTGGGACGAAGGCCGCCACTGGCACCGCGACCATCGCCACGCCGAACAGCGCCATCGACCAAAACGGGAGGTCCCCGGCCAGCAAACCCACAATCCCCACCACGATTAGCGCGAGCAGCATACACAGCGCCGTGACCACAGCTAACTTATGATTGAGGAGCTGCTCGAGTCCGGCAGCGGCGGCCAATCCAAAGAGCGGCAAGGCCGGGAAGAGATAGCGTCCTTGGTGCTGCACGAACGTGAGGTTGTATCCTACAAACAGCGCAGCCGTGATCAGCGTGGACGCGCCGAGCAAGAGCAAACCGTCGCGCTGCCGGGCTTCCAGGCCGGCGCGCAAGCCCGTCGCCAGACGCCACACTGCGCCCCAGGCGAGTAGGCCGGAGAAGATGCCGAGTCCCAGGTAAATACGCGCGTCCAGCACCACGCCCATCCAGCCGAACTGGCCCCAGAACGAGCGGAACGTCGTGCGAAACGCGCCGATCAGGAAGGGGAACAGGCCCTCGCGGGCAATCCAGTCCGCCGTGCGCGGTTGTCCGAAAACGACCTCGTCGTGGCGGATGAGGCCCATCACGTCTGGCCAGCCGTAGATGACGCTGTTGCGCACCCACCACAAGGCGCCCAGAACCAGCGCCGGACCGAGGATGATGAGCACTTCGCGCGCGCTCCACCGTAACGATTGTCCCGTGCGCCGGGCGCGCAGCGCGATTGCCAACACCGCCAACACCGCCGCGCCATATCCCGTCGATTTGGTGAGCAACAGCAGGCCGAGCACGATCCCCAACACCCAGGGCGACGTCTTGCCGCGGAGATAGCGCAACGCCAGCCACAGCCACAGCCACAACAACGCGAGCGTGAGCGCATCGTTGTTGATCGCGGCCATCATCGCCACGAACTGAGGGATGAAAGCGACGAGGCCACCGCCCAACCAGGCTATGCCGGGCCGCTCCGGCCAGAATTCGCGCAGGATCGCCATCACCATCGCAACGCCAACGCCACCCAACAGCAGCGAGAAGAGCCGCAGTGCCACGACAGATCCGCCGCCGAGCCAATAAACCGGCGTCGCCAGCAGGTAATAGAGCGGCGGCTGGTGGCCTTCGTATTTTACCGAATCCACCGGAAGCTCCGGCGGGAATCTTTCAGAGGTCAGGCGTGACAGGTACGCCTGGTCATAATCACCCGGCTCCAGCACGGGAAAACCATCGCCCTCGGCCAGCGCACGAATGTAGTTGTAGTGCGCGGGTTCGTCGGGCGCTTGCCAAACGGGCGTGTACACCGCGTACAACGTCCCAACGATCAGAAAAACCGCCAGAATGACCATTGCAGGCCAATCCTTCATGATCTGCATCCTGCTTCTTTCTTCTTGCATCTTGCCTCTTGCCCCTTACCGGTACTCCAGACGAACGCCTTTGATACGTTCCAGCACCTTTTGCGCCACAAAGATCAACACGAAGAAGGGCACATCGATCAACAATGTACACCCGCCGAGCAACACCAGCCATCGCACCGCGACGGTGAGAAACTGCCCCAGGCCATCCAACACCAGCGCGCTCCCGCCGAACAGCAACACGAGAAACGTGAAGACCACGGCCACAAAGCCGATAAAGGGCCAGGCGTGGATGTCGGAGCGGCTCGGCAGCATCGTGTTGCCGATGGCGAAGACGAGATAGGCCCAAATCCACGCATCCGGCGCCTGGAACGCCGTGGCGAGGCCCTGGACTGCGGCCAGCCAGTCCTGCGCTGCCAGCGCCGCGATGACCTCCGGCGCGCCGAAGACTTTGTAGCCTAACGCGATAACGGCCAGCCCACCGCACAATAACGGCGCTGCGCCGATGAAACTGGCGCGGAAGAAATCGGTCTGTTGTACCGGCACAAAGCCCAATTGGATGCGCTTACCCACCCGGCGCGGGAGGATGTTGATGCGGCCAATCTTCACGCCGACGATGGCGGCTGCCAGCGCGTGGCTAACTTCGTGCAGCAGCACACCGGGGAACAGAATGATGGCATACAACCAGATGGCAATTTCCTCATCGTTGCTGAGGAGGTACATCACGCCCTGGAGGTGGCGATGCAGCCAACGGTCGGCCCAGAGCAACAACCCCAGGACGACGAATAATTGCGCCAGCAGCAGCAATACCGGAGTCAGGACATCCACAGTTTCCTCAGAGTAGTCTGATAGTCAAATAGTCAAGTAGCCGGAGCGATTTTCTATCGTTATCCCAACGATTATCCCAAATAATACCATGAAATGAGCGAATCAGCGAATGGTGCAAACTCGTTACTCGTTACTCGTTACTCGTTACTCGTTACTCATTACTCGTTACTCATTACTCGTTACTCATTACCGATCCCTGATTACCAATCCTCATTCCCTCCACTTGTACATTCCCGCTTTTCGATTATGCTTCAGGCATCTTGAGAACAGGAAGCGCACACCCATGAGCTATGAAATCAGCACGCCCGTCTTCGAAGGGCCGCTGGAATTGCTGTTACACCTCATCGAGAAGAATGAGCTGGACATCACGAAGGTCGCGCTGGCAAAAGTGACCGACGAGTTCCTCGCGCAAGTGGACGTGCTGCGGGAAAAGATGCAGATCGAGGTCATCGCGGATTTTTTGGCGGTTGCCGCGCGCCTGCTGTGGATCAAATCGCGGGCGTTGCTGCCGAAACCGCCGGAATCGGCGCGGCTGGTACGGGATGAAGACGACATCGGGGACGAACTGATACGCCAACTCCGCGCTTACCGGCAGTACAAAGAGGCGGCGCAGTGGCTCCGGGAGCGCGACGGGGCCGGCTTGCGCGCCTACGTTCACGTCGGTGTGCCGCCCCGCCCGCAGCATTTCACCATCGATTTGTCCGGCGTGACCGTGGCGGATTTGCGCGCGGCAGCCCAGGCCGTGCTGTTCCCAGCCGAAGGTGCGCAACCCCAGGAAGCGATCCAACGCCCGCGCATCTCCGTGGTCCAACAAATTCGCCTGATCCGCGAGCGCCTTATCCGCTGGGCGCAATCGTCCACCCGCGCCGTCGCCGTGACCTACCGCGCGCTCTTGAGCAAGCAGCCCACACGCGTCGAAGCCGTCGTCACGTTGCAGGCGATTCTGGAACTCATCAAACAGTGCGCCGTACAAGCGCAACAGGCACAGCCCTTCGGCGACATCGTCATTGAAGCACTCGTACCGCCGGAGCAAATCCCCGAATCCGCTGTGCAAAACGCAGAATAAGAACCTATCCGAAAATTCGCCGTTGACGCACTATAAACGCCCGCAAGCATAATTTTCGGATAGAGACTAACACTTTTACGCCGGAGCATGATACGCTCCGGCGCAAAAACCTGATTTGGAACGCTTTGTTTTATTCCAAAGTCAATTGCGCTACCACGATAGCATCGTCCGACGTCTGCTCCGCCATCTGCACAGGGACACGAGCGCCGGTCCCGGCATCGTAAAATCCCACCTGAACCGTGAACGGCCCCAGGCCCACATCCGGCGGGAAGAACAACGGGTGGAAATCCACGACAGTCTCTTCCACGGCCCAACGTTCCACGGGATAAGTCCACAGCGCCGGGATACTGTCGTGCTGGGTGACTAATTGCCCGTCCGCGTTGAAGACGTGTACAAAGACCTTGAGGGACTGCGCGACCGGTACAGCGGCACGCCAGTGGAGGTACAAGCCCGCGCGATGCCCGCGCCCCGGCGGTTGGTCGGCGCTCTGGTATAGCTCGTAGCCGGTCAGGGTGATGCCGTTCGTCAACGTCGCGGCAAGCGGCGTAGGGGGCGCCCATTGTGGCCCTTCTACGCGATAGATAACGGCCTCACGTTCATCGGGGATGTAAATCGGTGTCAGCCCCGGAGCGCGGTTTTCGGGATGGAGCAATCCTTCTTGTGTGGGATAGATAAACAGCCCCGTAGTTTTGTCCATAATGAAGAACCGGTAACCGCGCGCCTGAATGTATCCCAGGATTTCCTCACGGGTCTCCAAATCGCGCGCCAGGGCGAAGGCCATCGCGTAGCGCCACTTCCAGGGCGAGGCCACGTCGTGGTATTCGACGTGCGTGCTGAAGACCTCGTTCGCCGCCCGCATCCCTGCCGCGTGCAGCGTGTTGCTAACCTCGACCACTGCCTCGTCGCCGTGGTTGCTGACCATAAACGTAAATGGTTGGGGCAGATACGGGATACACAGGAGCAGCAGCAGAGGCAAGCGCACCGGAATCTGCCAGCGGCGCATCGTCACCTTCTCAGGCAGCAACGACCACGCGAAGTAGAGGCTGCCGAAGACCTGCAACGGCATCAACGGGATCAGAAAGCGCCGGTCGAGCCGGGCCATCGCGAGTAGCGCGATATAGCCCACGGTATAGAAACCGAAGAACGTGCGCGCTTTGGGCTTGAGATCGCCCCGCGTGTAGAGCAGCACAAACCAGAATCCGGCCATTGCAAAAGTGCCCAGGAACCCATCGACCGAGTAACCTTCGCTGGTGCGCCAGTAGCTCAGGAACGTCTGCCACCAATGCGTAAAAAAGACTCTGGGCTGCGCACGGATTACCTCCAACATTCCGATGTCCTTCGGGACTTCGTGCCAGGCGTAGATGTAATCGGAGGAACCGCGCAGGTGAAACCACAGGTTATGTGCCTGCTCGTTGTAGAGCGGGTTACCCTTGACCAGCAGGCTGCACAGGAACTGCGGGAACGCGCCGATAAAAGCGCCGAGCAGGAAGGACCCCGCGATCCACAAGCTCTCCCGGTCGCGGCGCAGCACAAAGGGGAGCAGCAGGAAAAGCGCACACGGCACCACCGTCATCGAGGCCGTGTAGCGGATCAGGTACGAAAGCCCCACCAGCAGCCCGGCCCAGAAGGCCGCCGAACGCCGCCGTTTTTCGACGAGCAACAGCGGAAACGCGCAGAGGATCAGGCCGGAGGCCAGCATGTCGGTTGCGTCCAGATTGGCGAAGAACAGGTAGAAGACCATGCACGCCTGCAAAAGCTCGGTCAAGATCGCCAGCCACCAGCGATCCGTCATCCGCCGTATCAACCAGTACGTGCCGAGCAACCCCAAAAACCCGCCGAAGATGGAGAGTGCAAACGCGGTGCGCAACACATCGACGCCCAACTCCCGGCCCAGGCGCAGCAACAGTGGATACCCCAGGGGATAAAGTCCATACACCCAGTCGGGATGGGCCAGGTTGGTGAAGTCGAGGCGCGCGGCGCGCTCGGCCCACCCGAAGAAATCGGGATACCGCACGGCGATCTGGCCCGACACCCGCCGGATTAGCACGCCGACAAAAGTCAGCGCGATCAGCCACGGCGCGATGGCCTGCGCATAACGCGGCCAATTCGCCGCTAGCTTGTCGCGGAGTGCTGCAGTTTGGTGATGCGCAACGTCTGTATGAACGGGCAAATCTGTCACCATTTACAGTCTCGCAACAACCGCTGCGGCCACGTCCAACGTGCCCGCACTGCCGCCCATATCGTAGGTGCGTACTTCGCCTTCCTCAATCACGGCGGCAATAGCCTGTTCGAGCGCGCGCGAAGATTCGCGTGCCGCTTTATCGGCCTCACCGAGCCAGTCGAGCATCAACTTGATGGACAGCAGCATCGCAGTGGGATTGACTTTGTACTGCCCCGCGTACTTGGGCGCGGAACCGTGTGTCGGCTCGAAGACGGCGAACCCGTCGCCCAAGTTGCCGCTGGATGCGAATCCTAATCCACCCACGAGTTGCGCCGCCAGATCGGAAAGGATGTCGCCGAACATATTGCTGGAAACCATCACGCCGTAATCCTGCGGATTCTTCACCAGCCACATCGCCTGCGCGTCGATGTTGGTTTCCCACAGCGCGATGCCGGGATAATCGGCGGCGACCTTGCGGGCCTCGCGCACCATCAGGCCAGAGGTTTCGCGGATGACGTTGGGCTTCTCCACGAGCGTCACCGTGGGGTAGCCGAACTGTTTGGCGTACTCGAACGCGCGACGCACGATGCGCCGGCAGCCTTCGCGGGTGAAAATGCGCGTCGAAAGCGCGATGTCTGCCGAATCCACGCCCGCAAACGCTGCCATCCGTGGGCTGAGTTCCTCGAGTTTGGCGCGCAGGTCGTCGGGCAGCGGATGAAACTCCACTCCGGCGTAGAGGCCTTGCGTGTTCTCGCGGAAGACAACCAGGTCAATGTTGTCGCGGTAGTTGAGTGGATTTCCCTTGTAGGCTTTGCACGGGCGCAGGTTTGCGTACAGGTCGAACATCTGCCGCAGCCGCACGATGGGGCTGCGGTAGACTAGGCCCTGGCCCTGCAATTCGGGGATGAGTTCCGCCTCGGCCTCCTCCTTGGGCTTGGACGTGATCGCCGCGAACAGCGCGCAAGTACACGTCTTGAGGACGTCCACCGTGCGCTGCGGCAGCGCCTCGCCCTCCGTCCGCCAGAATTCCCATCCGATGTCGGCGGAGACGTACTCCGCGTCCAGCCTGAGCTTGTCCAGCACGATCTTGCCCGCGTCCATCACATCGTTGCCAATCCCGTCGCCGGGCATCAAAGCGATTTTGTATTTAGCCATAGCTCCTCCAGTTGATGTGGTTTGAAAAATGAGTAACGGGTAATCAGTAACAAGTAACTGGTTTCGCACCTGATTACCTATTACCGATTACTGACTACTCTTTACCCCCAATGCCTGCTGCGTATAAGGAATCAACCCGCCGGCCTCAAGAATTGCCATCACCTCCGGCGGGAAGGGGGGAAAGGTGTACGTGGCACGGGGCGTGATGACGGTTCCGGCGGTGAAGTCGATGGTGATCTCGTCACCGGATTCGACGCTATCTACCGCGTCACAAGCAACGATGGGCAGGGCGTAGTTGATGGCGTTGCGGAAGTAGATGCGGGCGAAGCTGCGCGCCACAATCGCGCCCACCCCGATCTCCTTGAGGCACACCACCGCCTGCTCGCGGGAGCTACCGCAGCCCCAGTTCTTCCCTGCCACGATGATGTCGCCAGGTCGCACATTCGCTACGAACGCCGGATCGAGGTCTTCGAGCGCGTGCTGCGCCATCTCCGCCGGATCGGTGAGGCTGTAGGTGTATTTGCCGGGAAAGATGACGTCGGTGTTGACGTCGTCGCCGTATTTCCAGACGCGGCCAGTCAAACGTGTTACGTAATTGTGGCCGTGTGGAGTTGCCTCTTCACCTTGCGCTTTGCTCATCGTCAGACTCCTTTCGAGATAGTGAGCTACATTGTACTATTTGAAACGCAACAACGCAACCAGGCGCTTTCTATCACGACGATGACAATCCCGCCCTCGACGGATCGTGCGCGAGACCTTGAGAATCCGGTGATACGCCCGCGCGCTCAAGTGCATCTGGCGCATCGCGGCGCGCATCAGAGCCTAGACGGTGCAGACAAGCGGAGCGCAGAACTCGCGGGCGCGGATCGCGCCCGAAGGCTCGCCATGCATCGCGGGCGCCAGATTGTCGTAAGCCACACGGGGCACTTCCATGTGGATGTCGATGCGGTCGAGCAGCGGGCCGGAGATGCGGGCGTTGCTACGCAACGACGCGATAGCGCTGGATCATGCCCGTGGCGCAGGTGCATTGGCGGTCAGGATCGCCGTAATGGCCGCATGGACAGGGGTTCATCGCCGCGATCAGCATAAAACTGGCCGGGAACGTCAGGCTGCCGTGCGCGCGGCTGATGGTGACGGTCTTGTCTTCCATCGGCTGGCGCATCACTTCCAGCACGCGGCTGTTGAACTCCGGCAGCTCGTCGAGAAAGAGCACGCCGCGATGCGCCAGGCTGATCTCGCCGGGCCGCGGCCAGTTGCCGCCCCCAACAAGCCCGGCATTGCTGTACGTGTGAACACAAAATCACTCTCAGCACAATCATCACTTTGCACCAGAATCCACAGTAGTTGCGCAGTTTCCAGTTTTTTCACCGCAGAGGTCGCTGAGAACGCAGAGAAAACAGCGTTGCTGGCAACGCACGAAATCTCCGTGAATTCTGCGTGCTCTGCGGTGCAGTATCAAGGAAAAGTCACCCTCATTCTGAAATGCACCCGGAATGGTGAACTTGTATTTTTACAATGATCTTGTATAATCTCACCATACCAGCATATATTGGTTTGTGAGATTCCCCGTATCATAGTGTGGTCAACTCAGGGTTCATCTGACGGTCTTTGGTGTTTGAACAGACACCGCTATTCTTACATCATTCAGGAGGTCACGACTATGATGCGGGCGTGGTGGTGTATGCTGTCGTGGCTGGTGATTCTCTCGCTGCTTTTCCAGCCCGTTGCGCCGGTGTTGGCCTATGCGGCTTCCTCGGCGCTTGCCGCGAATAACCGCACGTTCCACGAAGCATCAGCAATTGCTCCGGCAGCCAGTCCCCCTCGCGCGATGCCGGCTGCACTCCAGCAGACGCAACAGCCAGCTCCAGGCGGTGAAGTTGTGTACCAGGGAGGCCTCGAGAACACCGATGACATTCCGATGATCTCAGGACATAAGTACTGGGTGTATATGAACTACGACAGTACAGCGTCAGCCTACATCAGGGTCACTGCTTATCAGAACGGGCAGCAGAAAGGAAGATGTTATGCCTACCGCGCCGGTCACAAGAGCTGCCGCTTTCACTTTACCCCAACCACGGGCGATCCTTTGAACCTGACCGTCGAAAGCCTTTGGGCTACCCCGGATAATGTATCGGTGCTGGTCATCGACGAAAACAGCCCTACCAACCGGCGCGTGATTTACAGCGGTGACGTTGCTGACCTCAGCGACGGCATTGCCGTTGAGCCAGGGCATCGCTATCTGTTATATGCGGCTGCTTTCACCGGCCACTTCAACGTTTTTCTGGGCTACGGGTGGCCAGTTTACTCTTCTCAGATCACCGATTTTTGCGGCGTCCTCTCTGCCGGTATGCAATGCTCACGTCCGGTATATTATGCTTACGCTTACGAACACGACAAATTCTACATTCAGGTGACCCATGTGGCCAAGAACACCACGGGGCTTATCGCATTGATCGATCTGGATCTTCCCCCGGCAGGCGCCTCAGATGTCGAACGCACCTTCGCCAAAGAACACGCCTGCGCGGCCAACAATGGCGATGCTGACGCGGCCGACCCCGTCAGCACCCGCACCGGCAACTTTACCCACCAGGAGGTAGACGTGGCTCTCCCCACGCGCGGTTTGCCTCTGGCCTTCGAGCGCTCCTACAATGCTCTGGATAGCTATAACGGCCCGATGGGACACAACTGGACCCACAACTACGACACGCGGATCGTGGACGCCGGCGCCACTGTAACCTGGATCGCGCCGCGCGGCTCGCACTTGCCCTATACCAGGAATGGCGACGGTAGCTACACTGCCGGGCCTGGCGTGCGGGCCACGCTGGTGAAGTATCCCAACGGTGCCTATACCGTGACCCAGGGCGACCAGACGGCGTATCATTTCGACGCCGCCGGCCGGCTGACCGCACTGGACGATGGGCGCGGCAACGTGACGACCCTGACGTATACCGGCGGCCATCTCACGAGCATTGTCGCCCCGGATGGGCGCGCGTTGAGTCTGACTTACGATGGCCTGGGGCACATCACCCAGCTCATCGATCCGCTGGGCCGCACTGTGACTTACCAGCACACTATCGGCGGCAACCTGACCGCCATGACCGACCGGCGCGGCCACACCAGGACCTATACCTACGATAACGACGGACGCATGACGGCGTTCTCCGCTCCCCAGGGCGGCGTCGTGACCAACGTCTACAGATGTAACGGATTGTCAAGTCTGAAAAGCTGCGCTATACTTTCTCCTATCGGGAATCGGGCGCGCGGCACGTGAAAACGCCCGCAGGGAAAGCCGAACTTTGCCTGGGAATGGGTTTGCTGTAGGCGCTTGAGCTCTTTTCCCCCTTCCAAGAAAAAGTGTTACTTAGACCAAGTCGGTGGAATGGGGCAGAGCGCTCGGATGACTACTGAACGGTGTCGGCGTCTACCGGTAGCAAGCGAATGGTCTTGGCGCCGCGCTGGAAGGCAGGGAGTTCCGCGCCACAGCCCAAGCGCACCAGGAGTTGATGGGTGTAAGCAGCGGCGGTCTGCCCGTCTGGGCGATTGGCAAGGGTGAGAGTCTCGGCGAAGGCGAAGAACTTGCGGGCCAGCGCTTCGGGTTCGGCGAAGCGGTCGACGCATTGTGCGGATAAGACGTGCCAGACGCTAACCAGCAGCTTGCGGGCGATGGCGACGATGGCCTTGTTGTAGCCCAGGCGCGGTTCGAGGCGGGCAAGTTCGGCGCGCCAGTGCGGATGGGTGCTGGCGGCGCTGTGGGCGGCTTCGACGAGGGCAGAGCGCAGGTCGCGGCGGCCGGCCTTGGTGATGCGTCCGTGGCGGGTAGTCTGGCCGCTGTCGTGAAGGCGCGCGCCCAGGCCGGCGTAACCGACGAGGTGTTTGGCGCTGGGGAAGCGGCTGATCTCGCCGATGGCGGCCAGCAGGGTCATGGCGGTGAGGAGGCCCACGCCGGGCAACTGCACCAGGAAGGGCACGCGCTCATCCTGGGCGGCCAGGGCTTTGAGCAGGGATTCGATGTGCGCGCACTGGGTCTGGGCGCAATCGAGGGTGGTCAGATCGCA
>OMKS01000343.1_pt1 | contig 43696 bp, 49 predicted proteins | sample 1674721 | NCBI WGS metagenome assembly OMKS01 (sample SAMN06264996, study PRJEB25208) | sediment metagenome | isolation source: hot spring sediment | place: USA: California | collected 2014-09-02 | reverse complement strand
TCTTCTGGAGGCCCATTGATAAATGGGCCGCGCGAATGCGCGGCAAAGTCAAGTATTTTTTATAAATTTTAACCATTATTTTACGGGGAGACTCTAAACTCTAGTTATCCGTTCACGCCTGCGAAAAAAGAGGGAATCGCTTCGCCTTTCACAATATCTCCATACGTTTCCCGCCGTCTGATGACGTAATACCGGTCGTCCTTGACCAGTACTTCCGCAACCCTGGGCCTGGAATTGTAATTCGATGCCATGGTAAAACCATAGGCACCGGCACTCATAACCGCCAGAAGATCGCCCCGCTCGAAACGAGGAATGGTGCGTTTCCTCGCCAGGTAATCTCCGGACTCGCATATAGGACCGACAATATCGGCATCAAAATGATCATCCGACTTCTCAACAACAGGCTGTATGGCGTGATATGAACCATACAGGCTGGGACGGATGAGATCATTCATCCCGGCATCGACAATGACGAAGTGCTTTTCACTGCTTACCTTGGTGTAGAGAACTTCCGACACAAGGATCCCGGCATTTCCGATAACGACTCTCCCGGGCTCAAAGACCAAGGTACAGTCAATATCTTTCGTCCGCCTTATGATCTCCTCGGCATACTCCGTCGGATGGGGGGGGGTTTCTTCCTTATACGTAATCCCAAGACCTCCCCCGAGATCAAGGTACCGTATATCGATACCGTCCTTTCGAAGACATCGTATGAGGTTTGTCAGCCGATCGAGGGCGTCGAGAAACGGAGACATTTCAGTGATCTGCGATCCTATATGGCAGTCAACCCCCACGATATCAAGGTGTTCAAGTTCTCGTGCACGACGATACTGGTAACGTGATTTATTAATATCGATGCCGAACTTGTTTTCTTTCAAGCCGGTGGATATATGGGGATGAGTCATGGGATCGACATCGGGATTCACCCTGAGGGATATTCTGGCTTTGCGCCTCAGTTCACCGGCACAGGCGTTGATCACCTCAAGTTCCTGTTCCGATTCCACATTGAACATCAGTATGTCGCTCTCAATGGCATAGCGGATTTCGTCCACTCGTTTCCCCACACCTGAATAGACAATCTTTCCAGGATTGACACCAGCCAAGAGCGCTCGATAGAGTTCTCCTCCCGATACGATATCGACGCCACCCCCCATGCCCGCCAGCATGCTCAGAATAGCAATATTTGAATTCGCCTTTACCGAAAAACAGATGATATGGGGAACCGGGGCGAATGCCTCATCGAAAACGTTGAAGTGTCGTTCAATGGTTCTATAGCTGTAAAGGTATAAAGGTGTGCCGACATCTCGTGCTATCATTGATACGGGTACTTCCTCACACCATAATTCACTGTCTTTATAGTGGAAGTAATTCATAGCCTCCAATTCCTCACCATGTTGTAACCGTTATGGAAATACTATATCAGCGCGATTGGATTCGTCACTGCAGATTTGTGATTCAGTGCAGGTAACCACCACATATGAGTAAGAATACCCATTCCTTACGTCTGAGTCTCGATAGGTCAGGCCGTTTCCTCCGGCCCGCTTCAGTCTTGGACTTTTATAGGGCAGTTGATCGATAAGAACATATTCGCGTGGGCAGGTGAGGCATTCATCTGTTTTGAGTTCGCTTTTCAATATACGATATTTCACATCCTCACGCTCACCCTCACTAGCCGTCCAGCTTACATCGATTCCGTGTCCCCCGATACGGGCCTTCACATCGAAAACAACGCCGGGCTTGATGCTGCGGGGACACACAGGATCGTTTTTTTTGCCGCAACTCCTGGCAAAAAGCATTGTCACCGTAACGATGACGATAAGTCCGATCCTCAGGATGAGTCCCCTAGCCAATCTCCTTTATCCTCCGCATAACCATTTCTTGCGATGTACCGCCCGGGATATTTCGAGCGTTGACGGATCGTTCCACGTCCACCCGCTCAAAAACATCATCGGCAAAACCGTCGTAAAACCGCTTGAATTCCTCTATTGTCAATGATTCCAACGTTTTTGCGTTTTCAATACAATATGAAACAAGGCGTCCCACGATCTCGTGGGCATCCCGAAAGGGCACACCATTCATAACAAGATATTCGGCAATATCAGTAGCTGTGGAAAATCCCCTTTTCGCCTCGTTCAGCATTTTCTCCCGTTTAAAGGTAATTTTCTCCGTCATCCCGGAGAGAACGGAAAGACATCCCGCCAGAGTATCAACGGTATCGAAAAGAGGTTCCTTATCTTCCTGCAGATCCCTGTTATACGTCATGGGCAACGCTTTCAGGATTGTCAGAATCGACACCAGGTTCCCGTAAATGCGGCCTGTCTTGCCCCGTATCAACTCAGCCACATCGGGGTTTTTCTTCTGCGGCATAATACTGCTGCCCGTCGTGTAGGAATCGGATATTTCAACGAAACCTACTTCCTCTGTCGACCAGATAACCATTTCCTCGCAGAACCGGCTCATGTGCATCATCAGCAGGCTGGCGGCAAATATGAATTCTGCAATAAAATCACGATCCGCCACTGCATCCATGCTGTTCTTCGTTATATCGGGAAACTGCAAAAGTTCAGCGACATATGCCCGGTCAAGAGGAATGCCCGTGCCGGCAAGAGCTGCCGAGCCGAGGGGCATGATATTGATGCGCTTATAACATTCTTCAAACCTTGCTTCATCGCGGTTGAACATCTCCCAGTATGCCAGGAGATAGTGAGAAAGCAGGACGGGCTGAGCTTTCTGCATGTGGGTGTATCCTGGCATGATGACGCCGATCTCCGCTTTTGCCATCGCAAGAAACGACGATTTGAGCCGTCGTAGTAACTCAATGATTGTCTTCACCTCATTCCGGAGATACAGCCGTATGTCGAGACAGACCTGGTCATTCCTGCTCCGCCCCGCGTGAAGCTTTCCTCCCACGTCGCCGACACGGCTGATGAGGGATCGCTCGACGGCCATGTGAATATCCTCATCTTCAATGGAGAAGTCAAATGTCCCCTCCTCTATGTCGGCAAGAACGTCGGTAAGGCCTTGGACTATCGTTTTTTCATCTGCGGCGGATATTATCTTCTGTTTGGCCAGCATCTTACAGTGGGCGATACTGCCTTCGATATCATGTCGATAGAGCCGCCGATCATAGTGTATCGATGCGGTAAATTCCTCTACCAGCCGGTCCGTTGATTCTTTGAAGCGTCCGTCCCAGGGTTTCTTTTTCGTCGTCATAATTACGCGCACTCAGCTCCGTGACTGCTTTCAACCCCCTGTCTTATCGTTTCAGCAGTGCCTGGATTCTCATTCTCAGAGCATTCAATTTGATGAATCCGGTCGCATCTTTCTGATCGTATACCTGATCCGTATCAAAGGTGGCAAAATCCTCACTATACAGCGAATTGGGAGATTTACGACCGACAATGATGCAATTCCCCTTATAGAGCTTAACACGAGCAGTTCCGGTTACGTTTTTCTGCGTTTCGTCAATCAGCTTCTGCATGACTTCCATTTCCGGTGCATACCAGAATCCGTTATAGACAAGCTGTGAATATTTCGGAGTGAGGGAATCCCTCATGAGCATTACTTCCCGGTCCATGGTGATTGACTCAACGGCACGATGAGCGGCCCACAGTACCGTTCCCCCCGGGGTTTCGTACACACCGCGAGACTTCATTCCCACAAAACGGTTTTCCACCATATCCACTCGTCCGACACCATTTGCACCGGCAAGGATGTTCATTCTTTCCAGAAGCGAAGCCGGCGATAGCCTTTCTCCGTCAATGGCCACGGGATTTCCAGCCTCGAAATCAATTTCCACGTAGGTCGGCTTATCCGGCGCTTTTTCGGGAGACACCGACAGGACGAATATCTCTTCCGGAGGTTCGGCCCACGGATCTTCGAGAATACCGCCTTCGTGTGAGATATGCAGGAGATTTCTGTCCTCACTGTAAGGTTTCTTCTTTGTTATGGTTATCGGGATATTGTGCTCTTCCGCATAATCAATCATGGCATCCCGTGATCTGAGTGTCCATCGATCGTCTTTCCAGGGAGAAATAATTTTGATATTCGGCTCCAGAGCATAGTACGTCATTTCGAACCGAACCTGATCGTTTCCTTTCCCGGTTGCGCCGTGGCATACCGCATCGGCACCTTCCTGCCGGGCAATTTCAATCTGCCGTTTAGCGATGAGAGGTCGTGCCAGTGATGTTCCCAGAAGGTAGGTGCCTTCATATATTGCATTTGCTCTCAAAGAGGGGAAAACAAAATCACGGACGAACTCTTCCCTTAAATCATCGACATAGATCTTATCTGCTCCCGTATTAATGGCTTTCTCCTCAAGACCGTCGAGTTCCTCTTTCTGTCCCACATCTGCTGCAAAACAGATCACTTCACAATCAAAGACATCAATCAGCCATCGCACGATAACGGAAGTGTCGAGTCCTCCTGAATAGGCCAGCACAACTTTTTTTACCCCACTCATTGTATTTTTCGTCCTCCTATAAGAATCTCCATGACCGCCTTTTGAACATGGAGCCTATTCTCTGCTTGATCAATAACCACCGAATGCGGTCCATCCAGGACATCATCGGTTATTTCTTCTCCCCGATGAGCCGGAAGACAGTGCATGATGAGAGCATCTTTTCCGCCGTAAGCCGTCAATTGACTATTTACCTGATAATCTTTAAAAATGATATTTCTTTCTTCCTGCTCCGCTTCCTGTCCCATACTGGCCCACACATCCGTGTAGATAACATCGGCGCCGGCGACGGCATTCGCCGGTTCACGGAACAGGAATACACCATGAGAAGCCTCGGCCACCCCTCTCTTGAAAATCGCTTCATCGGGGTCATATCCCTCAGGGCAGGCCAGCCTCAGGGCAAAGGGAAGTTTTGCCGCCGCATTGATCCATGAATTGGCAATATTATTTCCGTCGCCGACATATGCCACGGTCAAGCCTTCATATCGGCCCTTCCTCTCTATGATCGTAAAGAGATCACTGATAATCTGGCATGGATGGAGCAGATCGGTGAGACCGTTGATAACGGGAATCGTTGCATTGGCGGCGAAATCCTCGACCCATTCCTGTGCAAAGGTTCTGATCATGACTCCGTCGAGATACCGTGACATGACACGGGCTGTATCGGCAATCGTTTCGCCCCTTCCGAGCTGAATATCCCGGCGACTGAGAAACATGGCGATGCCTCCGAGCTGAAACATGCCCACTTCAAAAGAAAGACGCGTTCTCGTTGACGACTTGTCGAATATCATGCCAAGTGTCTTGCCTGCCAGAGGGGTATACAAGATGCCATCCCTGGCCTTTTGTTTTAATGACTCCGACCGCTGAAATATTTCTTCAAAGTCTGATTTTTCCAGATCGTACAGGCTCAAAAAATCTTTTTTCATGCGTTGCCCATCACCTCATCGAGTACTTCAACTACCATATCAACATCGTCCCTGGTTATAATAAGAGGAGGAACAAATCTCAGAATATTACCGTTGGTACAGTTGATCAGAACACCCTTTTCCATCGCCCGTTCGACAATGGTGTCGCCGGCAATTGACAGCTCAATGCCCACAATCAATCCTCGTCCCCGAACATCGACAATAATGTCGTGGTCTTCCTTGAGATGTTTCAGCCTGTCAAGAAAGTACGAGCCGACGGCCTTACAGTTGTCGAGGACTCCTTCATTGAGTATCGTGTCGATCGTGATCAGACATGCCGCCATTCCGAGGGGGTTCCCGCCAAACGTGGATGCGTGGTTTCCCGGAACAAAGGCTGCTGCCGCCGCATCCGTAGCAAGCATGGCTCCCACGGGGAACCCGTTTCCCAGAGCCTTCGCAAGTGTCATGATATCGGGGTTTATCCCGCTCTGTTCGTAGGCGAAGAGCGTTCCCGTCCGTCCCATTCCAACCTGGACTTCGTCTAAGATCAGAAGAATTCCCTTGTCATCGCAGAGGCGTCGCAGACGCCGCAGATAATCATCGTCCGGGATGACGATACCTCCCTCGGCCTGAATCGGCTCCACCATGACGGCGCAGGTATTCTCAGTAATTGCTTTTTCCACCGCGGATACATCGTTGAAGGGAACATATCGAAAACCTTCCGGAAGCGGATCAAAACCCAGTTGAAACTTCCTCTGCCCTGTTGCAGTCACCGTTGTGAGGGTGCGGCCGTGAAAGGAGTTTTCCATGGTAATGATCTCAAATCTCTTGCCGCCCATGATTTCATGACCGTACTTTCTGGCAAGCTTGATGGCCGCTTCATTTGCCTCGGCTCCGCTGTTGCAGAAGAATGCCTTATCAGCAAACGAAAGCGTCACCAGGCGTTCTGCTACATGTATCTGTGGTTCGATATGATAGAGATTAGACACATGGCTGAGCGTCTCCGCCTGATTCCGAATCGCCTCCGCTATGGCGGGATGAGAATGACCGAGACTGCACACGGCAATACCCGCCACGAAATCGAGGTATTCCCTGCCATTGGAATCCCATACTCGCGCCCCCTCCCCCTTTACGAGAACAATTGGAATGCGCCGATAGGTGTTCATTATGTACTGACTTGAACGTGCTAACAGTTCCTCCGTTGTCATTGCGCCGCACCTTTCCTCGATGATTTCCCTTCGTGTTTACCCTCTCTTGTTTATTCTTTGACAACCTCCGTTCCAATTCCTTCATCGGTAAAGATTTCCAGAAGAACGGCATGGTTCAGACGTCCATCGATAATGTGGGTTTTCCCCACCCCATTTCTCAAAGCCTTGAGACAGCACTTGACCTTGGGATACATACCCCCCTCAATAATTCCACGGGCTATCAATTGATCGGCACGTTCATAATTCATTGAATTTATCAGACAGCCTTCCTCGTCGAGAACACCATCCACATCCGTGAGCAGAACCAGTTTTTCCGCCTGCAAGGCTGCGGCAAGCTCCCCGGCAACGATATCTGCATTGATATTATAGGTTTCACCATCATCTCCTACACCGATAGGGGCAATCGTCGGGATAAAACCGTCTCTGACCAGCGAACGGATGAGATCCGTATGGAATTCCTTGACCTTTCCCACGAGGCCGAGATCGATGATTTCCGGAGGTGTATCCTTGGCTTTATCGTCACTGAGATAATATTTTTCGGCTCTGATCAGATTGCCGTCTTTACCCGTCAGGCCGACCGCCTTGCCTCCGTGCCGGTTGATGAGCCCGACGATTTCTTTATTAACGCGCCCGGCAAGAACCATTTCCACGATGTCCATGGTTTCCTCATCGGTTACCCGCATCCCCTGAACAAACCTCGATTCTTTACCGAGTTTCTTGAGGTGTGACCCGATCTGCGGCCCGCCGCCATGCACGATGACGGGGTTGATGCCGATGTATTTCATCATGACAACGTCCCTGGCGAAGAGACTCTTGAGATTCTCGTCAACCATGGCATGTCCGCCGTATTTTATGACGATGGTCTTGTTGTAAAAGCGGCGGATGTACGGCAGTGCCTCCAGCAGAATATCCGCCCGTTCTATCGACCGTTTCAATCGCTCTCCCTGCATTATCCACCCCCCCTCTTCGTCGCTGTTAGTGTTCCCGTAAATCCTGGATCATTAACGGCGAATGATTATAATACATACCTGCTCAAATCCTCATCCTCTACGATATCTTCCAGTTTTTTACGTACATACTCGGCATCGATGACCACGTCTTTCTCACTCATATCGGGAGCATCAAATGATATATCTTCGAGGAGTGATTCCATGACCGTATACAGACGACGGGCGCCGATATTCTCCATCCGCTCATTGACGATGAAGGCGACCTCTGCAATTTCTTCAATGGCATCATCCTGAAACACCAGGTCGATTCCTTCCGTCGCCATCATCTCGCGGTATTGCTTCATGAGCGCATTATGAGGTTCCGTAAGTATCCGCACAAAATCATCTTTAGAAAGAGGATCAAGTTCCACCCGTATCGGGAAGCGTCCTTGCAGTTCCGGTATCAGATCTGACGGTTTTGAGAAGCTGAACGCTCCCGCCGCAATAAAGAGGATGTGGTCGCTTCTTACCATGCCGTACCGTGTATTCACGGTAGATCCTTCAACGATCGGCAGGAGATCTCTCTGAACCCCCTCACGGGAAACATCGGGACCACCGGAGGTATCGCTCCCAACAATTTTATCAATTTCGTCAAGAAAAATAATCCCGGACTGTTCAACCCGTTCCACCGCCGTCCTTGTCACCTTATCCATGTCCACCAACCGCTGGGCCTCTTCTTCTACAAGAATGTCCATGGCTTCCGATACGTTCACTTTTCTCTTTTTCTTTTTGCGGGGAAACATATTCCCGAACATTTCCTTGATGTTCAGACCCATATCTTCGACACCGCTTGACGAAAATATCTCTATCATCGGGCCGGTGCTGCTCTCAGTCACTTCCAGATCAACAACTCTTTCGTCGAGTTTGCCGCTCCGAAGCAGCCGGCGCAACTTCTCCCGCGTCTCATTGACAGGAACGACTTCCCCATCATGAGATATGTCCACAATGGGACTTTCCGATGCCGCCGCTTCCCGTTCAGCGTGTCGTGATGGGAGCAGAACATCAAGAAGCCGTTCTTCCGCTAATTCCATTGCCTTGTTCTTGACGGCTTCCTGCTCCTCCGATTTCACCATGTTAATTGACAGTTCTAAGAGATCACGAATCATGGATTCCACATCCCGACCGACGTATCCCACTTCGGTAAATTTGGATGCCTCGATCTTCAGAAAGGGAGAATTATCAAGCTTTGCAAGTCGGCGGGCGATTTCCGTCTTTCCAACACCCGTTGGGCCTATCATAATGATATTTTTGGGTGCGATTTCCTCCCTGAGTTCATCAGAGACATTCTGGCGTCTCCAACGATTTCTCAGGGCAATAGCAACCGCCCTCTTTGCGTCGTCCTGTCCGATGATATATTTATCCAGCTCAGAAACAATTTCTCTCGGTGTCAAGTTTTTTGGTGACATACGAAACTCCGCATATTATGTATAAAAAGCTACTCCGCAACAAGCACACGCAGGCACAGCACGAAACGAGCCGGGCACAACCACCCCGAAAGCCCCGTTCAGATATCAACTGCCGTCGCAATTCTTTCTGCAGGCTCCCCCTGTCTTATCGCCGTTTCACAGGCAGGATTACCGGCGACCCGGGAGCCAATGTCACCTGCTTCTTCCTTCCCCTGCCGAAGCGAAAAAAGTGCTATATAGCACATACGTATAAAAATAAAAACTATCCTCTTAAAACTCATCGCTAAAAAATGAGTTTTTTATCGGTTTCAAGAAAATTTTTTCGGGGATTTCTGTTGAGCGTTTAAGAAGCCGCCGTCAATACGCGCTACAATCTTTTTTTAATTCCCTTTTTGTTGGTATTCTCTTCTACTTCCGTTGTGTCTATTTCTTCAATGGTTATATTATTGTTGGTGTAAATACAGATACCCGCTGCAATGTTCATAGCCTCCTTGGCTATCTCCGATGCATCTAGATCGGAGTATCGTATGAGAGCGCGGGCCGCCGCCAGGGCATAAGGTCCCCCGGAGCCGACCGCCATGACCTCATCATCGGACTCGACTACATCTCCGTTTCCTGAAATAATCAGCGACCTGTCCTGACTGACGGCGATCATGAGCGCCTCAAGGTGCCGCAGAACCCGATCGGTTCTCCAGTCTTTCGCCAGTTCAACCGCTGATCGGAGAAGATTTCCGCCGAATTGTTCGAGTTTCTGTTCAAACCGTTCAAAAAGGGTAAAGGCGTCGGCAGTGGCTCCTGCAAAACCGACAACGACTTTATTATGATATAACCGACGAACCTTTCTCGCGCCATGTTTCAATATGGTTACATCAAGCGTCACCTGACCATCGCCCGCCACCGTAACTTTTCCTTTGTGTCTCACCGCCAAGATGGTCGTTCCTCTCATATTCATGTGTCTTTATGTACCTCCCTTTGCCTTTGGGTGTGCTTTGTCATATACTTCCAGTAGCTTGCCGATACTCATCGATGTATACTTCTGCGTTGTCGAAAGGCTCTCATGCCCCAGGAGTTCCTGTATTACCCGCATATCGGCACCACCATCCATCAAATGTGTGGCAAAGGTATGTCGAAGGGCATGGGGACTGATTTTTTTATTAATGCCGCTTATGAGCATATACTTATCAATAATGCGTGCTATGCTTCTCGTGGTGATCCGGGAACCGAAACGGTTGAGAAAAAGTGGATTTTCACCGTTACTGTTTTCCACCTGCAGCACCGTACTTCGTACCCCGGAATAGTCTTTCAGTGCTTTCAAAGCCGGCCCGCCGATCGGTACGATCCGCTCTTTCCGCCCCTTGCCGCGCACCTTCATGAGACTGGACGTCCAATTAATATCGTCCACATTCAATCCACTCAATTCACCGACGCGGATGCCCGACGAATAAAACAACTCTATTACTGCCTTGTCTCTCAACCCGAATACATCGTCGTTGAAGGTAACGCCGACCAGAGAGAATGCTTCATCCACCGATAAAAAAGCGGGGAGATATTTCTCGATCTTCGGAGACTGAATCATATCCGCAGGATTATATGGAATTCGTCCTTCCCGCAGGAGGTATTTAAAAAAGGCCCTGAGGCTTGCGATTTTTCTCGATATGGTAACCTTCTTGACCTTCTGTTTGTAGAGAAATGCAAGAAAGGACCGCAGGATCATATGATCTATGTGAATATGGCGATCGTCGATCTCTTTATTGATGGAAATATTGTTTTCGGAAAGAAATTCCTGAAATTGCCATATGTCGGCGATGTAGTTTCGTCTGGTATGAGGTGACAGATTTCGCTCCATCTCTATATAAGCTTCGAAATCTCTGACAGCCTGGTCCACGAAACGCTGTTCCTCCTGATGATTCCCGTAAGCGATGGCTGAAATCCATCCCTCTATCGATGTCTGTGAAGAGTGCCGGGCTAATCGGAACAACGCCGGATCCCCGCATGGTAACAGCAGCATGAGTTGGCGAAGTTGTTGTCGAATACCCGGGTGCATCCGTCTCTGAAGGTTATTTTAACGTATGACATTCCACCGAGAATGTTTGAATTACGTTCCTCGACGACGATACCGAATCCCCATTCGGGATAGCGGAGATGAACCACCTGATCACCTGTCTTTAAATAAAGGCGTCTGATTTCTTCCTTCATTACAACTCCACAAGACCGGTTCCACCCGACGAGGCTGAAAAACTACATCTTATACTTGCCGAAATCCTCGGGAGACATATTTTCCAGAAGGTCCTTAAGTTTTTCTTTCGAGCATTGCCTGAGATCTTCCGTCTGTTTGGCGAAATCCAGGTTCATCGATTTTTCAATAACTTTCTCATCCACAAAAATGGTGGCATTCGCCCGCAACGCAAGGGCTATCGCATCGCTGGGCCTTGAGTCGACGGTAATTGTCTTGCCGTCTCTCAACAAATGGATGACGGCAAAAAATGTATTATTCTTGAGGTCATTGATGACGATTTGTGAAATTTCCACATGAAGTGTCTTCAGCATGTGACTCACGAGATCGTGGGTCATCGGTCGTGAAAAACTGATTTTTTCCAGCTCCGTTGCAATAGCACTCGCCTCGAACAAGCCGATCCAAATGGGAATCGCTTTCTTTTCATCAAGATCCTTCAGAATAACAATGGGGGTATTCGTAATTGGATCAATCGCCAAGACGAAAACTTTCATTTCTATCAACATTTTTGATTCCTCTCCTTCTCAAACAGTTTACCTCGGAGTGAATGGATATAAGTATTATGTATACTAACACATACAGTCTTCCCGATCAATTCTCTCTCACCTTCGAAGTTGACTATTCTGTTGGTCTTAGTTCTTCCCGAAACATCAGTGTGACTGTTTTTACTCAATCCGACAACAAGGATATCCTCCACCATTCCTTTCAAGGCATGATTTTTCTCCACTGTATGTATTTGCTGAAGCTCCTGCACTCTCGTGAGGCGTTCCCGCTTTACCGGTTCGGGAATCCTATCATCAAGTTTTTCTGCAGCCGTCCCCGGCCTCGCAGAATATTTGAAAGAAAAAGCATTATCAAATCTTACTTCTTCCATAAGATCAATCGTTTTTTGAAAATCACTTTCCGACTCCCCGGGGAATCCGACGATAAAATCAGTGCTGATACTGATGTAAGGACAAACCTCCCGCAGTTTATTTACCTTCCGCAGATAATCATCGGCATCATATCGTCTATTCATGCGTTTGAGCACCGAATCCGAACCGGATTGCACGGGAAGATGTATATGTTCACATAACTTATCCACTGTGGCGAAACATTCGATGAGACCATCCGACAAATCCTTCGGATGTGACGTGGTAAAGCGAATCCGCTCGATACCCTCTATGTCGCCTATCTTTTTCAGTAACGATGGAAAATCCGCTCCATTATGTAATGTGTTGCCATACGAATTCACATTTTGACCAAGAAGGGTCACCTCTTTCACGCCATGGCTCGCCAATATGGTAATTTCATCGACGATATCTTTTAGCTCACGGCTTTCTTCTCTTCCCCTCAGATAGGGAACAACACAGAACGAGCAAAAATTATTACATCCCTGCATAATCGTCACAAATGAACTGACGGATCCATTGTGAGGCGGAGTCACGATGCCGATGGAATATACCGTATCATGAAAACAGGTTTCGACCCTTCGGGCCCTGTTCCGTTCCACATCTTTCACGATTTCAGGCAGCCGATGTATGTTATGAGTACCGAACACGAAATCAATATATGGTGCTCGGGCAAACAGTTCGGCTCCTTTCTGCTGAGCCATGCACCCACCAACACCGATAATCATACCCGGCCGTGCCTGTTTCAAACCACGATACCGTCCCAGAATACTGTATACTTTCTGCTCCGCTTTTTCTCGTATGCTGCAGGTGTTGACGATAATCAAATCCGCAGATTTATCAGTATCTGTGATACGGAATCCTTCTTTCATGAGGAGCGCTTCCATCTGCTCCGAATCATGGACATTCATCTGACATCCGAATGTCCTTATGTAAAGATGCCTTTCCTCTCTCATACCGAAACAACCAGTTCCCGATAAGGTCTCTTTTCTCGCCGCGAGTACTACTTCACGGGACACAACGAGTCAATGTAATTTTGCTGCCCGCCTGCGTGCGGTTATACAAATCTTTATAGACGAACGGCTCAGGGCGCACAAAGAAGCGAAACATCAGCTTGAACACCGTAATTTAAGCTCCGTATAGGGATGGAGCTTAAACATGAAGCCCCGTTTCTCAAAGAGGCGCAAGCATGCATCAACAACCTGAGGATCATATAAGATCCCTCGATTACTACGTATTTCTTCCAACGCCCTTTCTATGCCAAGGGCTGATCGATAAGGTCTGTGCGATGCCATCGCTTCCACCACATCGGCGACCGCAAGAATCCGAGCTTCAAGGAGAATTTCATCACCCTTCAAGCCTTCGGGATAGCCTGATCCATCATATCGTTCATGATGCTGACGAACGATTTGAGCAACAGGCCACGGGAAATCTATGTTTTTCAAAATTTCATATCCTACATCCGGGTGAACTTTCATCATTAACATTTCTATTTCAGTCAGAATATCGGGTTTGCTGAGAATTTCCGCCGGTTCATAAATCTTCCCGATATCATGGAGTGTCGCCGACACAACAATTCCTTCCGTTTGAGATTCGGACAACTGCATCTCCTCGGCTATTGCACGGGCCAGCTGTGTTACCCGCTGCTGATGGCCTGCCGTATAGGGATCCCGCTTCTCCGTCATCGATGCCAGCGCATTGACCGTTTCTTCCAACCGCCTTTGAATCCGCTCGAAACTCTTTGTCAACTCTTCCTCAGCCCGCTTTCGCGCGGTGATATCCCTGACATAGCCCATATCTGCATGCTGCTTGTTGATCGTGATAATCCCGAAGGCAATCTCAACATCCTTTATCGTTCCGTCCTTGCATAAAATTTGTGATTCATAAAGCGGCAACACTTGTCTCCCCGACATTCTTCTCTTATATCGTTGCAAGACTACTTTCTGATAGTCGGGAGTAAAGATGTTGAGAAAGGGCATGCCGATCAATTCATCTACTTTATATCCCGTTATATCGGTCATAGCCCTGTTGACGAAAGTATAGATCTCTTCCTGGATGATGACGACGCCGTACATGGCCTGTTCAACTACCGCAGCATATTTCTCTTCACTTTCCTTGAGTGATTCTTCGCCCGTTTTCCTTTCCGTTACATCTTCATAGACAACGACGATTCTCTTTTCTTCTAACCGACGGCCGACCCTGGAGGAGCTTACCGCACAAATGATGTCGGTTCCATCTTTTCGTCTGCACGGAAATTCTTCCCGATATGTTTCCTGCCTTTCAAGGACAGGGTAGAATCGCCGCCCGATTTCTTCAAAATCTTCATCGGATCGGTACAATATTCTTGTCCCCTTGCCGATAACTTCTTCCGGATCCCACCCAAACACATCCCGCACCGACTCATTGGCAAAAAATATCTTCCGGTTCTCCAAACCGATAACAGCATGTGGAATAGCGGACAGGATAGAAGATTCCAATGTTTCTATTTCTTCAAGTTTGATCCTGGCCTCACGCTCCCTGGTAATATCCATTGAGTTTCCCAAGGTGGCACGCTGTCCGAAGTAATCGATTGACGTGACATTTTCCAGAACCCATATAATGCGTCCATCTTTAGTGACGGTCCGATGTTCATAGGGAAAATGACGATTACCCTTCAACATTTTTACCGCTTCTTGTCTGACCATTTCCCTGTCTTCCGGATGCACGAGATCCATCGGGTCCATATTCAATAATTCCTGTTCGGAGTATCCCGAATGCTCGCACATATAAGGATTGACAAACCGGAACTTACCGTTCTGGTGTACGAATACCCCGGCCTGGGAACTGTGCGCCAGTTTGCTGTAGAGTTCTTCCGCCTGTTTTCTTTCGGTAATATTGTGTATTATTCCATTATATCCCCATACACTCCCATCCTGGTAGATCGCTGTCATGGTAACGAGACATGACAGGTCCTTTCCGTCCCTTTTTTTAAATCTCATCTTGTAGTTCCTGACCGAGCCATGCTTTTCCATTTCATTCTGGAAGCGCACTCGATCGCTGACATCAACGTAAAGTTGCTGCGCTTTCATCGTCATCATCTCTTCTCGAGAATAGCCGAATATTTCGATCATGGCCTTATTGAAATCGACAAAAGACCCGTCCTGTTTCGTGATAATGAAAGCATCGCTTGATTCTTCTATGAGCCTGCGATACTTCTCCTCCCGTTGACGGAGGCTGCTGAGCTCACTGATGAGCTCTTTTTTTGTCTTTTTCTGTTCACCCATACGGATCTCCGTTGCACCGTTAAAATTTTACTTCCCTGATATGGCTGAGTTTATCGCTTCAGAAAAAAGCCTGAAACTGTTTCTCCCCTCTTCCTTCGCCCGATACATAGCGACATCGGCGTTCCGCATCAACGTGTCCATGTCTGTACCATCATCGGGATAAACAGCAACACCCACACTTGTGGTGATATGAAGACTGCGATTATTAATAATAAATGGATGCCCGAAAGAATCAACAATTTTCGTCGCTGTCGCCGATGCATCATCGATGGAGCCGATCTCCTGTAACAGAATCATGAATTCATCGCCACCCATTCTGGCAACGACATCTTCCTTTCGCACAAGGTTCCTCAGACGATCCGCGACACCATTCAACAGATGATCACCCACATTATGTCCCAGGGTGTCGTTCACCTCTTTAAAATGATCAAGATCGAGAACTACAATGGCTAACATTTCCTTATGCCTCTGGGCTCGAGCTTGTGCCAGCGTAAACTGTTCATAGAAAAGAACCCGGTTCGGCAGTCCTGTCAATGCGTCATGATAGGCCAATCGTCGAATTTCCTCTTCAGCCTCTATACGTTCGGTAATATCCCGGATGAATGCCATATCAGCAGGTTTCCCATCGATATAGTTTATAATTCCAAAGGATACTTCAACGTGCTTTTCAGCATTATTCTTCCGCATGATTTTCACTTCATAAACATGTGGAATTTCTTCTCCGGAAAGACGGCGTTCATACCGCTGATTGATAAGATCCCGGTATTCGGGGGCAAAAATATCCAGGAAATTTCTTCCCATTAGTTCTTCTCGTCCGTAGCCTGTGATATCGGACATAGCATTATTGACAAATTTATAAACGTAATCCTGAACAATGATGATGCCGTCCCGTGCTTTTTCCACCAAGGTGGAATATTTTGACTGACTTTCTCGCAGGGACTCCTCGGCATGTCTGCGTTCAATAATTCTGCCAAGGCGTTCGGCAATTGCCTTGATGAGATACTCTTTCTCTTTTACGATTTCACTTTTTTTGTTGTGGTGCGGTTCCACCAGGTAACAGACTTCGATTCCACCAGCAGTTTTGCCATCAACGATAATATGACGAAAAAGTTTGCCGGGGCTTTCGCTGAAATTTTCAGTTGTGTATACGTTATTTTTCACTGTTATGCGAGCACAGGATGTCTGAGGATAGCGCATTGCCCCGGGAATGAGTTCTACAATTCTCTGCAACATGTCATCCAGGGACATTTCCGTCTCAACAAGTTCGGAGATGGTGTACATACACTTCAGTTCCTTGATGCGCTCATTAAGTGCTTCCGTATTTCTGATAAGATTTTCTTCGGCCACCATGCATTGGTTTTCAAGGGTTTCCCATTCGGCTCTGCGCGTGCGGAGGCTTTCCAGTTCAGCTATGATCATGTCAATTTCCATATGTTTGTGCTTTTCTTCGCTCATGGTTGCCGATGGCACCGCTCCGTTCGATGATACTGCGGGTATCTTGGCAATTACGATGTAAAGACTTCGCCGTTAGATCTTTCCTGCTCGCGTCTTTGCGGGCCGTTGAAAAACTCCGACATGAAGCTCTCTTAGATGTCGGACTGCAAGGCACCGAAATTCTTGATAGTCGTATCATATGTACGTCGGAGCAACGAAAAATGAAGGTAATCCCGACATGTCGACGCAGATGGGTGCTTTCAGGTGCCTCTTTATGTCTTGTGTTGTCAGCTTAATATATTATTATAATCCGGTCGAGAAATATTTATCTCCATACCGTAATTACTGACAAATTCACCCATCTAATCACGCAGTCGTCTGGTGAAGCCGCTGAGGTCTCTCTTCGTTAATGGTATATTTCTTTAAAATGGAGCGGGCATAAAGGTAACAATGAAAACAACCATTGCGATCCATCCCGCAAGCCGTCTTTTGCGATCAAGTGGTATCCAGTCATAGGTCACGGGTGGATGGTCAATCCCTATAATAAGAAGCAGGCCGAACCATACGAACCATCCCACCCAACCAAGAACTCCCAACAAGAAGAGGATTCCCATAAAAAAACGGGCGACCGTCCGCTGCCTCAATCCGAAAATTGCATAAGCTACATGTCCGCCGTCAAGCTGCCCCACTGGTATCAAGTTTAATGCCGTGACGAGAAGTCCTATCCACCCTGTAAAGGCGACCGGATGAAGCATCAGGCTTGCATTATCCGGCATCGGACCATTGACAACCCAGTTCAGACCGGAAAACAGCAAGCATGTACCGAGACTTATTCCCTCTTCACCGGTGTAAGGCACGATTTCCGAAAGGGAGAGTCCGACAGCAAGAACGGGAATCGTAACGATAAGACCGGCGAAGGGACCGGCAACTCCGATATCAATCAGCGTTCTCCTATTATACAGGGGTGACTTCATCTTGATGACAGCTCCGAATGTTCCGATGAAAGACGGTGCCGGTATGAAATAAGGAAGAGTCACGTCGACGTGATGCCGTCGAGACATAATATAATGCCCCAATTCGTGTGTTCCCAGGATAAATATAAGAGAAAACGAAAAAGGTATTCCCCTCCATATGGACAGGGGTTCATCCAGGGGATTGATGCCTTGTTGAATTGCACCGGCAATTAATGTTGTAAACAAGGTGATTACGAAGAGGAGTATATGAATGCGGGTGATGTTAGATTTATTCTTTTCCACGTGAGGAATTGAATCTACCTGATTTTCCATAAGAACATCTGCGAAAAAAGAGGGGGGATGTTCTCCCCCCTGTGTTATCCAAAATATTTTGCATATTCTAAAATAAATAATTTATTAGTATGAGTCCCTGACTGACTTCGATTTCACCTTTTGTATCCGATAATCAATCCGCTGAAGCAAACCGACCTGCATGGCGTGAACTCCTGTATAACGGGGGCGATAAACGAACCGGCACTGAAAAGATGTTAATGAACCCCTATTTCTTCGAATTGACTCTCTCTTTGAGTTCTTTACCTACCTTGAAGAACGGTAATTTCTTGGGGGCAACCTGAATGGTCCCACCTGTTTTCGGATTTCGTCCCGTGTAAGACCCATAATCCCTCACGACAAAACTCCCGAATCCCCGTATCTCTATTCGACCGCCATTCTTTAGTTCCTCGGTAAATCCTTTGAATATCAGATTCACAACATCGGTCGCTTGTCTTTCCGTCAGATTTTCCTTTTTACTCAACGCATCGATTAATTCGGATTTATTCATAAACCCCCCCCTTACATAACTGATTAATATATATGTCAACTGTGTCTGTATCCGTTGTTACGAGAGCCCGTCAGCATTTTCAGACTAGCAATGTTATTTAATGGTACGCCATGCAAACAACTCTTCGGAATAATAAATAAAACGCAACAATACCGCAATCCGGTATCAAAGATTGAGGAAGTATTATTCATTTCAATAGTAATGTCAAGTAAATTTTCCTAAATATTCCTACTGTTATGCCTTGACAAGGGCCAGCATTTCTTTCACTTCTCTCCTCTCGAGATATCTGAAATCACCAGGCCTAAGATTTTCCAGTCTCATGTTTCCGATGGCAACACGTATCAATCTGGTTACATTATACCCATAAGCATCGAAAAATCTTTTAATAATGCGATTTTTCCCTTCGTGGATGGTAATCTCTACCCATGTGCTTTTCTGATTCACTTTATCAATTCGAAGCCGCTCCGGCTTAAAGTAACCATCTTCAAGTCGTGTCCCACAACTCATTGCCTTCAATGTATCGCGTGTTATGAATCCCTTTACCTTAACCATATATGTTTTTGGAATCTCGAATTTCGGGTGCTGCATCCGATAAGCAAAATTACCATCATTGGTCATGAGGAGAAGTCCCTCTGAATCATAATCCAGTCTCCCCACCGGGAAAATCCTTTCCGGTATGCTCTGGAGGAGATCTGTTACGATCGGCCGATTCCTGTCGTCTCTCAGCGATGTGAGATACCCTGCCGGTTTGTTCAATAATACATATACGGTGGATGCGTCAACAGATATGAGTTTGCCGTCAACCCGTATCATGTCACTTCCACCTTTAACCTTTGTTCCCAGTTCAGTTACTATCCTGTCATTGACACTGACCCTGCCGTCCTTGATCATCTGTTCAGAAACACGACGAGAAGCGATTCCGGCTCGTGCCATCACTTTCTGGAGACGTTCCTCCATGTCACCATTATTCTCCCAGTTCTTTTAATTCCCGGAGGGTAGGCAACTCAGACAAATCTTTCAGGTTGAATACCTCAAGGAATTTCTTTGTGGTCCCGTATATGATAGGCCGCCCCGGAACATCTTTTCGACCTACGATCCGTATCATATTCTTTTCAAGGAGGCCTTTGAGTGTCCCGCTCACATTGACGCCACGGACTTTCTCGATTTCGGATTTCATGATGGGCTGCCGATAGGCGACGACTGCCAGTGTCTCAAGGGCGGCCCGACTCAACGAAACAGGCTTCAGGCCTGTGAATTTTTTTATCCATTCCGCCACATCTTGATGAGTTCTCAATTGATATCCACCGGCAACCTCAACAATACGCATGCCGCTCCGCCGTTCCTCATATTCACTTATAAGCAATTGAACAGTCTCCCTTATCTCCCGTTCGCTCATACCTTCAAGTACATGCGCAATTCTCTTCACCGTCAACGGCGACCCGGAAACGAATATAAGAGCTTCAATAACTGCTTTTCCATTATCCATTTATTCATCCACGGCAAGATATATTCGTATCGCCCCGAATGGCTCTACCTGATACGCCTTAACCATTCTGAGTTTTATCAGTTCCAACAGTGCAAGAAATGTATAGACTACTCTTAATCTATCAGTTATCTCACCCAACAAGTCAACAAAGGTAACCACCTTTTCTTCTGTCAGTTTTGCCATTATCTCATTGATGCGTTCTGAAAGTGAAATTTTCTCCGTGTCTATTTCCATGAGATCTTCGGCGATCATAGACGATACGATCTGCTTGAAGGCCTCGACCAATTGAAAAACGCTCATCTCCTCGAGCAGACATTCATCATCTTCATGCTCATCCTCGCCGGATGCCGTCCGGCTGAAGACATCCCGACCGAGAATGCTCATTGTATCAAGATTCAAGGCCGCTTCCTTGTATGATTGATACTCAAGCAGTTGCCGGGCCAGTTCATCCCGGGGATCAGCCGTCTCCTCCTCATCTTCATGAACGGGCAGGAGCATTTTCGACTTAATATGAATGAGCGTCGAAGCCATGACCAGATACTCGCCGGCAACGTCCAGATTCATTGACTTCATGAAGTCAAGGTACTCCAGATATTGTTCTGTTACAATTGCAATAGGAATATTATAGATGTCGATTTCGTTTTTCTTGATGAGATAAAGCAGAAGATCCAGCGGCCCTTGAAATATGTCTAATTTAATTTCATAGTTCATAGTCAGATCTTTATGGCATCCCTGACTTCTTTCATAGTCATTCTTGCTATCAGTGAAGCTCGTGCATTGCCGTCCGCAATAATTCCCTGCAGTTCGTCAGGATGATCGCGAAAATAATCCTGGCGCTCATGAACCGGTTTCAACCGTTCGATTATTCGCTCGGCGAGGCGTTTTTTACATTCAACACAGCCGATAAGAGCCTGTCGACAGTCTTCGAATATTTCTTCAACATCTGATTGCGCTGTATAAATCTGGTGAAAGGTAAACACATTACATATTTCAGGTCTGCCCGGATCTGATTTTCTCATTCGCTGTGGATCCGTGAACATGGACGCTACTTTCTGTCTAAGTATATCTCCACGATCACTGATATAGATTGAATTGTTGTATGACTTGCTCATTTTTCTTCCATCGATCCCGAGCAGCTTAGGGACATCCGCAAGCAACGGTTCCGGAATAGGAAATATTTCTTTGTACAGGTAATTAAATCTGCGTGCAATTTCGCGGGTCAACTCCACATGAGGAAGCTGATCAACACCTACGGGCACTCCATATGCTTTGTACATGATAATATCCGCCGCCTGCAATACGGGGTAGCCAAGGAAACCAAAGGTTGAAAGATCTTTCTCGGCCAGTTCGGTTTTTATTTCCTTATAGGTCGGATTTCTTTCCAGCCATGAAAGTGGTGTTATCATTGACAGCAGGGTAAAAAGCTCGGCATGTTCCATGATTTGTGACTGAATGAAGAGAGTACTTTTTTCTGGATCAAGGCCGACACTGAGCCAATCAATAATCATGTCCTTTCCGAACTCCCGAAGGAATTCCGTATCGCTGTAATCACTTGTAAGTGCATGCCAGTCGGCGACAAAGTAGAAACAATCATACTTTTCTTCGTTTTGAAGTGCAACCCAGTTTTCCAATGCTCCATGCAAATTGCCGAGATGGAGCCTTCCCGTTGGACGCATACCACTCAATATTCTTTTTTTCTTCACGCTGTTTCCTTATAGAATTTATAATGGGTGGGACTTATAACAGAAAGGGTATACTCTGTCAAACACAAGAAATCAGGGGGCAAAGCGATGCTGAAGCTATTGTCCGAGAGATATAAAAAACCCCCAACTCTGGCGATATTGGAGGTTTCTTAACCAACTGTGATTTTGCCCGCTTTACTTTACCTTGTCGGTCAGTCCTTTTCCCGGTTTGAATTTAACAACCTTCTTGGCCTTGATTTTGATTTTATCTCCCGTTTGAGGATTTCTGCCGGTTCTGGCTTTTCGCTTAACAACCGAGAACGTTCCGAACCCCACTAATCCCAGTTTGCCGTTTTTCTTGAGCTCCGTCGTCACCGTTTTAACGTAAGAGTCCAGCACCTTTGCCGCTGCGGCTTTCGAAATGTCAGCATCCTTTGCCATTACTGCAATCAGTTCCGCTTTTGTCATACCTTAATGCCCCCTTCCTTCTTTATAGTGTAGTTATTGCTGTATGACTGAAATATCTGACCCATACCCCCACGCAGACACGAATGATCGACATATTCAGCCATGGTCACCCCACCTTAGACAACATCAATATATCTAGAACGCGGCAATCGCTTAATTTTAAAATCCTGTAGCATAATGCCTCCGAACAATCAAGGGAAAATACCAAAAAATCAATCGGGAATACAGGCATATCGTGAGATTCAACGACATTTGACAATCCCATCCCTTTGTGCTACGTGGGCTCTGTGAGTGAGACAACCCTCCAATCAACCATGGCTGACATCTCATGAAAAACCGCACTAAGCTCCGGGACAAAATAGTCGGCTGGATAAAGCTGTCGAGACTCCCATTTCATACCGTAGGAGTTCTTCCTTTCATACTCGGGACCCTCGTGGCATGGAAGATAGACGGTATATTCGTTTTCTCTGTTTTTTCAATCGGCGTCACGGCGGTTATCCTTACTATGCTTGCCACATACCAGGCAGGAGAATATTTCGATTATCACGAAGACACGATTTCAAAATCCATATTTAAAAGTCGATTTGCCGGGGGATCGGGAGTGATTCAAGAAGGCACCGTGTCCCGTATCGTCCCGCTGAAAATCAGTGTTGCCGCTCTTATGGCCGCTGCCGGCATCGGATTATTCCTTCAGTTCTTTCTAAAGACAGGACCCTACACGATTCTACTCGGTGCTCTCGGTCTCTTCGGAGGATTCTTTTATTCGACGAAACCGGTTCGACTCGTGGACAGGGGGATTGGAGAGCTTGTGATAGGATTCTGTTACGGTTGGCTTCCCATCGCTTCCGCTTACTATATTCAGACAGGATATATACACCAGATTATATACTGGGTTTCCGTGCCCATCGGTATGACTATATTTAATGTCATTCTTCTCAACGAGTTTCTCGATTACCCCGGCGACACGGCAGTTGGAAAGAAAAACCTTCTCGTCCGATTCGGAAAGAGACACGGCGCATATCTCTATGCTGCAGTATCGTTCTGTGCCTGGATATCCGTCGTTCTCTCACTGAACGCAGGTATTCATTATCGTGTGCTCTACGGCTATCTACCGATCATTTTCCTTTCAGCATTCATTGTCGGAGCGATCCTGAAAGGTAAGTACGAAAATTATCAAACACTTGAGATCCTGTGCGGCTTCAACATTGTTGTAAACCTGGGAACGAACGGCTCGTTTATGCTCGCATTACTATAAGGATCAGGACATCCTCGTATACGCTGTAAAAGAGGAACGACGAACGGATAAGGGAGGGCAAGACATAAGCGTGAAAAAAACGAATTCCGGAATACTGCGTCACCATCATCCAACTCCAAAGCGGGTCAAACCTCCATTCTTGCCGCCGTCACTGCTCTTCAAACAATTAGGAAGTGCTTTGCTGATGGGGTATCTCAACGGCTGGAGAAAACTACCCCATTGGTTTATCCATAATGGGTTCAGATCCATTCCCGTGTCAAACGGTGCGCTCGGCATGGGCTGTATCGGCTATCCGGGACATCCTGCGTGGGAAGTTACATCGACGTGCAACTTGCGCTGTATTCACTGTCATGCGCTAAGCGGCAGGCCGAATCCAAACGACCTGACCACGGATGAAGCAAAAAAATTTATTGATGACCTGGCGGAAGTAGAGGAATTCAGGGCTCTCGTATATACAGGGGGAGAGCCTCTGGTCAGGCCGGACATATTTGAACTGCTCAGGCATTCCCGGGATGTCGGTTTTGCGAATATCATCGCCACAAACGGGACCCTCATTGATGAAGAAATGGCCTTCAAACTGAAGGAGCACGGTGTTGTATGCAACGCCATCAGTCTTGATGCCGCTGACCGTGATATGCATAACTTTATAAGAAACAGTCCCGTTGTCTTTGATCTGGTTCTACGGGCCATCGAAGCAACCAAAAAAGCGGGGATTCTTCTTCAGCTGAACGCAACGGCAATGGAAATCACCATGCCGTACCTTTCTGACCTTATCGATTTTGCCGACATGAATGATGCTGCGATCATGCTTATGTACCAGCTCGTAGCCGTCGGCAGGGGCGAAAAAATAGAAGAGGTGACACTGAAAAAAACAACGAATCAGCAGCTCAGCGATCTCATCGCGTCAAAACAAAAAGACATCAGCACCATCGTGGAACCCGTTGCAGGACCGCAATACTGGCCTCACATGCTTGAAGAAAAAGGATGGAATAACAACATATTGCTGAGAATCGCGGAAACGGTGTTTCATGGGTGTTCCGCCGGAAGAGGTTTTGTCTATATCAAAGCAAACGGAGATGTCTGGCCGTGCCCGTTCGTTGAAGTTACCGCAGGAAACGTGCGTCGTATGTCATTTAAAAGAATATATGAAGAATCCGACGTCTTCGTCAATCTGAGGAATCGGGAAGACCGGCTGAAGGGTCGCTGCGGTGAGTGCCGTTATCGAACACTCTGCGGCGGATGCAGGGGAAGGGCTTGGGCGTACACGGGAGATTACATGGCAGAGGACCCGAGATGCTTTATCAAGAAATAGCTTTCGAAGCCTGAGTTTTTCATCCCATCGTCTTTATTTTCTCTTCTTCACGAGAAAATAAAGTTTGCCTTTCTCCTTCATATGCCCTGCCATAATGCCTGCGACGTGGCCATTACCGCAGAAGAGATCAACTCTGCCGGGACCTTTGATCGCGCCTCCCGTGTCCTGATTGAGAACAAACCGGGAAAAGGGCTCCCATGCCGCGATTGAGCCATCTTCGGTAATAACCGGTTTTTTTGTTTGAATAAACGCCAGCACACCTTTCGGAAACAGTGACGAGTCGGTGGCAATGGACCGTCCCTCCGTAACGGGAACATTCAAACTTCCCACAGGTCCGTCTTCGACTATGCGGAAGAAAACATAGCTTTCATTATGATTCAATATGTCGGACATTTCTTCAGGATGCTCTCGAAGGTAGCGCTTGATACTCTTAAGCGACATGTTTTCGGCAGATATTTTTCCACGATCAATCAGGAGCCTGCCCACACTCCGATAGGGGTGACCGTTCGCCTGGTCATAGCTTATCTGGATATAAGAGCCATCCTGTAATCGTACTACTCCCGATCCCTGTATATGCAGAAAGAAAAGATCGACAGGATCGGCCAGCCAGGCAATCTCAAGTCCTCTTCCCATCAGACGGCGTGCCGTATCAATTTCCTCACGGGTATAATACGGCAGGATCTTCCCGTCTTCGTATCGCGCAATTATCCGCTCTCCCGCATATTTTTCACGGAATACCTCCAGATTGACCACGATATGATCATCAGGTGTCTTGTAAACCGGGTAACGGTATTCCTCCGTTTCCTCGCGTGACCCATCAAGCACGGGGGCATAATATCCGGTAAACAAAACCCCTCCTACACCGTCACTGCCGACGGATTGATAAATGTCAAATAACTCCTCAATCCTCTTACGAAAGGCTTCGGCAGAACCGGAATACCGAATGATGTCGAGAAAAACCAACAGCGATTCTTTGAGTTCAGCAACGGAATAATCCACGTTGCCGAATCGACAGAGTCGATCCTCCGGCAGACGATCGAAATACTCCAGACTCCTCAGCACCGCCGGTTCAAGAAGTTTTCTATCAAGATCATCCGCAAACAAAGGATAATCCCGCGGTAAAATGGGGACAAGCGGCAGTTGCGGTTTCTCAACTGATACGGTGCACCCAAAAAACAGCAAAAACAAACAGAGAAACAGGACACCATAACGGGAATTCATTTACTCCTATACTCCCCATGCACCGCAATAATTGCAGTTATTGTCATCATTATTTCTCCGATATCAGTTTCAATTTTTCACTACTATACCACACACTGATACCGCGCAGATTACAGAGATAACGAATATAAAGCCATTCCATCAGATTAAGGAGAGATCGTCACCCTGCACGATGTCGTCTTACAACTCAAGTATCATAGCCACTTCGTCACAGTAGTCGGGATACTTGGGACATTTAAAGCAATCGGACCATATCTTCTCGGGGAGCCCCTGCCTGTCAACCTCCACGAAACCGAGCGTTCCGAAGAATATGTTCTGATAGGTAAGAGTAAATATTTTCAGAAGATCCAATGTAATGGCTTCGGAAACACACGCCTCGACAAGCCTGCGTGCAATTCCTCTGCGCCTGAATTCATCCTTCACGAACAGCGACCGTATCTCTGCGAGGTTTTCCCAGAAAATATGCATGGCACAGAGTCCGACAATTGCATTGTCGGTCTCATCGACATAAACGAAGAAATCACGGAGGCTACCGTACAGGTCCATGAGGGACCGAGGAAGCATCTCACCTTTTGCCGCAGAATCATTGATCATTCTATGAATGATTTTTACATCACTGACCTTTGCTTTTCGTAACATTTCACATCTCCACCGTTCGGGACACGTTGATACATTCTGCGATTACATTGCCTGCCGTTTGTGGCAGGCCGATCTCAACATCTCTTGGGCATGTTCCCTGGTTTTCTCGGTAATCTCCACGCCTCCGAGCATTCGCGTTATTTCATTCAGTCGTTCCTCTCCCGAAAGGAGACGTACTTCCGTGTTTGTTTTCTTCCCTTCAACTTTTTTTGCTACAAGAAAATGATGATCTCCGAAACAGGCGATCTGTGGAAGATGACTGATGCAGATCACCTGATGGTGATTCGCCACCTCCTGAAGCTTGTGCCCGACGATCTCCGCCGTCGCACCCCCGATTCCCGTATCGACCTCGTCAAATATTATCGTACCGACCGATCCGGTTCGGGCAAGTACTTTTTTCATTGCCAAAACAATTCGTGACAGCTCCCCTCCCGAGGCTATTCGATTCAAAGGTTTCGGTTCCTCGCCGATATTCGTAGAAAGATAAAACTCGGGAATGTCACAACCCCTGTAATGAATCTGCGGTTCGCCTGCGGCATTATCTAACGGCTGATGAAACCGAACCTCAAAAAATGCACTGGCCATACGGAGTGTGTGAATTTCCCGTTCGATTTCATCCTTGAGTCGTACAGCTACATCAGCACGTCTTGCCGACAATTCACGAGCGCTTGCCATCACCCGTTCCTTCCGGCGGTCGATTTCCCCCGAAACGCGTTCGATTTCATCTTCAACGGATGATATTGTTTTAAATTCATGTTCAATATCACATTGTTTTCTGAGAACTTCATCGAGTGTTGCCCCGTATTTCCGTTTCAACCTGCTCAGGTATTCCAGGCGATTATCGACCTCCTCAAGCCGCTCAGGGTCGTACACTATTCTATAAGTGTAATCCCGCAACTCCAGGGCAGTCTCCTCCAGAGAGAAGTATATCGAATCAAGATCGTCTGTCGAAACACCAAGGCTCGTATCGATTTCACGTATTTCCTTGACATCCCCGATTACTCTGCTCAGTCGTTCCAGCACGGAATCTTCGCCCGCATAGAGAATATCATGGGCGTTTCGCGCATGCTCATTTAATTGTTTTGCATTTCTCAGTATCTTCTTTTCGTCCAGTAAAGCAGTATCTTCACCGGGCGTAATATGTGCATCGATGATTTCCTTCAATTGAAATTTCAGGAATCCTTCCCGTTCCTGCTTGTTTCCGTTTTGTAATTCAAGCTCGGCCAGATACCCCTGAAGATTACAAAAGTCCTTGTAGAGAAGGGAATACTGGTTTCGAAGGGGCATAAGTTGACCGAATTCATCGAGAATATCAATATGATTATCCGCATTCAAGATTGTCTGGTGCTCGTGTTGACTGCACACGTTTACCAGCGACTCGCTCAATGATGAAAGACTTCCAAGCGTGGCGAGATTTCCGTTAATATATATTTTATTTTTCCCCGATCGAGAGACAATCCGCTTCACGACAAGATCGTCATCTCCGTCACATCCAATCTCTGCAAGTTTATCCTTTATTTCGTCTCTTCCTGTTATGTCAAACAAGGCTTCAACGACGGCGGTCTCTTCAGAGGATCGTATGAAGTCAGATGAAGCCCTGTCCCCCAGCAGCAGTCCCACCGCCCCGATAATAATGGATTTCCCCGCTCCGGTTTCACCAGAAATAACATTGAGCCCCTCTACAAACGAAATTTCAAGGGTATCGATAATGGCGAGATTTTGTATTTTCAGCTCTCGTAACATAGTCCTTTTATGGTGATCCTCCCCATCCCAATTTTGTACGCAGAATTTCCAGGTAATCCCGATGAGGTGAATCGATGAGATTAATATAATAATTCGACTTGCTGACATGTATGGAATCACCGGACCGTATAATTTCGGAAATCTGTCCGTCCAGCGTCGCAGCAGCACTTTCATCGTTCGTCAATAACACGACCCTGACGTCGGAATAAGGCGGAAGCATAATCGGCCTGTTGGTCAGCGTGTGGGGGCATATGGGATTTATGATGATCGATTCGAGGTCCGGAATGACAATCGGTCCTCCTGCAGAGAGCGAGTAAGCTGTGGACCCCGTCGGAGTTGATACAATCAGACCATCTGCTTTGAATGTCGTCAGGTAGCGATCATTGACAAACGTTTCCAGATTAATCATACCCGACAGATTCCCCCTCGTAATGACAACGTCATTCAATACGGAATACTCGCGCGGCACGCTGTCTCCCGTCTCCATAACAACGTCGAGCATCATTCTCCTTGTCGTCGTATAGGCTCCATCAAGTATCAACTCCATGGCGCTGAATATTTCGTTCAGATTAACCACGGTCATGAATCCGAAACCACCCAGGTTGATACCCACAACGGGAACCTCGCAACCCCTGAAAGAACGACCCGCCCTAAGAATCGTTCCGTCACCGCCGAAAACGACGATGAGATCGACTGCTGCAGAAAGTTTTGTTCCCTCAACAGCGGATGCGGAATCAATTTTTACGGCAATCTCATCGTCAAGCAGGACCTCCAGCCCCTTGTGTACGAGCCAGTCACGGAGGCGACAGGTATACTCAACGGCGCTTTCCTTGGTGACGTTTGCTATGATACCGACTTTCCCGATCGCTTTCCCCATGATGCGCACCTCTCTCACCGCCGCTGATGATTTATCACATTGTCCCATATCCGCGCTTTTGCCAAACACGCCGATTCCCCGTAAGTAACCATTTTATCGAATGATTACGGTGAGAAAAGACAATCAATCTGTCGGAATATCTATCACAAAACCATAAAGGTGTCTATTTGTAATTCCAAAAGGGCCGGCAATGAGTGTTATGGACTTGACAGGCTTATGGAATCTGCGCTACGTAATCTTTCAGCAACGCGACTCGGAAGGAATTATGGGATTACTGAAAGGACCTGTTACGGCAACAAAATATCGCGTCACCGGCACTGTACCGGATGACTTCAGAAACTTTGTCGATGAACGGATCAAGCACTTTGCCTTCTCGGGATTATCAACAGGCGAGGCGGAAAAGTCCATAGGGTGGACCAGCATCGACAATATCCTTGATACCGATTTTTCATACGCCAATTATTCGATTGCCAATTACCTGATTTTCTCACTCAGGATTGATCGGAAGGTTGTTCCCACGGCGCTGCTGAAATTAAAAGTCCTCGAAGCGGAAAAGGAGCTGTTGACGCAGCGTAACACCGAGAAAATCTATAAAGCTGAGAGGAATGATCTCAAAGACCGGATACATTTGAGTCTTATGAACCAGACACCGCCCATCCCCGCAACGTTCGAGGTCTGCTGGAATGTCTCCGAAGGATGGCTCCTGTTCGGCTCTCTTTCCGAAAAGGTCAAGGAAGATTTTGTCGATCTCTTTTCAAGAACTTTTAACCTTTCCCTGCGGCCTTTTGTCCCGTGGGATATGAAGTATGCGGACCCCGTAACAGCCCGTCGTATTGCTTCCATTTTTGACGCCGGTCTTTCCGGCAGCGATCCCATAAAAGGCAGTGAAGACGCAGGGGGCACGGACCTCTCATTTCTGGGAAGGGATTTCCTGACGTGGCTTTGGTTTAAAAGTGAAGAACGTGGAGGGACTGTTATGGTTCCCGATGTGGGAGATGTGGCGATGCTCTTTGTTCGGAAACTGATTCTCGAATCGGGTGAAGGTCCCTATTCTGAAACAGTTTCATGTCAGGGAATGCATTCAAATCTGACGGAAGGAAAATCCGCCCTCCGACGTGGCAAGAAAATCAAAGAGGCGCGGATAAAACTCGCTGTCGGAACCGATGAAACCGAATTCAGCTTCAAGGCCGATACTTTTCAATTTCAGACCTTGAAATTTCCCCCGTCATTCACCATGGAAGAAGATGAGAACGATCGCGAAGGAAGAATCCTTGAAAGAATATCCATCGTGGAAAAGGGGATCGGGCTTATGGAACAACTCTTTGCGTTTTTTCTCAGTAAGCGAACGCTGCCGGCATGGACAAGCGATGAGGTGCCCAGAATGGGCAAGTGGATGCAGGAATGATTTTCAGGACAGGATATCATAGATCCTATGAATACCATATCGTTTGATTAGTCCGGCAGAGAACCAAAAAAAGCCGGCATGATGACTCACACCGGCTTTCTTACAGAATTATTCGCCTGATTTTATGGCAATCTTCTTCCCGGCAGGCGTGGCCTTCGTCGTTTTCGGAACAGTTATATGAAGCACTCCCTTTTGGAATGCCGCTTCAATCTTCTCCTTCTCAACTTGCTCGGGGAGTGGGATTGACCGATGGAATGAACCATAGCATCGCTCAACATGCCAATAGTTTTTATCCTTTTCTTCTTTCTCCTCCTTTTTTTCTCCCTTCAGGATCAGAATATCTCGATCGAGAGAAACGTCAATGTCTCTTTCGTCCATACCGGGGAGCTCTGCAGTAATTTCTATCGCAGTCTCAGTTTCTTTCACATCGATCTGTGGTGAAAATTCCGGTCTCCATATACCAATATCTTCATGTCTCATCGCTTCACCGCCATGGAAAAGCGAATCAAACAACTGGTTCATCTGTCGCTGCAGGGTTACAATCGGGTGTTCCTGCTCTCGTCGTTCAGGAAGATGTTTTCTCATTCTGTTTCTGGTTATGAGATCCCTTATTGTCATTATTTCACTTCTCCTTTCATTATGCACCCTTAACCTTTATCTTTTTCGGCAGAAGCGGTTTGGCTTTGGGAAGTATAAGCTGTAAAACTCCATTCTTAACCCTTGCCTCGATATTGTCATGATCTATTTCATCGGAAATCGTAAATGAACGCCGATAATCGCCTATGCTGTATTCTGCATAGGCAAGTTCATAGTCCCTGTAACGCTCCGGTTCAACAGAACCAAGAATGGTCAGAACGCCTTTTTCCAGTGTAATATCGAGATGACGCTCGTCAACACCGGGAATATCTGCCAAAAGCACAATCGCATTGCCTTTTTCCATAATATCCACACGGGGGATAAAGACCGGTCTGTTCCTCGTTGTCTCCGTTTCCATGGGAGACATTTCTTTTGTAACGTCTATATCTTTTTTTGTCTGATCCATGCCGGCACCTCCCTTACTCGGTTTTGATTCGAATCTTTTGAGGTTTTTCTTCCTCGATGCGTGGAAGCATTATTTTGAGGACTCCTTTTTCATACGTCGCGTCTACGTTGTTTGCATCGGCCCGGAACGGTAGCTTGATCTTCCGCTTAAAATTACCATGTGCCCTTTCCTGACGGTGATAGTGCTCATCTTCCCCAAGTTCCTCGCGGGGCCTACTGCCGCTGATGGTCAGCATGTCTCCCTCAACAGATATATCAACACTATCGGGATCAACGCCGGGAATTTCCGAAGTGAGTATGAGGTCATTTTCGCTCGACCACACATTGATTGCAGGATAACCCGTAGCATAGGCCACGCTCTCACCTGAAAAGAGCCGGTTCATCTCCCGTTGCACGCGATCCATTTCACTCCACATATCCGACATCCTTCCGAATCGTCTGTTTGATGGCAACCACATAAACACATCCTCCTTTCTTATGAGTTACTGTCAGTCGTCTTATCTCAATAAACCAATCATATTAGGCATTTGTTGATATAATAATCACGATGTACCTATTGTCAAGGTCCTGTCGACATGAAAGATTCCGGTCCAATCAGTAAAATTATTATATGGAGTTTCTGGATCACATCTGCTAATGAAACCGAGCGGAAATGAGGATTATTATGAAGATACCATCAAGAACGGAGTTCTATCGAATTGTATGCGACATGGGAATGCCGGACCATATAATCATTCACTCACTTCAGGTGAGCCGGGTCGCCATATTACTGGTCGATGCGATTACCGCAACAGGTATCAGGATTAATCGCGATCTTGTCGATGCAGCGGTTCCGACGCAGTGTGGGACATCCTCTGCAATCCGATTCACCTCATCGACTTCTTGATCAACCGTGCAGAACGGTATCAGCCACATTGGCAGTCTCACGGGGCATCATCCTCTGTATGTTCTCGTTCTCTCAACTTCTTCAGAAGACTCTCCTCCCATTTCCTGTTTTTTTCTTTGATGCATTCGGAACAATAGGGTCCATAGCCACATTGCCCTTTGCAGTATTCGTAATAATCTTCGTGCTTCTTTTTTTTATCCATAAGAATAGTCTTTCTTTCTGATTTATATTGCTTTTCATCGACAGATATCATTCCGAGTGCCTGTCATCTTTGACCGGTCCGCAGTCAGCATTCAGCCCACAGAAGAATGCCACGGGAAAATGGAATTAATGTGTTATACAAACCACCCCTCTTCATTCGTCATTGGTCATTTCCAGCGCTGAGATGACAGTATATATACGATACGATGCAATAATATAATCCCCCATTTAATGCTTTGCAACTTACAAATTCCTTGAATGCTGCTGCACCCTCTTTTTCGTTTCTGCCCGTTGCGAGCAACATCGATCAAAGATGCGCGACATGCAAAGTCCACCGATTCAGCTGTTGCAATGAAGGGGAAAATACTATATGTGCACTTGGAAAAGACAGGAGCAAATGGTGGAACATATGAAAACGCGTATCACTGAACTCTTCGGAATCGAGTATCCCATACTGCTGTCGGGCATGAGTTGGATCAGTGTTCCCACAATGGTTGCGGCGGTTTCAAACGCCGGAGGTCTGGGAATTCTCGCAACAGGCCCCATGGATCCTGACCAGACGAGGCATGCAGTTCGTCAAATCAGAGAGCTGACAGATAAACCATTCGGCGCCAATGCAACGCTTCTCTTTCCGGGATCAGCGGATAATGCCAGAGTCCTTCTCGAAGAACGTGTTCCTGTTATTAACTTCTCCCTTGGAAAAGGCGATTGGATTGTCCAAACAGCACACGAATACGGCGGAAAAGTCATTGCCACCGTTGTGAACAGCAGACACGCCCGGCGAGCTCAGGACTACGAAGCGGACGGGGTGATTGCCACCGGTCATGAAGCCGCGGCACATGGAGAGGCGGTAACGTCGCTCGTCCTGATACCCAGCCTCGTTGATTCCCTTGATATCCCCGTTATCGCTGCAGGAGGATTTGCCGATGGCAGAGGTCTCGCAGCGGCCCTTGCTCTCGGGGCGGACGGCATTGCCATGGGAACCCGCTTCATGACGACACAAGAAAGCCCCCTTCATGAAACGTACCAGAACCTGTCTCTTAAAAAAGACGTCTTCGATACAATTTACTCGGACCGCTTTGACGGAATCCCCTGCCGGATTCTGAAAACACCGGCAGCACATCGAGCAATCAAAAAGGGCCTCGATCTTCCCGCCGCTGTGATTAATTCCCAAGAAATCGCACGGCAACTCAAGCTTCCTTATTTCAAATTATTTCTCGGTGTCCTTGCGTCCGGATGGAAAAATGCCCGTATGCTTGCATTCATGGCTAATGCATTCAAGGCAATCCGTATAGCAACGGAGAACGGCGACACTGAGAGAGGTGTGCTTCCCGTCGGTCAAGTTACAGGTCTTCTTCATGATGTCCCGACCGTTTCCGAACTTATGGAACGGATCGTTGAGGAAGCCGGGGCTGCTCGAGGGCGATTGGACAGAGTTATGAAGTAATTGATCTCTGCGTGTGGATCGTCGTTCGTGATTCTCGAGAACATCTCATGCGGAGACCAACCCTGCGAAAATCATGGACCACGATCCACTACGCACCAATCAATGCTAATCCTTAACCATGAGGAGCAGCGGTTCTATATATTTCGGATCTTCCTGATCAATTTCATCAATAATGTGCTTATGAAGGCGTCGCTTCATTTCACCGAAGGTACCGCGGTTCTTTGTAAAGGATTTAGCAAATTTCATCGTTTCATCCAGTAGTGCATCTATATTTTCACAGGCCTTGTGGATAACATGATGTTCTTCCATTTCCCGAGCAAAATAACGATTTCCCGTTAATATCATTTCGTTGAATTTATAAGACGGAATCACTTTCCTGAGAAAAGCGGTCATCCCCGGAAGCAGGGGGATACCGATATCGACCTCGGGGAAAAAAAAGAATCCCTGATCGGCTCTCATAAACCTGAAATCACAGGCACAGGAAAGAATCAGGCCGTTTGCCACGGCATGTCCGGAGATACAGGCAATCACCGGCATGGGATACAGGAGAATCCGTTTAAAGACCTCATTCATCCCATACATGAAGCCTCTGATTGCTGCCAGATCACCCTCCTTCATCCGCCCTGACAACCACGCCAGATCAATTCCCTGAGACCAGTTTTTTTCATCATTCGATACAATAACCACGGAGGAAACCGACGTATCCTCCTGAATCTCATCGAGTGACGCCATCATGGCTTTGCAAAAGGCGGGATTGTGACGATTTTCGCCGTTCGCCATGGTTATAACTGCAACGGTTTCTTCTCTTCTCCACTCTAAAACAGACAGGTGCTCCTCCTTCGTATACATTTGATTCCTTTTTTACTCTCTCCTATCCGCAGCGGTCTTGTATTCAACCATACGAAAGACACAATCCGCCACGTCATAATAATCGCCGGGTCCTCCGATTGCCGGAATTGTCGACACGCCATAATCAATCAACAACCGGGATACCTTGTCTATAAACAGCGTGCCCGGCTCTTTTTTCTTCGAAACAAGTTCCTGCATGCGATGATCCCCGTTAATACAATTAGTTGCCGATGTACCCTCATCAACAAGAATCACAGATGAACCGACTTCGAGAAATTCGATAATATTGCCGGCTGCGATGTGCTGCCACTCGCATTATCACTCAAAAAGGCCTGCGTATTCCTGCCGAACGGCGAACTAATTATGAAAGAAGAAATATTAATCTTCTCAATCCGTCATCCGCCCTGATTTTTAAAGCGGATGGATTTGATTCAACCCGTTTTCTTCCTTCTCCCTGATATGGTTATAGACACCCGATTCGAACTCCCTCATCTGCAGGGTCGGTTTGCCGTAATATCCTCCACCGACCATAAGGGTCATATATCGAGGGATACCCATCCTCGAAACGGCGCCGCTGTTCGGTGTTTGAATTGTTACGACGGAAACCCCATGATAAATCGTGCTTCCGTCGTATTCACACGAAATGAAAACGGATGTCCGCTCCAATATTTCCTGCCCCGAAGGATCGATGATATTGGCACCGTCTTCTAAGGTTTCACGGTCACCACGACAGCATAGCACCGTTGCAGATGCAGATTTTCTTGTCGGATGATCTCGAAGCGCTTTCTCTCGGCCTGCGTTGTCATAAAGCCTCGACCGAAACCGAGCTATCGCCTGGAAAACCATGACGCAAGCCTCACTGGAAAACGCAAAAGGATCACCCTGAACAAGATCGATGAACAGGTGATGTCCCCGACACTTATAAATACCAATGATATCCTGATATGCTTTGTATCCACGACCGTCTATTCTTTTCAGAAGATTTTTCAGATCGTCGCATCACCGGTCTCGGCTTTTTACACGGTCATGCACACGAATCTACCCGTCCCCGGGGGAAAAAGCAAACCTTTTCCGACACGGATAATTGATCCTTTGTGGAGGCTTCTGAGAATTCCACCTATGATATTCTCATGAACGCTTGACAGGTAGAGCAAATAATGATATCTTTCCAAGCATGGCAGCTAGAAAAAAAGAAACCGAATTTAATGATTATTTCGATTTCCTCTGGAAACATGCCCGATCTCAAAAAATGAGCAAAGGGACGTTCATGAAAGCATCAGGACTCTCTCCGCAGCGGTTCAGCGAGTTTTCGCAGCAAACTCGAAATATTACCGGGGAATACTTCCTTAAAATGATCGGTGGTTTGGGATTAACCCCGGAAGATGTGGAAACACAGAGTGGAATGCGCTTTTCGGATGAGCAGAGTATCCAGCTTCAGTTCGATGGTTTTGTGAACAGCCAGCGGTCTTTTATCGAAGAACTCATGAAAGACCCTGTAAAGCTTCAAGTCTGCAAGACAATCATAAGGCTTAAAGGCGTGTGGAATAATCCATACGTTAAAAAGCTTTATTCGGCCGTTGCCGACATGGGAACACGCAGTCGCACATCGGAAGCTTCCTGAGGATTATTGATGATGACGTAGAGGCTGGACCGAATCAAGGATTCGTGGTCCTAGGGGGATTTTTTTGACTGTTGTTTCCCTTTATCGTTCATGATGAGCGTCAGCACATTTTTGTTGCCTTGGCGCTGATACTTGATATCATCAGCTATTCGACGTATGAGTAACACACCAAGCCCTCCCAGTTCTCTGTTTGTAATATCGGCTGTCAGATCTGGTTCAGATACGGTCAGTATGTTAAACGGCTTTCCGCCATCGACAATTTGAATAATCAACTGCTTGTCGTCATCTGTACTGCAGGCAACTTCCATATCTCCCTTGATATCATTATAGGCATACCGGCAGATATTCACGAGAGCCTCCTCGATCACCAGTTCTATGCTTTCTATATTTCGTCGACTAAAACCTTCTCCATTCGCGAAGTTTCTTACAAATTTCGTGAATTGTTTTACATGCTCGATTTCAGCCGGTAACTTTATCCGTCCATCCATATATTGTACCACCATCGGACAATCATATTTCCGACAAAGCGTCTTCAGTGTTATCGTATATGGTAAAGATTGAAACAAATTGTGTTATTTCGAACACTTCTTTCACTGCACCGGTGAGACTGGAAAGAACCATCGTACCATTCTTATCCTTAAGCATCTTCGCTATGGCCAATATGCTTCGCAATCCGGCACTGCTGATATATTCCAGTTCCTTGAAATCAACGATGAATTTTATTTTTTCATCGGCGATGTATTTTCTCATCTTTTCTTCAAATGCCGGCGCAGTTACTTCACCCATTCTGCCCGTAACAGAAACAATCGTAACGTCCCGTTCCTTTCTCGTATTTATTTCCATAATTTCCCCCGCGGTTGGCGTAAACAATATTATTTCAAGCAGTTAGAATATATAATCCGCAGCATCCCGAAAATCACCGTGTGAATGTTACATATCAAATCCGCACCGTCGTTACAACCAATAACATAGGTGCCTGTTGAATTCCCGGTTGCATTATTCCTTTACAAGGTTCAATTAAGGAATACATCTCATATTCAACACAACCTAACAGTATTCGCAAATATTAAGTACTCCTAATGAACAGCCGACTTGAGAGCCTCGATTTTCTGTGCTAGAATCCTTTCCCAGTGCTGAAAGACAAAAGAATGGCAATGGCAAAAAACAAAATCCCTATGACACCGGCAATTCGAATGCTTAAGGAAAACGGTGTTGATTTTATATCGTGCCCCTATAAATATGAGGAACGAGGCGGTACCAAGGCAGCATCTCGGGAACTCGGCATTGATGAGCATGTCACCATCAAGACAATCGTCATGGAGGACGATGTAAAAAACCCTTTTATCATCCTGATGCACGGTGATAAAGAAATCTCGACAAAAAACATGGCCCGTGCGTTAGGATCAAAAACGGTTGCTCCATGCAATCCCCAGACGGCACAGAAACACACAGGGTATTTGGTCGGAGGGACGTCTCCGTTCGGAACGAAAAGGAGGCTCCCCATATATGCCGAAGAAAGTATTATATCATTGCCGAAAATCTATATTAACGCAGGTAGGAAGGGACTCCTTGTTGAAATGTCACCAGAGGACCTTGTTAAAATTCTCAATCCCACTCTTGTTTCTGTGGGATATTAATGTACAAGAGGGAATGATATGGATCATAATGGTGTAATTCTACGGTGTCCGACATGTAATGCAAAAAACCGTATTCCAGAGCACCGCCTCTATGACCGACCGGTATGCGGAAAATGCCGCACACCATTGCCGACAAACATGCATCCGGGCCGGCCCATCGACATTACCGACGGAACATTTAAAACAGAGGTTCTCACTGCCCCTGTGCCGGTTGTTGTCGATTGCTGGGCCCCATGGTGCGGTCCCTGCCGTTTAATTGCACCGATCCTCGATCAGCTTGCATCGGAATACGCGGGCAGGATAAAGATAGCAAAACTGAACGTTGATGAAAATCCTTTGACGGCATCGCAATTCGATACACGAAGCATCCCTACCATGCTCTTTTTTAAAAACGGCATGCTCGTGAACAGACTGGTCGGTGCTCTGCCGAAAGCGGCAATTGAGCAACAACTGCTGTCGCTCATTGAAAAGTCATGACAGTACCTCTTTCAGATATATAGATATCAAAGAGTAACTAACGGACATGATTATGATATTCGATAAGCTTTTTTTCGATAATTCACATGGCAGTTAAATTTAACATCACGTTTGTGGAAAGAACGATTCCGAAAGATCCGAGACTGGCGGCTCTGAAATACTGGTGTGGCAGATTTCAACGCGTGAACCTGACACCATTGTATCACAATCGATCGCTGGGGAACCTCAGTTTCAGGCTTCATGAGGATGGTAACGCGTTCGTTATCACCGCAGCAGCCCTTGCGCTGAAAGATACGTTAACCGACGACTCCTTTGTCATTGTGCACTCATACGACAACCTGAGTCGGACCATTATCGCATCAGGAACAAGAGAACCTTCTTCCGAGAGTGTCCTTCACTACGGCGTGTATGCGGCGCGACACGACACAAATGCCGTGTTCCATGGTCATTCAGGAAGAATTCTCCGGACATCCGACGTGCTCGGACTGACGACAACAAGAAAATTCGAAGACTACGGGTCGTTAGAACTGGCGGCAAGTGTTCTTGAGGTTCTTGACGACGAGTCGTTTATCGTCATGAAGAACCACGGATTTCTTTCCCTCGGTCGGACAATGGATGAGGCGGGTACCCGTGCTCTAGAGATATGGGAACGGGCAAAATCAATCAAGACGGCACGGGAAGTGTAAATGCGTCAAAGCAGGAAAGCGGAAAGAACGGGACACATTGAACCATGGAACATAAACAATTTTTCAACCTTTATCATCAGGGTTTTATACGGGTAGCCGTCTGCATTCCCGACATCAAGGTTGCCGATCCGACATATAATAGCCGAACCGTTCTGTCATTGATTAAAGAAGCCGCCGGACAGAATGCCGTTATGGCGATTACGCCGGAACTGGTTATATCGGCATATTCGAACGACGACCTTTTTCAACAGGATGTGTTGCTGTGCAGAGTCCTTGATCAGCTGCAGTTCATTATCGATGAAACAATCGATATACCATGCGTCATTGTCGTGGGAGCTCCTTTACGGGTCGATTACCTCCTTTTCAATTGCGCTGTTGTTATATACCGGGGAAACATACTCGGTATCAGTGTAAAGTCCTATCTCCCAACCTATCGTGAATATTATGAACTGCGTCAGTTCAGTCCCGCAGCGGAAATGGTGTCAACCACCATTGACCTTTGTGGACAGAAAGACATACCGATCGGGGCGGATCTTTTATTTTCCGTGAAAAATATCAGGAACTTCACCTTCTACGTTGAAATCTGCGAGGATGTGTGGGTTCCCATTCCACCGTCAAGTTTTGCAGCCCTTGCCGGCGCCACCGTCATCTGCAATCTTTCCGCATCAAACATAACTGTGGGCAAATCGGAAGATCGACACCGACATATTGCCGATCAGTCGGCACGGTGTATATCTGCGTATCTGTATTCGTCGGCAGGATTCGGAGAATCGACGACCGATCTTGCCTGGGATTCCGATGCCGTAATTTATGAGCTCGGGACCTTTCTGGCCGAGTCACATCGATTCTCGAAAACATCTCAGATAATTTATGCCGACATCGACCTTGATCGACTCGTTCAGGAACGACTGCGCATGCGAAGTTTCGGACACAATGTCCGCGACTTCAAGAAAAAGCTGAAAACATTTCGTACCATTCAGTTCGATGCAACACCGCTTCAGAACGACGGCAAGCAACTCCCTGAACGAGATATACCAAGGTTTCCCTATGTCCCCGATGATACTCAGAAACGTGATGAACTTTGTTACGAAGCATATAATATCCAGGTTCATGGACTTGCCAAAAGACTGAACTCGTCGGGCATTGAAAACATTGTGATCGGTGTCTCCGGGGGCCTCGATTCGACCCACGCATTGATTGTCGCCGCCCATACGATGGATCTGCTGGACCTGCCGCGGACAAACATAAAAGCATATACCATGCCCGGTTTTGCGACATCCGATAAGACACATACCAATGCACGGCGGCTTATGGAAGCACTCGGCGTCGAATCAAATGAAATCGATATCAGACCGAGCTGCATGCAGATGTTCAAAGATATCGGCCATCCCTATGCCGACGGTCAGCATGTTTACGACGTAACCTTCGAAAACATTCAGGCGGGGGAACGGACATCTCATCTCTTCCGCATTGCCAATCTTCGCGATGCTCTCGTAATCGGAACCGGAGATCTGAGTGAACTGGCCCTTGGCTGGAGCACCTATGGCGTCGGTGACCACATGTCCCATTACAGCATCAATGCGAGTGTTCCAAAAACACTTATCCAGTATTTGATTCGTTGGGTTGCCCGTCGTGGGCACTTCGGCGTTGATACGTCGGCGGTATTGACTGATATTCTTGAAACCGAAATCAGTCCGGAACTTATTCCCGGACTCACCGACGATCAACCAGGTCAGAAATCTGAAACGACAATCGGACCCTATGAACTTCAGGATTTCAACACCTATTATGCGACACGATATGGTTATCTCCCTTCCAAAATCGCATTTCTCGCTTACTGTGCGTGGCACGACAAGACGAAAGGACGATGGCCCGACGTGCCGGAAGACCGGAGGAATGAATACTCAATAGGTGAGATTAAGCGCTGGCTTGATGTATTTCTGTATCGCTTTTTTAAAACGAGCCAGTTCAAGCGTTCATGCATTCCGAACAGTCCGAAAGTCGGATCCGGCGGTTCTCTCTCGCCACGGGGAGATTATCGTGCACCGAGCGACAGCGAGGCAACGATCTGGCTTGAAGAAGCGAAAAAAATACCGGAAAGCGACAACGAAAAACAGATTGTGGATCGTCGCTCATAAATCATGATCGGCATTTACGGCAGAACAAAAAAACCGTCACGGCAATCAATGATGGCCGATATTCAAAACACGTATTCAGGAGATAACAACATGGCACAACAGGATTCTTATGGTGATTTTGATGCGACGGAACTGTATTGCCCAAAATGCAAGCGCGCCGTCCCGGTGAGAAAAAAACTGCTGCTGGTTCTGTCCAACGGAGACAAGTACGATTACAGTTGTGTTTTCTGCGGAACCTCGCTGGGAGATAAAATGGATTTGAGGAAAAGACCGTTCACCGCCCTTATTCGATAACTCCCGCTACACGGAACGAAAACGAGGAACATCAAAAAACCGGTCCGACCAAAGCTCAATAAAAAAGCCATGGCCTTGCGTGCCATGGCTTTTTCTTTTCTTTAACTGATCGATTATCGTCCGATAACGTAACGATAAGGATCGACTTGTTCTCTCAGAACAGTAAGTTCCTTCTGTGTCGGAGGATGGGTGTCTTTTATCTTTTTGGCCTTCAGGAGCTCAAATCCGCAGTTATCCTGAACATCTTTCTCGGAATATCCTGGATTAATCGATATGATTCTCATCCTCTTGGATTCCGGCTCAAAGTCGAAGACGGCCATATTGGTAATTATTCTGTAAGGCCCGGTGCCTTTCGGAAGACCTGATTCATCCCTTGAATTTCCTCCCTGCAGATAGCCGGGAGTTGTAATGAAATCACACTTTTCCGTAAACCGCTGGCTGTCCTGAGGAGTCATAATCATCATATTCCAGCAGAAAGAACCAAAATCATTGGCTCCACCACTCCCTGGGAATCTGACCTTCGGTTTCTGGTGATCCGGCCCTATCCGGGTTGAATTTAAATTACCATACATATCGATCTGAGCGCCACCGAGGAATGTATAATCCACCATACCCCGGCAGAACGCCTCCATGGTATCGGTCATACTTGTCGCTTGAGAGGCCTTCCAGATGGTTCTGGAATCACCGACAGAAATCGGCATTTCGGGAAGCTGTGGATCGATTCCCCCAGCCTCAAAAATGATGAGCAAATCGGGTGCGTGGGTTTTCTGGGCCAGCATTGCCGCCGCACAGGGAGCACCGGTTCCGACAGCAACGGATACACCGGGAAGAAGCTCCCTCGACCCAGTTACTATCATCTGTTCCATTGTATTATAATCAGCCATCGCTTGTTTCTCCTCCTTTCTTATCTCTGGTTCGAAGTCGTCATCAGTTCTTTATCCCGCAAGGCCAGCATTTTTTCCATTCCGCCATGCAACCTGATATAATCGAAATGGGTCTTAACATTGTAGATATTCTTATCGAGAAATGCTTTAAATGCCTCGGGATCTTTTTCAACTGCCATCCACTCCCTGAGATGCTCTTCATCAGAGAAATACTCATAGGCCATAACTCCGGGATAGGCGCCGTAAGGGACTTCACATACTGCATCGACGCAGAAGAAAGGAATCACCACGCGAGACGGATCACGACGGATTTCCTCATTCGGAACAAGTCTCTCGCAGGTGATGATCAAGCGTTTTGAAGCTTTCGCCAGATCAAGATCCGAAACGGTGATATCACGAATTCTGCAGTTACCATATATATCCGCCTCATGGACATGGATAACTGACACATCAGGCCAGAGGGCCGGCATAGCCGCATATTTCTGGCCGGTGAAGGGGCACTTAATTACCTTTGCCCCGCTGAACTTAAATGTATCCGTCCCCATGACGTTCCTGATGGGAACGAATGATATTCCCATTGCGGCCGCCTTAAGACGTGCAGACAGGCAGTAGTTTGTCCATTCAGATACCTCAACCTCACCGCTTTGCATATACCTTCTTGCATTGGGTGATAATCCCCGCGCCTCCAGACCGACAATGTAAGCGATATCTAATTTGTCAAACACCTTTCCGGCAGCAAGAATCTGAAAATCGTGGGTAGACGTATGACCGGCAAACGCCATGTTTTTCCTACCCCTGTCTCTTATACACATCTCCGAGCCCACGAGACCGTACTAGATCTCGTATGCCGTCTTCTGCTTGAAAAA
>OMKS01000342.1_pt1 | contig 43720 bp, 42 predicted proteins | sample 1674721 | NCBI WGS metagenome assembly OMKS01 (sample SAMN06264996, study PRJEB25208) | sediment metagenome | isolation source: hot spring sediment | place: USA: California | collected 2014-09-02 | reverse complement strand
CGGAAGCTGATGGGCCAGAGATAGTCACACCACAACACGGGTACCCGAGGCCGGAGCTCTCACGCTCCGGCCTTTTTTATTGGAGCACGGTGCGGGATCGTTCAAAATCCGCCGTTCCCTTTCTTTTGAACGGTCATCATGAAAGAGGAGCAGGCGAAGGGTTCAAGGCCGGAGCAAAGGACGGGTTCTCGTGGTACCGGGAGCAAACCGTCAACATATCAATCAGCGCCATGGAGCCTGTGAGAATCAATGGAGGCGACAAGACAATATTCATGAATGATCTTGCGACGGCAGATCCTTTCTGCTATACAGTTACTGTCAATGCATAATGCCTGTGTAAGCCTGAACCGGAAGAAAACGCACCGCCCCGCGGCACGTTACGGGGCATAATCCTGTGTCATTGTCCGGCTTGCCCTGATAATTCACACCTTCGGGCTGTTACAGGAATAACTCGAAGCAAGCTCCGGAAAGTGAGACCCGAAGAGATCAAATTCATGGACTTGACGCTTAAAAAACTCCCACACTATGAGGGTATTCAGGGACCGCTTCTCCTGGTTATAATGGACGGTATCGGCCTGTACCGTGGAAGCGGCGAGGGGTATCCCGGCAACGCCGTCGACATTGCGCAGCCGCAGAATCTCTGCAACCTCCTGGAAAACGAAAAGATTGTCGCACGGCTCAAGGCACACGGCACGGCAGTCGGTATGCCCTCAGATGACGATCAAGGGAACAGCGAAGTCGGCCACAATGCCTTCGGAGCCGGCCGCATCTTCTCCCAGGGAGCCAGTCTCGTGGAGAATGCCATAGAAAGCGGCAGAATCTTTGAATCCGACATATGGAAGAAACTTATTCGGAACGCCCTTTCTGAAAAAACGCCGATACACTTTATCGGATTGATTTCTGATGGAAACGTTCACAGCAATATTTCTCACCTTTTCGCGCTGGTGGGAGCCTGCGATCGAAGCGGTGTCGAAGAGGTGTACATTCATGGGCTCATGGACGGTCGAGATGTCCCTCCGCTGAGTGCGCTTCGCTATTTCGGAGAACTCGAGGATTATCTCTGGTCGCTGCGGGTCCAGGCAAGCAGGGTAGGGCTAACCCGTCGATATTATATAGCATCAGGCGGCGGACGAATGGTGACGACCATGGACCGATACGAAGCCGACTGGAGCATTGTCGAACGGGGATACAACGCCCACGTTCTCGGCGAAGGCCCCAGATACCCCGACAGCCTTACCGCCATCAGGAAACTCAGAGAAATACAGAAAGTCGACGACCAATATATTCAACATTGGGTTGTTCATGATCCTGACAATCCGGCCGACCCTCTTGCCCGTATCCATGACGGTCACGGCGTTGTTCTCTTCAATTACCGGGGCGACCGGGCGCTGGAAATCAGCAGGGCCTTTGTGGAAGATGACTTTACGGGATTTGAGCGCTCCGTCCGGCCCCGGGTCATTTATGCGGGCATGCTCGAGTACGATTCGGACACCCATCTGCCGCCGAACTATCTCGTATCACCGCCGGCGATCAATCGGACCGTATCGGAATACCTCGCCGCGAACAGGGTAACCCAGTACGCCCTGAGCGAGACCCAGAAATTCGGCCATGTCACCTATTTCTGGAATGGCAATGACTCGGCAAAGTTCGATGAATCCCTTGAAGACTGGGAAGAAATCGAATCGGATCATGTGCCGTTCGATCAGGCGCCGAGGATGAAGGCGCGGGAAATAGCCGACAGGGCGATTGAAGCCCTTCAATCAGGCAGATATAAATTTCTCCGGCTGAACTTTGCAAACGGAGACATGGTGGGACACACGGGATCGCTTCACGCAGCGGTTGACGCCGTGAAGGCCGTTGACGAGGCTATCGGCAGCCTCATCTCAGCAATTGACGAATGCGGCGGCACCATCGTCATCACCGCCGATCACGGCAACTGTGAACAGATGATCGAAGTCGATAAAAAAACCGGCAAACCAGTTCAGGGAGCCGGCGGCGAATTCAAGCCGATGACCAGCCATACACTTAATCCCGTTCCCTTTATCATCCGCGGACCCGACACGGAACGATATGAAATCAATCAGAATGTCACGGAACCGGGCCTTGCAAACGTAGCCGCCACGATTCTTATGCTTCTCGGTTACGAGAAACCCGACGATTATCTCGATTCGATAATAACAATTAACCTTTAATAGATTCCCAGCTCACAGCCACCGGCCAGGGTCTGCCCCAGTTCCCGGCACCGGTCGAGAATTTCGTCGGTTACTTCCCCTTTTGCAATAACCGCCTGGTAGACCCGTTTCAGCGGATACCCCCGGGCAATCCGGTCGACACTGTTCTCTGCCCCCGTTCCGTCATTGCCGGCACTGATAAATATGACATAGGGCTTCTTAAAAATCTTACCCTGTGCAGGGTAAAAGGTGCGATCGAAGAAATCCTTCATTGCCCCCGACATATAGCCGAAGTTTTCAGGCGTGCCGATGGCGATTCCGTCACAGGCCAGGAGGTCCTCAAGGGTTGCTTCGAAAGCCCGCTTCATCGTCAACTCGGTATTTTCAAAGCCGGCGGCTCCTTCCGCAACCGCCCTGGCCATTTTTTCAGTATTTCCCGTCTGTGAATGATACACTACCAATATCTTCGCCATAACTCATATCGTCTGTAGATTCTCACGTGGGAATCCGCTTAATAAATTCTCTCAGGACATTATTGAATGCCACGGCGTTTTCCTGCATGACGAAATGGCCCGCTCCTTCAATCACCGCCAGTTCGGCTCCGGGAATCTGCTCTACCATGTACCGGGAGAGTGCGGGAGGCGTCATCTTATCGTCCTCTCCGCAGATCAGAAGGGTCGGTACGGTTATCTTCTGTATGTCTTCCGTGATATCAAGCCGGTCACAGGAAAGAAAATCCCCGTATATCGTTTCCGGCCGGACCTTCATCATACCGTCAATGAGCGGTTGCATGAATCGTTCGCGGTTCTCCTTCGTCACCGAAAATTTGGCAATGAAGCCCAGGGTTGCAGCGGGATCATTCCGTATACCATTGAGGATCGCCTCGTTAACGGGCATGGTAACGCCACCGCCCACGGGAATGATTCCTGAGAGCATCTCTCCATATTTAATGGCAAAGGTAAGGCTGATGGCGGCGCCGAGAGAATGACCGGTGAGAACGGGCTTCTTCAAGGCAAGAGCTTCGATGATGTTCCTCACCCATTCAACATACTTGTCCACCTCCTGTTCACCGGCGCCTTCGGACCGGCCATGACCGGGAAGATCGACGCCGACCGTATTGAAATCTCCTTCCAGTGCGCCGAATTGATGGTTCCACAGCGTGTGGTCGCAGCCGGAGCCATGAATAAGGACGATACTTCTCCGGTCATCACTCAGACCATCATCATTCACTCGGTACGCAATTTTTACTCCGTTTATCTCCTGAAAACCGATCATACCAACCTCCACTTGTGAGAAAAGGTCATGCCTTCTTTCTTTTTTCGAGTTCCTCCATGCGGAGCTCCTTGCGTAGGATCTTGCCGACGGTGCTCTTGGGAAGTTCTTCACGAAATTCTATTTCCGAGGGCAGTTTATAGGTGGCGAGCTTCGTTTTGCAGAACTCTATCATCTCCTCCTGCGTGGCTGTTTCGCCCGCCTTGAGCACCACGAAAACCTTGACGTTCTCGCCCCGCTTCGGATCGGGGATTCCGATGGCGCAGGCTTCCTGAACCTTGGGGTGCTCGTAGAATATTTCATCAATGTCCCGGGGGTAGATATTGAATCCGCCGGAAATGATCATATCTTTCTTCCGGTCGACGATATAGAAATACCCGTCGTCGTCCATCGTGGCGATATCCCCGGTGAAACACCAGCCGTCGCGAAGGGTGTTCGCTGTCTCCTCCGGTTTGTTCCAGTATCCCTTCATGACTTGCGGGCCCCGCACGATGAGCTCCCCCGGCTGTCCCACCGGCAAATCGGTGACTCCCTGATCAAGATCAACGATGCGTGCCTCCGTATCCGAAACGGGAACACCGACACTGCCGACCTTTCGAGCACCTCCGGCAAAGGGATTGATGTGAGTGACCGGCGTCGTTTCCGTCATGCCGAAACCTTCGACGATGACGGCGCCCGTCTTTGCTTCAAATTCATTGATGACCTCAACCGGGAGCGGTGCGCTTCCGGAAAAGCACCCCTTGAGGCAGGTTAAATCGGTCTTTTTCAGGTCTGGATGATTGAGCATGCCGATGTACATGGTCGGGACCAGCGGGGCGAATGTCGGCCTGAATTTTCGTATCGCTTCCAGCAACTGCTCCGGCTGGGGCCGCGGAATCAGAACATCTGCCCACCCCATGTAAACCCCGAAATTCATCGCCGTCGTCATTCCGAAAGAGTGAAAGAACGGCAACGCCCCCAGAATGATCTCCTCTCCTTTTCTAAAACGGGGAAACCATGCTTCCGCCTGCTGACACTGCCTGCTCAAATTGGCATGGGTAAGCATGACACCCTTTGAAACACCGGTGGTCCCGCCCGTATACTGATAGGTAGCCACGTCATCCATGGCAATCGTCACCGACGGCGGCGCGGGATCGTACCGGGCGATGCAGTCTTTCCATTTATAGACATCAGGCGCGGATTTCACATCGGCGGCCATCTTTTTCTTCTTCGCCACCAGAGGAAAGAGCAGATTTTTCGGAAAGGGAAGATAATCGCCGATGGATGTATAAATGATCTGCCTGATCAGCGTTTTCGGCCTGAGGGCAATCATTCGATTGGCGAGAAGATCGAGCGTAATCAGGACTTTTGACCTGGAATCATTGAACTGATGCTCCAGCTCTCTGTCGGAATAGAGGGGATTATTCAGGACAACGATGCCCCCCAGTCTCAACACTGCATAATAGGCGACGACACAGGGAATCAGATTGGGCAGCAGTATGGCGACGGCATCACCTTTGGTAACTCCAAGCGCCGCAAGGCAGGAAGCCATGCGATCGACCATTTCATCCAATTCGGTGAAGTTCATTCTATATCCCTGAAAGATCAATGCCGTATTACGGGGAAATTGTTGCACTGTCCGCCTCAGGACATGTGGCATCGTGATGTCCTCATAATCAATATGCTCCGCAACTCCCGGTTCATAGGACCGCAGCCACGGTTTGGTGTGATATACCGATTCTCCCGCCATTCCCATCACCCTTCCTTTCTTCCGTAATGTAAGGTTAGTTTCCCGGTCCGGCCAACGAACGGAATGCGCACATTCCTGAACCACGCCCCGCTTCACGATATTTCAATCACTCCGTTTATCCGCAGACGATCCATGGCCCCACCCACGAATCATGCTGTCAGTTTAAAAGATATCTCATAAAAATGCCATATCAAAAAGCCCCTGACCGATACGGGTTGGTCAGGGGCGTTGCTGATCATAACACCAACATGAACTTACGAACCGGCGCTTTTTCTCTTTTCCAGTTCTTCCTGCCTCAGTTCCTTCCGCAGGATTTTGCCGACATTCGACTTGGGAAGTTCTTCACGAAACTCTATTTCCGAGGGCAGTTTATAGGGAGCCAGCTTCGTTTTGCAGAACTCTATCATCTCCTCCTGCGTGGCTGTTTCGCCCGCTTTGAGCACCACGAAAACCTTGACGTTCTCGCCCCGCTTCGGATCGGGGATTCCGATGGCGCAGGCTTCCTGAACCTTGGGGTGCTCGTAGAATATTTCATCGATGTCCCGGGGGTAGATATTGAATCCGCCGGAAATGATCATATCTTTCTTCCGGTCAACGATATAGAAATACCCGTCGTCGTCCATCGTGGCGATATCCCCGGTGAAACACCAGCCGTTTCTAATGGTATTGGCCGTTTCGTCGGGCATATTCCGATACCCCTTCATCACCTGCGGTCCCTGAATAATGAGTTCTCCCGGTTCTCCCACGGGCATGTCACGTGTCCCCTCCTCGAGATCGACGATGCGGCAGATCGTGTCGGATATGGGAACGCCGATGCTTCCGACCTTGCGGACGCCGCCGCCGAAGGGATTGACGTGAGTGACCGGCGTCGTTTCGGTAAGACCGTACCCCTCAACAATGATGGCGCCCGTCTTTGCTTCAAATTCGTTGATGACCTCGACCGGGAGCGGTGCGCTTCCTGAAAAGGCGCCCTTCATGCAGGTAACGTCCGTTTTCTGCAGGTCGGGATGATTGAGCATGCCGATGTACATGGTCGGGACCAGCGGTGCGAATGTCGGCCTGAACTTCCTGATGGCCTCAAGAAGCGGCTCCGGCTGCGGTCGCGGAATCAATACGTCGGTCCACCCCATGTAAACGGCAAGATTCATGGCGGTGGAGAGGCCGAACACATGAAAAAACGGCAAAGCTCCAAGAACGATTTCATCTCCCCGTTTCAGCACATCATTGGGAAACCATTCATTCAACTGCTGGACCTGCTTGCTGAGATTGCCGTGAGTGAGCTGGACTCCCTTTGATACGCCGGTTGTTCCACCGGTGTATTGATACTGGGCGACGTCATCAAAGGTGATCTTAACCGCCGGAGGGGCGGGGGAATGAGCGGCAAGGCAGTCCTTCCATTTATAGACATCAGGCGCGGATTTCACATCGGCGGCCATTTTTTTCTTCTTCGCCACCAGTGGAAAGAGCAGATTTTTCGGGAAGGGCAGATAATCGCCGATCGATGTGTACACGATCTGCCTGATCTGCGTTTTCGGACGAAGGTCTATCATCCGATTTGCCAGGAGATCAAGGCAGACGAGTACCTTTGATCCCGAATCGTTGAATTGATGATCCAGCTCCGTATCGGTGTAGAGGGGATTGTTCATAACAGCAACGGCGCCGAGCTTCAAAATTGCGTAATAGGCGACGACACAGGGGATCAGATTGGGAAGCAGTATGGCGACGGCATCGCCCTTTCGGACACCGAAATCGACGAGGCAGGTAGCAAAACGATCAACCATGTCCTTTAATTCCCGGTACCGTACCGTATACCCCTGAAAAACAAGGGCGGGAGTATTGGGAAACTCAGCGGCGGTGCGGTCGAGAATTTCGGGGAGACAGACCTCCTCGTAATCGATGTGCTCACGAGCGAAGGGGGCATACGATTTCAGCCAGGGTTTTGTCAGATAGGGGGTATCACCGGTCATTCTTCCTCTCCTTTCCGTATAATTGTAACATCAAAAGCACTCTTTCGTTACTATGTAATAGATTTTTATGAAAAACACCATAAAAAAAGCCCCTGACCGCATATAAGGTCAGGGGCTAAACAATCTACATATCATGTGACTCGGTTATTCGGCTGCCGCTTCCTTCGGCGCCTCTTCAGCAGAAGCCGTAGCCTCCTCCAGCCCCATGGCATCCCAGATTATCTCGGCGATATCGAGCGCTTCCATTGTCTCTTCCTTGCCTCGATCCTTGATACCGTCTGCCATCATGGTGAGACAGAAGGGACACCCGACCGCGATGGTGCTCGCATTGGCTGCGATCGCCTGATCCGCCCGCACATCATTGATGCGCTCGCCGATATCTTCTTCCATCCACATCCGCGCACCGCCGGCGCCGCAGCAGAAGCTTTTCGCGTGATTGCTGCTCATCTCTACGAGATTCAAGCCCGGCACGGCTTTCAATGCATTCCGCGGCTGATCGTAGATATCATTGTATCTGCCGAGGAAACATGAATCATGATAGGTAAAGGTTCCCTGGACGGATTGTTTCAACCGGATCTTCCCCTGTGCAATAAGATCCGCCAGGATCTCGGTGTGATGATAAACCTCGAAATTGCCTCCGAAATGGGGGTAATCCTTCTTGATCGCATTGTACCCATGGGGGCACATGGTGATGATCTTCTTCACACCATAGCCGTTCATGACTTCGATATTTGTCTGGGCCATTATCTGATAGAGATACTCATTACCGCCTCTCATGGCGGAATCACCGCAGCATCCCTCCTCCGCTCCGAGGACGCCGAATCTTACACCGGCTTCTTTTAATATTTTTGCAAGGGCGATGGCGACCTTTTTACCTCTGTCGTCAAATGATCCCGAACATCCGACATAGAAAAGATATTCCACGTCGGAATCCTCGGCCAGTGTTTTGACGCCCACTCCGGCAGCCCAATCCTGTCGTAAATGAGCGCCGATACCCCACGGATTGGAGTTATTTTCCATATTTCTATACGTCAACTGCAATTCGGGAGCAAAATCGGCTTCCATCAGGACCTTATATTGTCTCATGCCGATGATCTTCGGTATGTGCTCGATACAAACGGGACAATGCTCCATGCAGTACATGCAGTTGGTGCATGCCCACAGTTCGTGGAGATCAATCACCTCGCCGACCATCATTTTCTCTGGTTCGGGAATAACAGGGTCTTCACCTTCAGCGGCCGCTTTTTTCGCCGCCAGAACAACAGGCGCCCGCTCCAGCCAGTATGTCTTCAGATCCTGAATCACTTTCTTCGGTGAAAGCGGCTTGCCCGTCAGATATGCCGGACAGCCGTCCTGGCATCGCCCGCACCTCGTACAGGCGTCGGAATCAAATATCTGTTTCCACGTGAAATCTTCGAGCTGACCCACACCGAACGACTCGGCATTTTCAAAATCGGCGATCGGCTCGAGATATCCCTTCGGCTTCAGCGAAATCATATACTGGTTCGCCGCCGACGTGATGATATGCAGCAGTCGCGACCACGGAATATAGGCAATCAGACCGAGCGCGATGAACGTGTGGATCCACCACATCCACTTGTGGAGTATCCGCGCCGTATCGTAGCCGACACCGGTCAGCGTCTTCGACAGACCGTAACCCACAAACGACCACGCACCCCATGTGAAACCGTCCACATTGACGTTCACGTGGAGCCGCAATGCCTCAATGATAAATCCGGTAACGATGATAGCTCCGATTCCCACCAGCACGATCGCGTCGTCCGCCCGGTTGTCGGGGGTCCCACGGTAACCGAGACGGTCCGGCTTTTCAATGTACCGGCGGTACATCGCAATAACGATTCCAAGCAAAACGGCCAGTCCGAATATTTCCATAATGAGGGAGAACCAGAGATAAAATGGACCATGAAAAAAGGGCAGTCCGATGTGGAATTGTGTCGCGTCGATGGCGGCGCCCCATATTAAGACAAAAAATCCAAAGAAAATCAACGCATGCATGACGCCGGGATAGACGTCCCGAAATGTTTTAACCTGGAAAAGTCCATTGACAATGAGAGATTTTACCCGTTCTCCCGTATTATCCATTCTATCCTCGGGTTTGCCGAGGGCCTTCCACAGCTGCCACCGCCTGAAAAGACCATAGGCAAATATGGCCAGTGCAACCGCGGTGAAGGCAAATAGAATCAGCTCGTACGGGGCATTCCAGAAAACCTCTCTTCCTTCGTGTCCTACCGTATAAACATGTTGAGCTCCGTGTGCCATAATGCCTCCAAACTCACAAAAATTTTTTATTCACACAGAATGATGTATGCAGAAAAAGTCAGGGGCGGATTGACATCCACCCCCGATTCTTCCTCGTTTTGTTACAGTATCTTCTTTGCTGCCGCCGTCAGTTCGGGAACAACCTTGAAGAGATCGTCGACAATGCCGTAATCCGCCCGGGCGAAAATCGGGGCTTCAGGATCTTTGTTGATCGCCACGATGTATTTCGATGAACTCATACCGGCGAGATGCTGAATCGCTCCGGAGATACCGCAGGCGATATACAGATTGGGGGACACGACCTTGCCGGTCTGTCCGACCTGATCCGACTGGGGTCTCCAGCCGGCATCCACTGCCGCTCTCGAAGCGCCGACGGTGCCGCCGAGGAGACCTGCCAGTTCCTCAAGCACGCTGTATCCCTCGGGACCTTTCATGCCTCGGCCGCCCGATACGATGACATCGGCTTCCGTCAGGTCGATCTTGCCGCTCGCATCCTTCTGGACTTCCAGAACTTTTGTTTTCAGCGCGCCGGCGTCAAGGCCCGCGTCGAATTTCACGACTTCGCCGGCCTTCGCATTTTCCACGGCGGGGAATACATTGGGCCGCAGTGACGCCATCTGGGGAGTTCCTGAAACGACAATGTCTCCGAAGGTCTTACCGGAATACATGGGCCGTGTCGCCAGAAGCTTGCCGCCTTCTATTTTTATATCCGTACAGTCTGAAGCCATCCCCGTGGCGAGCTTGCCCACCAGCCGTGATGAAAGATCTTTCCCCTGAACCGATGCGCCCAGTAACAGGATCGCGGGATCGTTTTCCTTGACAACCTTTGCAACGGCCGCCGCATGGGCGTCGGTCGTATAGGGTTCCAATGCGGCATCATCCGCCACGAATACTTTATCGACGCCGTACTTCGCCAGTTCAGCGGCCATGGCTTCCACACCGGATCCCAAGAGAACTGCGCATACTTCATCGCCCAGCTCATCAGCGAGCTTTCTGGCGGTACTGGCAATCTCGAAACTTATTTTTCGAAGGGCTCCATCCCTCTGTTCTGCTACTATCCATACACCTTTTGCCATTGTTTTTTTCCTCCATTCTTCCTCAAGTTAAATAACCTTGGCTTCTTCTCTGAGAAGTCTGATCACCTCAGCAGCCTTGGCAGCCGGATCATCCCCTTGGATGATCTTTCCAGGAGGTCTGGCAGGAGGCGGTGACATTTTTGCTACCGTTGATTTCTGCTCGACAGTCAGACCGAGATCGGCGGCTTTCTTCACCTCGACCGGTTTCTTTTTGGCTTTCATGATACCGGGCAGCGATGCATAGCGGGGCTCATTCAAACCCTTCTGTGCCGTAATGACACAGGGGAGGGACGTTTCGATGAGAAGCTGGGCGCCTTCGATCGGCTTAATCGCTTTTGCCGTGGAACCTTCTATATCCAGTTTGGTGATAACCGTCACTGAGGGCAGTCCGAGCAGTTCCGCCAGGATTGAACCGACCTGTCCGGAATCGTCGTCAATCGCCCTCATGCCGCAGAAGATAATGTCATGGGGTATACCTTTGATCGCCGCGGCAAGGGCGCTCGCCGTCGCATAAGCATCGGCGTTGTACAATGCGGGATCATCGATATGAATTCCCTTTTCGGCACCCATGGCAAGAGCCGTCCTGACCGTTTCCATCGTTCTGGCGGGTCCGATCGATACGATGGTCACCTCACCACCGAACTTCTCCTTCGTCTTGAGGGCCTCTTCCACACCAAATTCATCATAGGGACTCATGACCCATTTGATTCCCCCTTCTTCAATACCTGATCCGTCCGCTTTTACCTTGATCAAGGCTTCCGTATCGGGGACCTGTTTTACACATGCTACTATGTTCACAATGACCTCCTTTCACAGATGAACGCCCATCCGCCGCTCCATTTCGCTGCGCCGGCCCGCTCATCGTTATAGTTTTTGTATTATTAAAAGGTCATGGCCCCCCGCCACGGGCGGAGGGCCACACACGAATACTACAGTCTGTTGTTTACGATATCATCGACAACTGACGGATCCGCCAGGGTGGTCGTATCGCCGAGATCGCCGAGATCGTTCGCCGCCACCTTCTTCAGAATTCTTCTCATGATCTTGCCGCTCCTGGTCTTGGGAAGACCGTCGGCCCACTGAATCTTTTCCGGCGTCGCGATCGGTCCGATCTCACGTCGTACGTGGGCAACCAGTTCCTTCTTCAGGGCGTCCGTTTTTTCCACACCCGCCTTGAGCGTCACATAGGCATAGATCGACTGGCCCTTCACTTCATGGGGATAGCCGACAACCGCCGCCTCCGCAACGGATGCATGGGCAACGAGGGCGCTCTCCACTTCCGCCGTTCCCATTCGGTGTCCCGACACATTGATGACATCGTCGATACGACCGGTAATCTGGTAGTAACCGTCGGCATCACGTCTCGCACCGTCACCGGCGACATAGTAGCCGGGGAACTGTTCGAAGTATGTTTCCTGGAATCTGGTGGGATCGCCATAGACGCCCCTCATGATACCCGGCCAAGGTTTCTTCATGCAGAGGGCTCCGGAGGCCACCGTTTCATCGATCTCCTTGCCTTCGTCATCGAGCAGCACCGGCCAGACACCGGGGAACGGAACCGTTGCCATACCCGGTTTAATCGCCGTGGCGCCGGGAAGCGGTGTGATCAGGATGCCGCCTGTTTCGGTCTGCCACCATGTATCGACGATGGGACACTCGCCGCGGCCGATCAGGTTGTAGTACCAGTTCCACGCCTCGGGATTGATGGGCTCGCCGACGGTGCCGAGGATTCTCAGTGATGAAATATCCGCCTTCTTGACCCAGTCGTCGCCTTCTTTGGCGATGGCACGGATTGCCGTGGGGGCGGTGTAGAAAATATTTACTTTGTATTTTTCCACGATTTTCCAGAACCGGCTGATATCGGGATAATTGGGCACACCTTCAAACATGACCGATGTGGCGCCGTTGCAGAGGGGACCGTACACGATATAGCTGTGACCGGTTACCCAGCCGATATCGGCGGTGCACCAGTAGATGTCTTCGTCATGATAGTCGAAGATCATCTTGTGCGTATAGGCAACATAGACAAGATAGCCGCCGGTGGTGTGCAGGACACCCTTCGGTTTTCCCGTCGAACCGGAGGTATACAGGGTAAAGAGGGGATCTTCCGCATCCATCCACTCGGGTTCGCAGTCGGCGCCGACTTTTGCCATTTCATCGTGCCACCAGAGATCTCTGCCCTTCTCCCAATCGCATTTGATCTTGTCGCCGACACGCTCGACGACGATAACTTTTTCGATGGAGGGACAGACTTTGACTGCGTCGTCTGCATTCGCCTTCTGGGGCACCGCCTTGGAACCGCGGAAGGTGCCGTCGCACACGACGAGCAGCTTGGATGCGCTGTCCTGAATCCGGTCACGAAGGGCATCGGAACTGAAACCGCCGAAAACGATTGTATGGACTGCGCCGATGCGGGTACATGCCAGCATGGCAATGGCCAGTTCGGGAATCATGGGGAGATACAGGCATACCCTGTCGCCCTTCTTGATACCGTTGGCCTTCAGGACATTGGCAAACTTGCAGACTTCTTGGTGCAGCGCCTTATACGTATACGCCTTTTCCTCACCGGGCTCGTTCCCTTCCCACTGGATGGCGACCTTGTCACCCCTTGTCTTCAGATGTTTATCCAGACAGTTATAGGACACATTGAGCTTCCCGCCGTCGAAGTATTTAACGTAGATGGGACCTTTTCTCATATCGAAGTTGTAATCCTCCACTTTGTCCCATTTCTTGAACCATTCCACATACTCATCGGCGATTTCCGCCCAGAATGCCTCGGGCTCTTCGATGGATCGCTTGTAAATCGCTTCGTATGCTTCCTTGCCGCTGATCCAGGCCATCTTTTTAATCCGGTCAGGTACCGGATAGACATCCTTTAGTTGAACCTTCTCTTCTGCCATCTTCTCACTACCTCCATTTCTGCTTTATCACGTTATCTTTAGTGAGACCCACTTGTCTCTTCCTATTCCTATACAAGACACAGATATCCTTTTTTAAATTCGAGCGAGTATAAATTAGCACGGTGCCCATGTCAAGGAAAAAAGTTATCCTGTCCGCCCCGGCGGACCATGCCCTTTCCTGCTCCGCCGGAAGCGCCTTCGGGGCATGAAATGCAGATATCCTTTCGCCCTGACCCCCCGTCCTTCACCGTCTCCATAATTCCTGAGGCGTCAGGCGGCGGCGAATTTCCTTGACATGCCCGGCGCTCATCAATTAAAGTTCAACATTCATTTTCACAGCACAAGGTGTCCGTCACGGCACCAGAGCAAAGGAGATAGATCCATGAGAAAAAAATTCGTCTTTTCCCTGTGCGTCGCCGTGGTTCTTTTCATTGCGGGCCCGGCATGGGCAAAGGACGTCAAAACCATCGCCGTTCTTCCCTTTTCGATTCACAGCTCCGAAAATATCGACTACGTGCGAAACGGCGTCTGGGACATGCTTATATCGAGGCTTGCCGCCGGCGGCCAGACGGCGGTGATCGGCAAGAATGCCGTTATTGAATCAATGAAGCAATCAGGCAAAAAAGACCTGACGGCGGCGGATATGCATGGTATCGGGCAGTCGCTCAATGCCGATTACGTCGTGTGGGGAAGCATCACCAAAATCGGAAACAGCGTCAGCCTGGACGGGAAGCTCTTTGATGTGGGAGCCGCCACATCGCCGGTGGGCATCTTCGAACAGTGCCGGGGACTCGACGAGATCATCCCCAGGATGGATACCTTCGCCGGAAAGATCCAGCATCACCTCCTGGGACATGTTCCCTCCACGTACATTCCTCCCCCGGCGGAGCCCGCGATCGTCCCGGCGCAGACGCAGCCCGCGGGAGGACAGCCGACCGTGTCGGCGGGAGTCCCGGCGGTGGAAGCGTTGAAAACGCCTCAGGGAACCCTGACGGCGGTGATCAATCCCGATTTCATCAACGCCGCACGCCCCCTTGACCGGAAAGACTTCTGGATGACCCAGCGCTATCCCGTGGAATTCAAGGGGATGGATATCGGAGATGTCAACGGAGACGGCACCAACGAAATCGTTGTCATCGACGGAACCGATGTCATGATTTATAAGAAGGAAGGAACGTCGCTGCAACTGCTTCACAAGCGATCGGGCAGGTCCTACGACAACAACATCGCCGTCGATGTGGCTGACGTCAACAACAACGGCATCGACGAAATCATCGTGACCGCCTTTGTGAATAACAGAGTATCATCGTTTGTCCTTGAATTCGACGGGGAGAACTATGTCGCCGTCGCCTCCGGACTTCCATGGTTTCTGCGGGTCATACCGACCGGGGAGGGACCGCTCCTGATCGGACAGACCCGGGGAATCAACAGCGTCTTCGAAAACGCGATCCACGAGATACGATGGAGCGACGGGAAGTATGTCCGGGGGAACCGGATGCCCATCCCGGAGGGTCTCTCCGTGTACGGCCTCACCATCGACAGTGTCGGACTGGGGGGAAAAGACGTGGTCATCGCCCTCGATACCTATGACCGCCTGAAGATCTTCGAAAAAACGGAAAAACCCCTCAGCAGGATCGAAATCCTCGGCGGAAGCGACGAACTGATCTGGAAGAGCGACGAGGTCTTCGGGGGAAGCAGCAACAGCATCGACTTCAGGAAGCCCGGGGGCGCCGGATCGTCAACCTGGTCCGACGAGGAGGGAAAGACCTTTATCAACGTGAGGATCCTCACCTGCGACACCACCGGGGACGGAAAAAAAGAGATCATCATCGTGAAAAATCTGTCCGCCACGGGACGTCTGTTCAGAAACGTCAGCACTTTTACCAAAAGCGAGATCTATAACCTGGAGTTCGACGGCCTCGGATTCGTGCAGAACTGGAAGACCCGTCCCATCCAGGGCTATGTCGCCGATTATCAGTTCAAGGACGTGGATAATGACGGCAACAAGGAGCTGGTGCTCGCCCTCGTGCTGGGCACGGGGATGACCAGGCCCCGGAGCGTCCTGGTGGCCTACGATTTGAAGCTGAATTAAGTACCGACGGTGAAAAAAGGCTTGACATCACCGGGTTACGGTGGTACCAGTATCAAAAATGTAAACGGGGTGGTGTGCTCCGACTATGCTCTATGAAAGAAAGAGCGGCGAAAGGGGGTGACGCGGGGGACGGGAACAGAGGCGCCCCGCCGGCGATCGGTCGATGGCCGGGGGAGGCGAAACGCTTGTACAACGGTTGGAGAGAAAAGCTCCCCGAAACTTGCAGCGGGGAGACATAACACAGTTTAAGCTAAAACACTTTTGGAGGAGAATGATATGAGAAAACTGTTAGTAGCGCTGCTCGCACTGGGCCTCGTGTTTGCCTTTACGGCGCCGGCCTTTGCGGTGGATGCAGACTTCAGCGGGTACTACCGCCTCAGAGGCTTCTGGTACGACAACGAAGCCGCGGCGGATGACAAGATGAATCAGCCCCTGTCGCGAAACAGGGCCTATTACGACCAGCGGCTCAGGATCCAGATGGTCTTCAACGTGGCGGAGGGCCTCTCCGTGACGAGCCGGTTCCATGCCATGGACCGCGTCTGGGGCGACTGGGAGCGCATCAATGTTAGTTCCGGTACCCAGGGTTATGCGCAGGACAACATCTACTGGCACCGGGCCTACATCACCGCCAAGACCGACATCGGTAAATTCGACGTGGGTTACCAGCAGGGCGGCGTGTGGGGAACGATCTTCGGCGATACCGAAGCTGACGGCCGCGCGAGAGTCAAATACACCGGCGTCTTCGGTCCGTGGATCGCCCTGGCCCTCTGGGAAAAGTTCAATGAGAAAGACGGAGATCCCAGCACTAGTCACGTGGACGAGGACTACGACGCCTACGCCGTGGCCGGCATCTACAAGTGGGACGGCGGCCAGGCCGGTCTGCTCTTCTACTACCTGATCAACAAAGAGGATGAAAACCAGAAGACGACCAACTGGATTCCCGTTCCCTACTTCAAGGCCACCTTCGGCCCCCTCTACCTGGAAGGTGAATTCATTTACTACGGCGGCAAGACCGACGTCGACGTCGGAAAAGATTACGACTGGAAGGGCAAGGCCTGGTACCTCTACGGCAAGTTCAACATGGGACCGGCCTACGTGGGCGCCCAGTATGCCTTCAGAGAGGGCGACGACCCCAAGACGAGGGACATCGAGCTCGGATACCCCGGCAGCGACTACAACCCCTGCGTCCTTCTGTGGAATGACAATACGACGGGTCTCGGCTACGTGACCGGCTACCAGACCGGCACCGGCATCGCCAACGGCTCGCTGGCCCAGATCTTCGCCGGCTTCAGCCCCATGGAAAAGCTGAACCTCCATGCCTCCCTCACCTATGCCTGGGCGGACTACACCGCACGCCGCGTGGATGAAGATATGGGATGGGAGTTCGACCTCGAAGCGACCTACAAGATCTTCGATAACCTGGAATACTGGATCGGCTTCGGTTACTTCAAGACCGGCGACTGGTTCCAGGGCGGCGATTCAGCCAACAAGGTTGACGACGCATGGCTGATCATGCACAAACTCCAGATGAACTTCTAAGGTTCCGCCGAACCTGACGATGATCATCAAAACCCCGGGGAAGAAATTCCCCGGGGTTTTTTATGAGGCACAGCCATATACCTCTTCGCAATAATACGTGTATTCGGCGCAGCACACTTCGGCACACAGTAGTACATGAAAAAATTACCACAGAGTACCCAGAGGTCTCAGAGAAAAAACCATACATGCATCACCGGACAGAGACCACCGCCGCGGCTCAGCGACTGAGCGCATGCTGATTGTATTACAGCAGACACGCCTTGTATCGAGTTTCTCTGAATTCCTTGACCGACCACCCACGGCATGGTAAAGCAGACTCCTCATGTGCAATCCGATTGCCGCAGTACGGCGGGCGATTTAATCGTTGAATATGCGATAAACAAATATTATAATCCAATATTACAACACAATGGAGTGAAGATATGCCGTTATATCAGTACGGGTGCGAACAATGCTCCCACGAATTTGAAGTATTCCATAAAATCGATGAGAAGATTACTATCGAGTGCCCCGAATGCAAGGGGAAAAAATGCAGGAAGCTGGTAACCGCCTTCAGAACGAATCTCTGGTCCCAGTTCCTCGACGACATGGAGCGAAAGGTCAGTCCGCATAAGTTTAAGTAAGGCTCAAGGCGTAAGGCATAAGGCTCAGGGCATAGCGTGCATGGATATAACAGGGAAGGGTTTCCGAAGTCTCAAGGTCTGGCAAAAGGGGAAAGAACTCGCCATCGCTATTTATAATATGACCGGTAAAGGCAAGTTTACAAAAGACTACGGATTGCGGGACCAACTGCGTCGTGCAGCCGTATCCATACCGAGCAATATCGCCGAGGGAGATGAACTGAATACGGATAAACAGGCGATACGATACTTTTACATGGCTAAAGGTTCATCTGCCGAAGTGTTGACACAGGCGATGATAGCACTGGAAATAGGTTATTTTGACGACGATACGTATAGAGAAATCGAATCCCGTTGTATTGAAATATCAAAAATGCTTGCGATACTCATTGCGGCACGATCGAAAGAATCATAATTATCCTCTTCCTTTAGCCTTTAGCCCTTCGCCTTGAGCCTGTCATCGACCTTCGCCCTCAGCCTGAAACAGGAGATTGCCATAAACAAAATCTTCGGCAACACTTCCGGCCTCAGGTCGGAAGACATCACAAACATCGAACGGCTCTATCGCAGGAGCATTCCGCCGGATCGCGTCCTCACCCATGAATTCGCCCGGAATCTGACGGAACTCTCCCACCGGATCAACCGCCAGATCGGGGTACTCGTCGGAAGGCGGGGAGACATTGCCTTTGTTATCGTGGGCAACCACAGGGAAATCGTCATTCCGGGCCTCGACGGCTTCCGCGCCGCCTCAACCCGTCTCAAAGGCCTCCGGCTGATCCACACGCACCTGAACGGCGAGCCGCTTACCCGGGACGACCTGACCGACCTGGCTCTGCTTCGTCTCGACTTCATCGCCGCCGTCGAGGTCGGCGAAAAGGGCATCCCCGGCCTCGTTTACGCCGCTCATGTGATCCCTGAAAATCCGGAGGGGAACTACTGGCTGCTCCTTGACCCCGTTCGACCGGGGGATCTGGACATGAACTTTCTTGATTTCATCCAGGCGCTTGAAGAGGAACTTGCCCGGCAGCAGACAACCAGGCGTGTCGACCGGATCGATCGGGCCATTCTCGTCAGGGTGGAAACGGACCCCCTCTTCGACGGCGAACGTTCACTCGGCGAACTGAAAGAACTCGCCCGATCCTGCGGCGTCGAGGTTTTCGACTCCGCCATGCAGTACCGCCGGCAGATCGACCCGAAATTCGTCATCGGGCGGGGAAAGCTGTCGGATATCGTCATTCGAGCCCTCCAGATCGGTGCGAATCTGCTCATTTTCGACCATGAACTCAGTCCCGCTCAGAGTCGATCCATTACGGATTTTACCGATCTGAAGGTCATCGACCGGACCCAGCTCATTCTCGATATCTTCGCCCAGCGGGCTCACAGCAGGGAAGGGAAAATCCAGGTTGAACTGGCCCAGCTCAAGTACCGCCTCCCCCGTCTCGTCAAACGGGATTCCGCCCTGTCGAGACTCGCCGGAGGTATCGGCGGACGGGGACCGGGCGAAATGAAACTGGAAATCGACCGGAGGCGGGTCCGGGAACGAATCGACCGTCTCGAAAAAGAACTTGCTGCGATCAGGAAAGGACGGGCACAGCGGCGTGGCAGGCGGCAACGCATGTATCTCCCCGTCATATCAATCGTGGGGTATACCAATGCGGGAAAGTCGACACTGCTGAACGCGCTCACACAGAGCAATGTCCTCGTCGAGGATCTCCTCTTCGCCACGCTCGACCCGAAAAGTTCGCGACTCCGCTTTCCCCGGGACACGGAAGCCGTCATCACCGACACGGTCGGGTTCATACGGCATCTCCCGAAGGAACTCGTCGCGGCATTCCGTGCCACCCTTGAGGAACTCAACGAAGCGGATCTCCTGCTTCACGTCATCGACGTGAGCAATCCCGATTTCGAAGAGCAGATCACTGCCGTGGAAACGATCCTGGACGACCTGGGCCTGTCCCATAAGAAAAGCATTCGCGTCTTCAACAAGGAAGACCTGTTTCCCGACAAGACTGTTCTGGGCAACCTGAGCAGGCGCTTCGACGCGCTCCCCATTTCCGCCATGAAACCGGAAACGTTCCCCCCCCTTCTCGAAAAGATTGAAGGGGCGGTCATGGGAAAAATACCGGCGAAAGGCGCATGGCGGAAGGCATAAGGAAATCGGCACAAAACGAGGGGCCGTGTCTTTCCGGCTCTCGACGATTCACGGTGCTCGAAGCACGTTTCTTTATGTGCCTGTTGCTCTTTTCGTTTTCTCTTTCCCGATCTTCATTTCCCGCGTCGTGCCCTTGTGCCTTGTGCCCCGGGCCCTGAGCCTGTTTTACATTACTCCCTTATACCACCCGCCGTCGATCTGAATGGCGGCGCCGGTGATGTATCCCGACCGCTCCGAGGCAAGAAAAGCCACCAGGGCTGCAAATTCCTCAGGGGTTCCCAGGCGCCCCATCGGGATGGTTGATTCCCATCGTTTCACGATTGCGTCGGGGGTCGTGTTCTCCCGTTCCGCCACGACCTTCGAGAGATTTCTCACCCGGTCGGTCAAGGTATATCCCGGACAGACACTGTTCACGGTAACGTTATACGGCGCCAGTTCCGTTGAGAGCGTTTTGGCAAAACCGATGACACCGGAACGGATCGTATTGGACAGAATGAGGCCGTCAATGGGCTGCTTGACCGAAATAGACGTCATATTGATGATCCGACCCCACTTCTTTTCCTTCATGATGGGCACAGCCGCCGTCGTCATGGCAATGGTGCTCATGAGATTGAGCTTGAAGCCGAAATGCCAGAGGTCGTCGCCGATCTCCATGAGCGGAACCGACGGGGGACCGCCTGCATTATTGACGAGGACATCAACCGTCCCGAAATGCTCCACCGACTTTTTGACGAAATTCCGGGCCTCATCCATATCGGTCAGATCGGCGGGAACGGCAAAGACATCCCCGCCTGTTGTGTTCCTGATATCATCGGCCGCCTTCGGAAGTTCGGGGTCATCAAGGGCGCAGATCGCCACCCGCGCCCCTTCCCGGGCGAACTCCGTTGCAACCGCCTTGCCCAACCCCATGCTCCCGCCTGCAACGAGAGCCACTTTCCCCTGTAACCCCAAGTCCATGATCTATATCCCCCTTGATAGTGTTATGATCGGATTATCACCGGGGCTTCAGCGCCGCAATACACGTGACGAAGCCGGTCGCCCCGAGCCTTTAGCCTTTAGCCTTTAGCCTTTAGCCTTTAAAGTATCTAACAGATAAGCACCTCTCCGTCAATCACCGTTATCACTTCAAATTTTTCATTGACTTTGCCGTCTATTTCATATATCGTTCATTACATCCTTAAAAAGAAGGTGTCATTCACCATATGAACAGAGCCACGAGAAGAGACAATCAGCGCTTGAACGGTTTAATGAGCTTGTTAAGCCTCGCTCTTCTTTTGGGCGTATGCCCGTGGCCTGCCATATCGAGGGAATGATCATTTAACCGGAAAGTTCCTGACGAGGCCATGGGTGAAAAGCTCATGGCCTTTTTTTGTATCTATCGCATGAAATATACACCAAAGGATTACGACTATGCACGAAGTGATATGGCACGGAAGAGGAGGGCAGGGGGTCGTCCTGGCGGCGCAGATTCTCGCTGAGTCGGCATACCTCCAGGGATTCGGCGGCGTCACGTCAGCCCCCACATTCGGACCGGAGCGGCGGGGGGCTCCGCTGACGGCTTCAACAAGAATCTCCGACGCACCGATCAGGACCGTTTCTCAGATCGAACAGGCGGACATCGCCGTTGTTCTGGATCCGACGGTCATGACGATTGTGGATATCTTCGGACGGCTGAAAAACGGTGGAACGATCATCATCAACACGCCGCACAGCGCCGATGACCTGTCAATCGACGGCTGTTTTACCGTCGCTACGGTCGATGCGTCGGGAATAGCACGGAAACAGCGTCTCATGGTGGCAGGCGCGCCCGTCATGAATACACCCATGCTGGGGGCATTCGCCAGGGCGACGGGGCTTGTTTCACTGAATTGCGTTGAAAAGGGATTGAAGAAAAAAATGCCCGCCGACAGGGCCGCCGCCAATTTCTCCGCCGTATCAGCAGCGTTCGACGTGACCGTTATCACACCGAAACACGAAAGGGATTAAGCATAACATGGATAACAAAGACATGAACATTTCAGCCCTGTGCAAACCCTCGGTGGGCGAGGGGGGAAGAACGGGGGACTGGCGGGATGTACGGCCGGTGATCGACCATACCAAATGCATTCCCGCAACAAAAGGAAAAGCTGCTTGTTTCCTCTGCTGGCTCTACTGCCCCGAAGGAGTAGTGGCCATGTCGATTCCCGTCCACATCGACATGGATTACTGCAAGGGGTGCGGAATCTGTGCCGAAGAATGTCCTCCCAACGCAATCAGGATGGTACGGGAGGAGGACGCCGATGAGTAACGTTCAGATTATAACCGGTAACGAGGCGGCAGCGGTGGGCGTAAAGCTCTGCGATCCAAGGGTCGTGGCGGCGTATCCCATAACCCCCCAATCTTCTCTGGCGGAAATCCTTTCCCGGTATGTGGAAGGGGGAGAACTGAAAGCGGAGTATGTCCGGGTCGAAGGAGAACATTCCGCGCTGACCGTCTGCATTTCCGCATCAACGGTGGGCGCACGTGTCTTCACCGCGACGAGTTCCAACGGCCTCCTCTACATGCACGAACAGCTCCACTGGGCGGCGGGATCAAGGCTGCCGATTGTCATGTGCTGTGTCAACAGGGGAGTGGGCGCGCCGTGGTCGATCTTCAACGATCAGCAGGATTCCGTCGCACAGCGGGACACGGGCTGGATACAGATGTACTGTCGGGATAACCAGGAAATTATCGACACGATTATCCAGGCGTACAGAATAGCCGAACAGGTGTATATCCCCGTCATGGTCTGCTACGACGGTTTCGTGCTCTCCCATACCATGATGCCGGTCGATATTCCGGACCATGAACAGGTACTGAAGTTTCTTCCTCCCTACAAACCCCATACAATCCTTTCACCGGAAGACCCGCGGACAATCAATTCGGTTCTGTTCCCGGGAAGACGGGAAAATCCTGAGGGAGTCCTCTGCGACGGTTACATGGAAATGAGGTACAAACTGCAGGCCGCCTTCGAAAAAGCCAGAGCCGTCATTACCGAGACGAACGCCGCATTCGCATCGTCCTTTGGACGGGATCACGGCGGATTGATCTGGACCTATATGACCGATGATGCCGAACTGGTCATGACGGGCATGGGATCGATCGCCGCCGAGGCAATCGCTGCAGCGGATATGCTGAGAAACGAGGGGATCAAGGCCGGGGTTGTGGGGATTCGGGTGTTTCGACCGTTCCCGACAGACGACGTTATCCAGGCATTCGAAAGGGCTCAGGCCATTCTGACCTTTGAAAAGGCTATCAGCTACGGGTACGAAGGGGCGCTCTGTTCCGATCTCAAGGCGGCCTTTTACGGAACGGGCATACATGCCCCCGTCCATAACTATGTGGCCGGGCTGGGGGGCAGGGACGTAAAACCGCGGGAACTGGCGGAAGCGGGCAGGAACGCCCTGGCAATGCTGGACGTTCGGACGATGAAGAATGAAACAAGATGGCTTAACTGCTACACGGGGTGAGACGATGCAAGAGAACATATTCAAGATCAACGATAAAGAATATATCCTGCCGGGAAGCAGGGCCTGTCAAGGGTGCGGCCTCACGCTCGCTTATCGCTACCTGTTGAAGGCGCTGCGGGAAAACACCATTCTCACCATACCGGCAAGCTGTCTCTGCGTTCTTCACGGATTATATCCGATCACCCCGGTGACTGTACCCTGCCTGAACACGACGTTTGCCAGCACCGCCGCCTCCGCATCGGGAATCGCCGCAGGATTGACCGCTCTCAATAAGTCGGATATCACTGTCGTGGCCATGGCGGGAGACGGTTCAACCTATGACATGGGCATCCAGTCTCTCAGTGGCGCCGCCGAACGGAATACCGATTTCATATTCATCTGCTATGATAATGAAGGATATATGAACACGGGGACGCAGCGTTCCAGCGCGACACCCCTGGGCGCCATAACGACGACGACGCCGATTAATACCAAGCAGGACCAGAAAAAGGATTTTGTCAGGATCATGGAGGCACACGACCTGCCGTACCTGGCAACGACATGTCCCGCCTATCCAATCGATCTCTATGAAAAGTTTGTGAAGGCCAAGCGGATCAAGGGCACCCGGTACATGCACATTTATTCGCCCTGCCCACCCGGCTGGATGTATCCCACCAAGGATACGATCAGAATCGGCAAGCTCGCCGTCGAAACAGGGATGGTAATCCTCTACGAAATCGAAGACGGACGGCTCCGGCTTACCGGACGGAGTAAAACCCTGGCAGGCAGGGGCAAGCGACAGCCGATCATTCATTATGTGGAACGGCAGGGTCGTTTCAAAAAAATGAGCATCGAACAGCTGAACACCCTGCAGGCATGGGTGGACCGCCGGTGGGACGAATATGTGCGACGGGCGGAGGGGTAACTGTAACGACATCGGAACCAACGAACGCAAATCGTAAATCATCGTCGAGGTATGATCGTTCGGAAACGGTGAATGCGTGGTTCTTGTTTTATTTTTCAGGTATCGGGATTCGGTTCCCACACCCTGCACCGGACACACTATCACCCGATTCCAATGCCTTCGACCTTGTCGTGTATCTTCAGTCGTGATGCGATCAGTTCAGCGTAGCGCCGGGAGGCTCCCCGATTTGACATGACAACGGCTCGCCCCGCCTCTCCTCTTGAAGCAAGATCATCGGGGTTCTCCAGCAGTCTTGTGATCGCATGCATGAGTTCCGTTTCATTACGAACGGTGATTCCGGCGCCCGCCGCTTCGAGAAGTCGCTTTTCATCGGTAAAGTCTTCCATGAAGGGACCGTACAGGACTACCTTGCCCCATGCAGCCGCTTCGAGAATATTCTGTCCGCCCCGGGGAACGAGGCTCCCGCCGCAGAAAACGACTGTCGCCAGGCTGTATATCTTAAAGAGTTCGCCGATCACGTCGACGACAATGACCCGTTCCGTCGTCCGCCGTTTCCCTCCGTTGATTTCCGTCATGGTGATGCAATCGTTGGACCCTGTTCTTTTTACCAGGGACAGCACATCACCCCGTCGCTCGATATGCCGGGGCACTATGATCAGCAAGCAATCGGGCCAGGCTTTCAGAAGTTTCCCGTAGACATCGAGGATGATTGTTTCTTCCCCTTCGTGGGTGCTTCCCGCAACGAACACAGGCGATCCCTCGTGAATGGCCAGCCTGTCGGCGCTGTCTCGGTGGAGCGCCCCGTTGGTGCGAGCTGCAAGGCCGTCATACTTGGCATTGCCCATGACGGTGATTTTTGACGGTTCCAGACCGATGTCCCGTATTCGATCGGCGTCGACAGGAGATATCATACCCGCCGCGTCAATCAGCGTCATCATCTTTCTCCAGAAATACCGGGTTTTTGAGTACCGTGCATATGAACGGGGTGATATTCTTCCATTGGCCATTACGATTCCAATGTCCCTTTCATGACAGATACGAAGGAAATTCGGCCACAGTTCCGTTTCAACAGGAATAAAGATATCCGGTTTCACACGGTTGACGACCTTGCTCACCACCCATGGGATATCAATGGGAAAATACATATATGCGGTCACGCCCGACACCATTCGCCGGGCCATGTCCTGCCCCGTTTCCGTACTCGTTGAGAGAACGATACAGGCCTGGGGGAACATGTCTCTGAGGGAAGCGATAATCGGCGCCGCAGCGGTCACTTCTCCCACCGAAACGGCATGAACCCAGATTCGGGGGGCGCCTTTCATATCGGCAAAAACGTCGTATGATATCATTCCCAGTTTCGCGCCGAGGCTTTTTCTGTACTTCCCCGTTACGATCATCTTGAAACCATAGTAAGGCAGAAGAACAACGGCCGCCGCAAACAATATGATGTTGTATATTCCCGTATATGACATGATGGTACCTTTCAGGAATGTTCCCCACCTCGCCCGGTGACAATAGTGGTCTTTTCAACCCCTGTCAAGAATGATTTTCAAACCGTTGACACCGGTCGATCGCATGTAGTAAAAGGACTCCTCACTATAAACGATGAAAGGAAGCAGCGCCATGAATCCAGTCAAAATCATCCCCTGCCTTGACATTAAAGAGGGAAAGGTCGTGAAAGGCGTCCATTTTGTTGATCTCAGAGTGGCGGGTGACCCCGTGGAAAACGCCGTCTTTTACGACGAAGAGGGTGCCGATGAACTTGCATTTCTCGACATCACCGCAACCGTCGAGGGACGGAAGACTATGGTGGAACTGGTAAAAAAGGTAAGTTCAGCCATTTCGATACCACTTATCGTCGGCGGGGGAATTGCCGAACTCTCGGATATAGAGAAACTTATGGCCGCGGGCGTCAGCAAGGTTTCCATCAACACGGCGGCGGTTCACAACCCCGAGCTCATCCGGGAGGCGGCGCGGGCATTCGGCAGTGAGGCCGTCATCGTCGCCATCGACGGAAAGGCGACGGGAGCGCTTCCATCGGGGTATGAACTATACATCAACGGGGGGCAAAAACCGACCGGCGTGGATGCAATCGCATGGGCAAAGCAGGTTGCCGATCTCGGGGCAGGCGAAATCCTTCCCACCAGCATCGATACGGACGGCACCAAAGACGGCTATGACCTGGTTTTAACCAGTCGTGTTGCGGCGGCTTCCGGTTTGCCCGTTATCGCCTCGGGTGGGGCGGGAACGCTCAAGCACCTTTATGACGGGGTCGTCACGGGAAAGGCGTCGGCATTGCTGGCGGCATCGATTTTTCATTTCAGAGAAATCACTATTGCAGAGGTGAAACGCTACTTACGTGACAGAGGAATCACCGTGTCTGATTGATAAACGGGCTGTCGCCCAAAGGAATAGTCATGTGAGCGGGTCATCATTGAGCATTTTTCGAATCAATCTCAGTGAAGTGAAAAATCTTCAATTCCGACTGTATGAACCCGACGTTTGAGTTCAGGAACTGCCTGGAGGAAGTTTTCAACGTACCAAACAATGGAAACACCGTGACCGTATCCGCATCGCCCCGGTTTTTCGTATCAACGTGCTACCGTTTCTCATTCCCGTTGACACGTCGCGGATCTTTTTATAAACTGTGTCATGCAGATTTAACATGAAAGGAATAAACCAATGAGACAGCGAATGGCCATACGGGAAACTGTTGCCGGTGTAATGGTGTTTATCTTGATTTTTCTCGTGTCATGCGCTCGATATGAAAGAAAGGTTGTCCCATTCAAGCTTCCGTCCGCGTACGAGAATACCGTCGAAGCGGCGGGAGCAGATATTGCAGCGAAGGCATATGATGATCCGAAAGAGGCACAGGCGGCTTTCGGCTTCGATATACTCGATGCCGGTGTCCTTCCCGTTCAGGTAATTTTTGACAACGTAGGAACACATGACCTCGAGATCATTTCTTCATCAACGTTTCTCGTCGACACTGACAGCAACCTCTGGCCGATTCTGGATGCAGGACTTGCCTATGACCGCATATCAAAAAAGACGGAACTGGGAGAAGTCGCCCCCGAAGGGGCGAAGTCAGGGTTGCTCGCGGGTACCGCGGGAGCGATTATCGGTGCTGCCATCGGCATCGTAACGGGACAGAACGTGGGTGATGCCGCCATGAAAGGAGCCGCTGTGGGAGCCGCGGCGGGAATAACCATGGGCGGGACGAGAGGACTGACGGATCGAAGCATACAGAGTGAAATCAGGGAGGACCTGCAGACACGCACTCTCGAGCGGCGGGCCATACGCCCGAACGAAGTGGCCCATGGTTTCATATTTTTCCCGGGTGAATCAAACAAGGCACACGAACTGAGACTCACCATCAGGGAAGTGGACACGGGAGTCGTGCATTCTCTGATCATGAAATTCTGAGAGGACAACAACATCATGAAGCAAATAGCCCCGTCGATATTGTCGGCTGATTTCAGTAAACTGGGAGAAGAAATTCAGAACGTGGAAGAAGCCGGGGCGGATCTCATTCATATCGACGTCATGGACGGTCACTTTGTGCCCAACCTGACATTCGGTCCCCCCGTCATCGCTTCGATCCGGAAGGTTACCCGGCTTCCCTTCGACGTTCATCTCATGATTGAAAATCCGGAACGGTTTATTCAGGACTTTGTCGATGCGGGAAGTGATATTATAACCATCCACTGTGAAGCGGAAACGCACCTCCACCGGGCAATTGAATCGATAAAGGAAAAAGGAATACAGGCAGGCGTCTCACTGAATCCGGCGACACCGCTGTGCATGATAGACGAAATCATCGAATACATCGACTCTATCATGATCATGTCGGTTAATCCCGGATTCGGCGGGCAGAAATGCATCGATAAGGTCATCCCCAAGATTGAAAAAGCGAGAAAGATGATCGATACACGGGCCCCCCATGTCCGTCTCGAAGTCGATGGCGGCATAAAGCTTGATAATATAGCATTGTTCAGAGATGCCGGCGCGGATATTTTTGTAGCCGGTTCAGCAATATTCGGGAGTGGAGATTACGTCACCAGTATCGGTGAAATGAAAAAAATTCTGGAGAAAAAATAATTCGCCGACAAACCGATGAATGGCAGTATCGGGCCTTTCATCATAATAACCGCCGCACCGTTTGCCGTTCATGTCACCCGCCGGCATTATGGACTGTCACAAGGGCTTCCCCTCAACCCCGGTACGTTTCACGCCTTTAAGGAATCGGGCGATGAGTGTTTGAATGGCGCCGTCACAATCATTCTTACTGACGAGATCGCATTCTATCTTTCCTGCCGCAATCATATCGTGTCCTCCCGCAGAGCCGATTCTCTTGACCATATTCTGAACGATTCTATCGGCTCCGTTTTTCATGAGTGTCGTCCTGACGGAAAAATAAACATTTCCATCATAGACGCCGAGGCACAGCGACCACTTGACACCCTCGAGGCGGATGAGCAAATCGGCCATTTCTGCAAGGGTGTCCGGTGTATCGAGAGGATCGACAATGGATATAACGACGTCCCGGTAAATCATGGCTGATCGTATCGTTTTTTCAAAGATTTTGAAGTGGCTTCGCGGAAGGTCGGGATTCTCGATTTTCGACAGTATTTTAAACCGCACCCGCGGGTAGAGATAGAGAACCGCATCCATGTCTTTCGAACCCGTTCCCCTTCCAAGATCACGGGTGTCTGACTTGATACCGTAGAGAAGGGCCGTCGCCACGTTTCTGTTGATGTTCGGAATTCCCGATTCTTTCAGATATTCCGTTAAGATCGTGGATGTGCTGCCGTAGTCGGTCCTGATATCGGCAAAGGGAACCTTCTTTGATTTTGCCCGAATGGGACGATGGTGATCGATGACGATTGTCGGCAGAATGGATTTCGGCAGGATGGTATTCCCGGCGCCCGGCTGACAATCAACCAGCGCGATGACACTGAAATTCTTGATGGTAACATCAGATATGGGCTTGATGTCCAGCCTGAGGCGTTTGACCATGGCCCTGTTTTCCGCTCTCCCCACAATGCCTCCATAAGAAATGATCGAATCGACGTGACACCGAATCCGCAAAATGTACTTCAATGCACATGCCGATGCGAGAGAATCGGGATCGGGATTGTTGTGAGTAAGAATGAGAATTTTCCGTTTTCTACTCACCAGTTCATACAATTTCTCCAGCTTTACCTGGTTACTGAGACCTTCCGGGAACATGGAATATCCTCCCTCTTTTCCGCAAGACGGCCGCAACCGCCGGGATTTTCGTAAATACATCGGAAAACATGGTTATAATATCGAAAGAGGCTTGATTTATCAATATGAAGTTTGTAACAATCACGGGAGCCGTGTCGGGAATAAGTATCTCCGAAAACATTACAGGCAGTTATACCGCCGCACGCGGCGCCGCCATCCCTCATATGGACCGTGCGAAAAATTATTTTATGCGCACCCATTAAACAGAGTCATGATAGAAACATATAAGGCAGTCCATGCATATTATTATTGACGGATACAACCTCATCAGACAATCGCCTTCTCTGTGGCAGTTTGAAAGCCGGGGCCTTGAGGAAGGACGTCACGAATTAATACGTCGCCTCTCCCGCTTTAAAAAGGAAAGGGGTCACACCATCACTGTTGTTTTCGATGGTTGGATCGGCGGATCACCCAAGGAAGAACGATATAACGATAAGGGCATTACGGTCATTTATTCCAAGAAAGGCGAGCAGGCCGATGAGGTGATCAAACGCATGGTAAGGAAGGGTCGATCCTCTGTTATTGTCGTCACGTCGGACCGAAGTGTCGCCGATGCAGCCACCAGAAACGGCGGCACGGCAATCCCGTCACCTGAATTTGAATCGAGGATAACCCTGTCCGACCGGGAATCTTCGGCCTTTGCCGAAGAGCCGCACGAATATGATGATGAACACTCGCGACTCACCGGCAAGCGGAAGGGACCGTCAAAACGATTACCGAAGAAAAAAAGGCGGGTGATGGCGCGTCTCAAGAAAATATGACGACCGGAAGCAGCAGGACTTACAGCGATCGGCTTTGAAGACATCACTCAACCGTCAATCCCCGAGCTCTGCCGGACCCCGTCGCCACTGACCGTTGTAGGCCGGCACATTTCTATCAGCAATCGTTCGATCAGAAGATCAGGATTTTTACCGGTCGTCTTAAGGGCGATATCAAGAGCGCCGATGCTGTCCATATATGTGGTTAGTTCATCATAGGAAAAGTTGCCGGCGTGCTTGAACACATTATACATCGCATAAGGATGCTGGCCGAGAATCGACCGTTTTTTTACTCCTTCCTGATCATTCACCTGTTGAAGGTGAGAAAGTACGGAATGTCGAAACTGGCTGAATGTCATGTGAGGCGTGAACGAAGTGAGAAGGCCGGTGCGGAAGAGAAGTTTCGCCTGCAGCAACATTCTAATTTCTCTGCCGATCATCATCAGAACAACAAGATGATGCACGCCGTGATTAACAAGGTCTCGATATGTTTTCAGGGCCTTTTGAACATTTCGGTTTGCCAGGGCGGCGGTTAAGTCAAAAATTGAATCTTCTTTCGTTTTTTCAATAAGATTTTCCACATCGTCTTCATCAATCGTCACTGCATCGCCTGCATGAGTAATCAAGGCTTCCACGGCTCCCATGGTTTCCCTCAAATCAAAACCGGTCCTGTTTCCCAGTGCGGTAATCGCTTTGGTCGTCAGTTTCTTTCCGCTTTTATCCAGAATATCCCGCGCCGTTTGAAGAAACAATCGTTTCAGCTCATCTTCACCCCTCGCTTTTGAAAAGGAGAGACAAACACCGTGTTCGGCAAGCATTTTGAATATTTTTTTTCTTTTATCGACAAAGGCTGTGGTAAGAATCAGGTAGTTGCCATCGGGAAACCCTTTGGTAAGAATCTGCTCGAAAAGTGCCGCTTCATTCCGTGCGGGCCTGATATCAACGCCTGTCCGGCCTGCGATCTCCAAAACCTTCGGAAGCCATTTTTCCCTGCCCACATCCGCTTCCGTTCCCATTGCATCATTCCACACATCATCGGGAATACGCTGCCACCCGTCACCCTGGAGTTCTTCCAGCGTCCACCCCGTCATATGAAGCATAACGCCGAATGCTTTGACCGCTTTCGCCGGATCCTTATCAATGGAACTGATGATACTCTTCACAATATCCGGCAGGGATGCCTGCGAAGCGAAGAGCGGTGAATTGGTGACCGCAATGACTTTTCTCCCCGGAAGCAACGGCGGCGTCATAACGGACTCGCAAATTGCATCAAAATCGGTGCGATCCCCATCCAACAAGAACAGATTGAAATCTCTGTTCTCGGAGGGAAGAAGAGCGTCGATAATCCGGTTAAGCGCCTCCTTGATCCTGAATTCCTCATCTCCATATAAAAGGTAGCATGAAACGCAGCGGCCGTTTTTGATATCATCAAGAACGGACAGCAGCGTCTGCCCTTCTCGTTGCCCGTTATGCTCCATGATGCAGGACCTCGATACGACATATCGCGATGTCGTCATGGGGGCGAAAAATCACTGTCGTGAATTTGTTCATATGAATATGATTAAATGAAGAAAGGACGAATCATCCCTCAGAGTATGACATATTTCCGTATGTGCCTGACAATAGCCTGAGGATCGTCAATGACGGAGAAAAGATCCATGTCTTCGGGGGATATCATGCCGTTACCCAGCATGGTGTCCTTCAGCCAGCTGATCAGCCCTCCCCAATACTCGCTTCCCATAAGAATGACGGGAAAGCTTCGAATCCTTTTTGTCTGGATCAAGGTCAAGGCTTCAAAGAGTTCATCCATTGTTCCGAACCCACCGGGAAGGATAACATATGCCATGGCATATTTTACGAACATGACCTTTCGAATAAAAAAATACTTATAGTCGATGCTTATATTTGCGTACGGATTGGGTTTCTGTTCAAAGGGAAGACGGATATTCATTCCCACCGATTTCCCGCCGCCTTCGGCGGCCCCCTTATTGGCAGCCTCCATAATACCGGGGCCGCCGCCGGTGATCACATTGAATCCGCTTTCGGCAAGGAGACGAGCCAGATTTTCAGTCTTTTGATAATACCCATCCCCTGGAGAAACCCTGGCGGAACCGAATATACTGACGGCATGAGTTATGTCGGAAAGTTCTTCAATGGCCTCGACAAACTCAGCCATGATCCGGAACACACGCCACGATTCTTCCTTGTTGAGGGCGTCAACCAGATATTGCTTTTCATCCATGGAAATATCACGCTTCCTTTTTATCAGACACTGCATCGCATCGCCGACCGTTCATGGAAGAAGCCGGCTATTGCTGAGAGAAATCGCGCCATGGAATGAGCCTTAAAAACGCCTGCGTCTTTTTGCCTTCGCCATGCGTCTTCTGGCTTCCAAGGCCTTTCGTTTCTTCTTCACCGACGGCTTCTCGTAGGCCCTCCGTAACTTTAACTCCTTGAACAATCCGTTCTTCGACAGTTTGTTCTTGAGAATCTTCAACGCTTTTTCGACATCATTATCAATTACCCGTACTTCCAAAAAAATCCCTTCCTTTCACTGTATTTTCTTGTAATCATTATAAACAAAGGCGCTGCATATAATACATAATGCGGCGCACTGTCAACACAAAAAAAGGGTACACCAAATCACACGATTCATGTGACGGCCTACCCCTTGTTCACTCTTTTATATCACTCTCCTCACTGATGGAGTATTTCCCGCAATACTCTCAAAAACTCCTTATTTTCTTCCTCGCGACCGACGGTTACACGCAGGCACAATCCTAACGGACCCGACGATGAAAAATTCTTGATCATGATACCCCTGCTTAGAAGTTCGCTATATATCCTATTTTTTTCTGAAGTACAACTAAAAAGAATGAAATTTGCGTCTGAACGATAGGGTGTAATGCCTTCTAATCCTTTCAGTGCTTCAAAAAGCATCTGCCTATTGTCTATAACCTTAAGAACCTGATCATGAAACACCGATTCATGTTCCAGGAAAAAAGAACCGACCTCCTGTGTCAGAGCATTAACATTATAGGGAAGTCTTACTTTATTCAATTCCCGCACGATGGGGGGTTGGGCAACCAGAATTCCTAGTCGGATTGCGGCAAAGCCCACTTTCGATAGGGTCCTGAGAATAACGAGATTCTTCCAACTTCGGAGATCCGGCAAACAAGATGTACCACAGAAAGGATAGTACGCTTCATCGACAACGACAAGACCACGCGACCGGGATACAATCTCCACAATTTTGTCACGGTCGAAGAGATTACCCGTGGGATTATTCGGATAGCTCAGAAAAACAAGATCAGGGTCGAACCGTGACATAGCAGTGATCATTTCATTGATATCCAGATCAAAATCACGATCCAGGGGAACCTCAATGATTTTATGTCCGGCATTAATCGCACCGATCTTATACATGGCAAACGTGGGCACGGGGATAACGATGCCCCCTGCCGGATTGGAACGAAACGCAAGCAACAACAGGTGAATAAGCTCATCGGAACCGTTTCCGAGAAGAAGCATCTCCTCGTCGACTTCGAGATTCACTGCAAGCCGTCGTCTCAATTCCCGTGAACCCGGATCCGGGTATCTATTGAGAGCTATGGCTTTCAAAGACTTGACCATTTCTTCTTGCAGATTTTCAGACAGGGAGTAAGGATTCTCATTTGCATCGAGTTTTATCCGGCACGGCGAATCTTCGATAAAGTAGGCTTCTTGCTGCAAAATTTCATTCTTGATAAGCTTTTCAATATTCATATGGTCGTTTTCCTTCCATGTTCCACCGACTGTCACGGTACTTATATTCCAATAATCGCTCTTTCACCGTTTCCTCTTCCTCTGTCAAAACTCCATCGACCAGCCTGATACCGAGAGATTCTTCAAAAGCGCGCTTGAGAATACCGCAAACATCCTCATATGCATACCTCCTGTCCGCGTATTCATAAAAAGATGTTACCCGTTGTTGAAGCTTTGACGCTTCTTCTGAAACAGGTCCATCCGATGTAACGAGAGCTCTACAGGTCTGAACCGGATCAAAATTCATGAGAAGAGAACCATGCTGAAGAAACACACCCCTTGATCTTATCTGGGCACTTCCGCATATTTTTCGTTTCTCCACAAGAAGCTCATACTGAGAGGGCACGGAAAAACAGAATGCGCTTAACTCGGCAGATTCGGATTCCCTGCCTTCCTGCAAAATATCAGCCCGCACGCCGAGTTTTTCCAGTCCCGCAGCAATGCAGCGGCTTATGACTTTGTATGTTCCGAGAAGCCCAGCCGGAAAGAGGTGATTATCCTCCAGTGCGATGACTGAATAGGTCAGGTCATCATGATGAAGGACGGCCTTGCCCCCCGTAGGACGTCGTATGATGGGTATATTGTTTCGTCTGCAGAATCCGATATTGACTTCCGCGGCAACATCCTGAAAATAGCCAAGTGATATTGTAGGCTTTGTCCATCCGTAGAAACGAAGTGTGGGGCGGGCGTCACTCCCCCGCCGCTGGTTTTCCCGCAGGATGGCTTCGTCCATAGCCATATTTTCCGCTGCGTCATATCGATTGAAAGAGAGGAATCTCCATTCATTCACATCGGCTTACCGCCCCTTCTCGTCCTCCTCAACAAAGTCGCCGTATTCATCGGCATCGAGGAGGTCATCAAGCTCACTGCTGTCGCTCATCGCAACGACGATCATCCACCCCGTATTATAGGGATCGCTGTTGATAATCCCCACATCATCGGAAAGATCTTCGTTGACACTGATAATGTCCCCACTGATGGGGGAAATCAGCTCCGCCACGGTCTTTTTTGCTTCAATGGTGCCGAACGGTTCATCCTGTTCGACATACGTATCCATATTCGGAAGATCGACGGAAAAGATCTCGCCCAAAGCTTCCTGAGCATAGTCGGTTATCCCTATTGTCGCTATGTTACCATCGATTCGTACCCAGGTGTGCTCCCTACTGAACAGAAGGTCGTCGGTGAATCCTGCCATGCTTCGTGTAACTCCCACAAAAACAATTTGATACAACTTTGAATGCTTTCCTTATTCGGTATCCATATATTCGGTGAACTTTCATTAAACCTTGAGAGGCTGTTGAAAAACGCCCATCCGCGGTGTTTTTATTATCCTCCATCACTGCGACATACCTATAAGAATTACTGACTTCTCAAGATTTCGGGTGCCCTGCATACGGATATCTTTGAACAGTCTCATAGTGGAACTTTTTAATGGCCTGTTTACAGTTTGTTGCTTAAGTTCACTCTCTCTCTCAGTCTCTTCCACTTTTTGATACGTCTGCAGGTTGCTCAAAACAATCCCGACTCACCCTTCAGGCCCACACCGATAAATCCCTTCCCGCATCATCGTTATGACCGTTAGCGTCTTCCGAAATTCCCGACGCTGCGATGACATGTTCCCCCTTCATGAAGGCACCGATCAACAACGTTGCGTCATCTGAGCGACTATCCCCGGGAAGGCATCCTGCTATCAAGGTTTTTCATCCATCGACGTAACTCTGTGATGATTGCTGTGTCGGAGCGCTTTTTCTTACCGCTCAAGACCGTTTCCACATATCCAAGTCGTTCCCGTGCTCCCACATTGTCGGGCTCCCGCACCGTTATACTTTTCAAGACGGCCCGGGCCATTTCAAGGTGACCCTGCTTGACATAGAGATCGGCAAGTGTAAGGGTATGAAAGTCTGATGATATTTTACCGAGCTCGCCGGCGCTTTCCTGTTCGGATTCATAGGCATAATAGTCTTTCCGTTCTATCGGCACCCTTCCAGGGTCATCCACGACGGACTTGAGAATAAGCGCCTTCCGGCACGCCCGTGCCGCTTCGGGTGTGAGGTTCCTCTTGCGATACGTATCGCCAAGGAGATCATACAACCTCGACCATTGAGAAACCATATTTTCGACAGATCCAAGGACTTTGTTCGCTTCACTTACTCGTCCCCTGCCGATCAGACAGATTGCCTGAATGAAAACAGCGCTCATGTCGCCGCTGTCCCTGGCAAGTCTCTTCTCTGCCAGCAGTTCGGCCTCCCTGTACAATTCTTTTCGTATACACGCTCCCGCAACCGACAGGAACTGACTCCGTTCTTCGAAATCGTGATTGCTCATATCGCCCTGAAGTGTAAATTTTTAATGAACCTTAGTGAAAAGTGACTAGCCGCGTACCATAGCGGTCTCTCCGTGTCAAGAAAGAAAAATACGGATCACCCATATATGGAATCGCAGCGACCTGCCTGTAATCATGTCACCGGTAGAATCCCATTGACACATCAGGCTCCATAATGATAACCATGTACCTCAATTACCATCATCCTGGGGTTGAAATCAAATGATTACTGCCGGAAACTATTATGGGAATAATCCCCCATTACAATTTATAAAGTATCTTTTCGTTTCATCAATTCTTTTATCGAATATTATCGCGACAAAGATTATCCAGGTCAGCGGCCTCATTCTTCCCGCCGCCGTTATTCTCTACCCCCTGACATTTCTCTTTACCGATGTTATTTCCGAAGTTGAAGGTAAGGAGGAGGCCCGTCGTCTCGTTATGATGGGCTTCTATATGTCTGTTATCATGGTGCTGATTCTCTCCATCGGCAGAGTACTGCCGCCGGCGCCATTCTGGAAATACCAGGAAGCATATGATGTTATTCTTGGAACTGCGCCGCGGATTGCCGCAGCATCAATGATAGCCTATCTCATCTCACAAAACCATGATGTATGGGCATTTCACTGGTGGAAAGAAAGAACGTCTGGAAAACATTTATGGATTCGGAATAATCTCTCAACAATGGCCTCTCAGTTGATCGATTCCATCCTCTTCATCACAATAGCCTTCGGCGGGTTGTTCCCTGTGAAAACCATTGCATTCATGGTCATGAGCCAATATCTTGTAAAAGTTGGAATCGCCCTTATTGATACGCCGTTTTGTTATTTTTTAGTGAGGATCTATGGAAACGATAGAGAACAATTACAGAGAGCGTGATTACGAAGTTCGAATACGATTCCCCGAATTCACCTGCCTTTGCCCCAAGACGGCACAACCCGACTTTGCGGAAATTATTATCCGATATATACCGGGGATGCATCTTGTGGAGCTGAAATCACTTAAGATCTACTTAAATGCATACAGAAATGAAGGGATCTTCCATGAAGAGGCCGTAAATCGAATCCTCCGCGACTTTGTCGAAACAGTAAAGCCGAAACGGGTTGAAATCACGGGGAACTTCAATGTACGGGGGGGAATATACACAACCGTAACGGCGTCATATCCCCCCTGATTCTATCGTGTCTTTTTCTAGGCAGCACTTTCCCTGACAATACGCGGCGTCACAAAAATCAGCAGTTCTCTTTTTTCCTTGCTTACAGTCTTATACTTGAACAGCCACCCCAGAATCGGTATTTGCGAGAGAAGGGGGACACCTGCCATTGACTCGCTGAATTCCATCTTGTAAATGCCGCCGATTACGATGGTGCTGCCGTCATCGACGACGACCTTGGAGTTGACATTGCTTGCAACGAGCGGCGGATTTTCATTGGTAACATTCGTTTTGTTCCAGTCGGCATATTTGTTGGAAGCTTCTACTTTCAATGAAATCTTACCTTCGGGCGTTATGGTGGGGGTAACAATCAGTTCGAGTTTTGCATCTTTCATCTCCACACTGCGATTACCCTCCTTGTCAGTCGTCACATAGGGGATTTCTTCACCCTGTCCTATCTTCGCCTCCACGCCGTCAAGTGTCGTTACCTTCGGAGACGATATGATCTTTCCTTCCCCTTTGTTCTCAAGCGCCTGCAAGCTCGCATCCAGAATAAAGTTTCCCGCCCCCATTATCATCCCGATCGCCGGCGTTGACACAATCGAACTTGAGGGGAAATTAACCGCCGCGCTGCTGCTGGTCAAGCCGACACCACCTGGAATACTGGTTACAGTCCTTCCCGCACCTGAGCCGGAATTGCCAACCATCATTCCGAAATCCTTATTATTCCAACTTCCTTGAAAGCCGCCGCCCCATACGACTCCAAGTTGTCGGGCGAATGTAGTATTAACTTCGACGATTTTTGCTTCTATCGAAATTTGCCGCAACCGCCCCAGTTCGGTATTCAATTCCAACTCTCTTGACTTTCGTATTGTCTCCGCCTTGATCTGCGCTTCCTCGGCCGCCTGACGGGAGGCTTCATCCTGCTGCTTCTTTTCAAGTGTCAAGATACTGATGATACTTCCCATTTCCTTTTTTGCCAATCCATTGATATCCAGTATCGTATCAAGTGCCTGATCCCAAGGAACATCTTTCATGTAAAGGGTAACGGTGCCTTTTACATCCGGACCGGCTACGATATTAATTCCGCTTACTTCCGTCAGTAATCGTAACACACTTCCAATATTTGCTTCCTGAAGATCAAGGGTAATTGTCTTACCTCGATATCTCGGCTTTTCCGCAGAGACGATCGTGTCATCGGCAGGAGTAATCGCTTTCATCTCTGATACCTTCTCTCTGCTCACCATTTCAAATGTCTTCATCGCGGTAACCGCTTTCGCCTTGTTTTCCTTTACCGCCGGAACTGAAGACGTTACATGAACAGGCAGTGAGGAGACATCGAAATCAATGATATAACCCCTGAGATCCTCCCTGATTCGATAGGGAACCATGCTACCGAGATAAACACGGAGAAATGCCCATTTCTCTCCATTTATCATTCTCAATTCCGGAAGCACATAGCGAATATTCTCCAGCAGACCCTCACCCTGTTTCGCGCGAAGGTTTACGGGTACGTCCGCACCTTTAAGCTTTACGACAATGGACTTGTCAGACTCTCGATTCACATCAAAGCCGGCTGCCTGTGTAACAAAGAAGGTAACACGTTCCTTGTCACCGATCTTCTCAAACGCCAGCCCTTCAAGAGAACCACCGTTGAGACCTCCCGGTTCCGCTGCTACGGGTTTTGCCGATTCCGCGAGCGGTGTATCCGTCGCCGCCTGATTCCCCACAGCACATCCCCCAATAATTAAGAAACCGATAATCAACGGAATAAGTGCGACAAGTCTCTTTCTATTCATAATTCTTCCTCTGACTTTTCTTTTAGTTTCATAACACTATGTTTTACTTTGTGTTTACCGGCAAAGTCTTCGATTTCCTCAATGATGATTATCTGATTATCCATGATCTGTGATACCCGCCCCCGGTTTAAACCGATGGGGGTTCCAGAAACAACAGGATAAAACTTCCCTTCCGCATCTTCCACCATTGCAATATTTTTCCCATCAGCCGCCGCAGCAATTCCGACAAGCTTCAGATCATTGATATCATACTTTTCCAAGGGGGTCAGGGGAGTCGTTCTCTTCTGCTCTTTTCCAACGCTTTTTTCACGCTTCGCTTCGATAAACGGTTTGAACGGATCAACTTTTCCGGCAGGATCGTAAACGAATACAGCGTTCCTTTCCTCTCTTGGCATGTCTTCGCCATAAACGGGCAGTGCGACGATCAAGGCGCAAAGGATGATCATAAATCCAACATAAAATCGAGCAACTTTCTTGAGATTACTTATTCGCTGTTTTTCTTTTTTCATCTTTCGGTTCCAGGAACATATATGTTTTAATATCGCAGTTTGCCGTTAGAATTACTTTCTCACCCCGCAACCCTTCATCACCCTTCCCTCGATTAATTTTAATGTTCTCGATATTGACGATGCGGGGAAGCTTGGCCACTTTCTCAAAAAACCGGGCTAAGTCATGATAGCCGCCCATGACGGTAATTTTAACTGGAATCTCTGCATAAAAATCCTTCGATACAGGGGCCATCGGTTCAAAGAGCACAAAATCGAGACCCAGCTTTATGCCTGCCTGTGATACCGACGAGAGGAGTCCCGGAATTTCCTTTTGTTCCGGCAGTCTTGCCATCGCGAGTTGAAGATTTTTTTGCAGTTCAGCCAATTCCTGCCTATGTTTATCAATCTGCTGAGCGACACGCTCCTTTATTGCTATCTGTTGCTGAAGATTATCCAGCTCACTTCTGAGCACCGCCCGTTTGGCAAGCGCCGCCTGGAAAAACAATGAATAATACAACGCTCCGATGATAATAAAAATCGCAATCAGGATAAGAGCCTTATATTTAGGTGAAAGATTCTTTATATCATCAACGGTAAGTGCCATGCCATTATGTCCCCTTTAATCCACATGACAATACAAAGCTTGTCAGTTTTACATCAGAGACGACCACCTGCTTGGCCGAAAGCAAATCCACAGACTTGATCGTGTCGGATGCTTCTAATATCTTCATGAATTGCGCGATGGCGGGATTGTTTGACGCAACTCCTTCCACTCGGAGATTTGCGCCGGTCTCTGCAAGAGATGTAAGCCATATCTTTCCCTCAGGAACTTTGCTGGCGAAAGTATCCATGAGGTGTACCGGATCCATTCTGTTTTCCTCAAGATCGGTTATAACTTTCAACTTTTTTTGAACGATCTCTTTATCTTTCTTAAATTTATCAATATCGCCGGTTATCTTCGTCAGCTGTTTGAGGCGGAGTTTTGCATCCTCCACACTATCTTCCAGCGAGCCGATACTGGTAATCATGTAGAGATGCACCGACAAGATTATAAGAAGCAGTGATGCGAATGAAACCGAGGCAATCAATATCTGTCGCTTAATATTCGCCTTTTTTTTCTCTTCCCAATACGGAAGCAGATTGATGCGTATCATTTGTCGTCCATCCTTCTCAATGCCAAGCCGACGCCAAGGGTTGCTATGGGAGCGATGCTCGTCAGGTACTGTTCTGGAAAGGTCTTTTTATCATGAGATATGTTTTTAAACGGATTAAATATTTCCACTCCCGAATTAAGCCTGTTCGCCAAGGCATCAACAATGCCCGGCAGTTTTGCACATCCTCCACTGATAAGAACCTGTTTAAGATAGGGATCCATGAATGTGGAACTGAAGAAATCAATCGATCTTTCGATTTCAGAGAAAATAGGTTCTGCATAATTGATTAAATCGAGCTTGGAGATATCACTGCCATTGCCACCCTCATGTTTAATTTTTTCAGCTTCTTCAAAGGATATATTCAGCTTCTGCTGTATCGCTTCCGTGATGGTGTTACCTCCCAGAAGAAAATTCCTCGTAAAAACAGACTGTCCCCCTTTGAGGATATTGATATTTGTAATGCTGGCCCCGATGTTCAACAGGGCGACAATATCTTCTCCCCCAAAATCATAGTTTTGCTCGTATGCCGTTTCAAGAGCGAATGAATCTACATCCACGATGACGACTTTTCGCCCCGCTCGCTCGATTGCAGCAATCCAATCTTCGATAACATCCTTTTTGGCCGCGACAATCACCACATCCATCTGGTTGGGATTGAGGTCATTTTCTCCGATGACATGAAAATCAAAATTGATTTCCCGTACATCATCAAACGGCATATAGTTTTCCGCTTCGTCAGTCAAAAGCTCCCGTAATTCTTCTTCTTTCATATGGGCAAAATTTGCTTTTTTTATGATGACGGCGTGACCGGACAGGGCGGTAATGACATTTTTCACACTGCACCGGGAATTTTTGAAAATACCTTTGATATGTTCAGTAATTGCTTTACTATCTTTGATGATTCCGTTTTCAATGGCACCCGGTTGAACAGGTATCTCTTCATAGGTCCGGAGTACGGCCCCCTGAGAGGTATCATCAATTTCGATGAGTTTAATAAGACTCGAACCGATATCAAGTCCGACAACCCGTTTACTGCCAAGCATCAGTTCTTTTATTGATACCATGAAATCTCCCGCCTCATAATGATCGGGGGGAACGACCGATCATTCTATGAATCGATAAACGATATCTCCTTTTTTAACCATACCGAGGTCATTTCTGGCTATACCTTCGATGTATCGTGGATCATTTTGCAGCTGCACAATTTTTTTTCTCAGGAACGCATTCTCCTGATGAATAATACTATTTTCTTTCTTCAAGGCCTGCATTTTCCCCCTCAGTGAAAAATAGTCCGTCAGACCTTTTTCACCAAACACAATAAGCCCCCCCATGAATAAGATAATCCCCAGTAGTATGCTTTTCCCCACGTTCATGGAATCTTCTAAAGTTTCCCCAATGGAATTCTTTGTTCCGCCCCCTGTCCATACCCTTGTACATTAAAACTGGCTACTTGTAAAGATATGAAAACGGGGCGGGTTATACCTTCAGCGAGGCATTTCCACTGACGGAAGATGAGATTGCGGCTGCCCGAGGAGAAATTCTCCTTTCCCAATCCATTCCTTCAGAATACCGGCGATCTCCCGCGCCCGATAATAGCTCGAAACCGGCGCCGCGGGTATTTTCTTCCCCTCAAGTGTTATGGAACCACTTCTCAATTCACGGTAACTCACGGTACCGAGACTTTTGTCGATTCCACTGGGGATATCCATCCCATAATCATACACCTGCGCATAAATATCATCATTCTTGACAGCGGTATATCGCGCCATGTCTTCGTCCAAGATCGGTATGGGAATCCCGATTCCAACATACAGAGACACACCATATCCAAGGATGCTTGCCCCCGTAATCCATCGCGGATTCATTTCCTTGAGGTTGCCGATTGTTGCGATCGTTCCGGCGCCTTCCATGGGAACGCCGTTCTCACCACGGACAGCATGAGGGTTATGCTGCGTTCCCCACCAAGCAATGAATCCCTGGGCCCCGCCCAAAAATATTTTTGTTCCGATGCCGATAGTCCTGTAGTATGGATCATTGAAAAGGGGACTCAAGTGCCCTGATGTCGAGTATGTTGCATTCGCCATTCGGGGTCGCAACACTCCCATATAGGTGTATATGGTTCTATCAGTCATATTGACGGCACAGTTATAATTTTGATAGGCGTTTCTGGGATTGAAAAGGATTGCATCTCTAAAATCACGTATCGTCATATTTTTTTCATGTTTGCGGGCGGGATAGCAGTCCGTACCATATCCCTCGAGCCTCAACCTGATGACATTCCCCGCCACGAGATCTTCAATGACATGACCGCCCCCGTAGTTAAATTCTCCTGGATGCACACTGTTTAATGGATCCCCCTCAACCACTTCGGTCGCTCCTATGTAACAGTCGACGGCAGCGATTCCTCCATACGCGGGTACATCATTGAGCCATATTCTTGAAGCCTTGATTCGTGGTGATGTATGTCCGAAATTGAGAAAGGCGCCTGATGAACACATGGGCGCAAACGTTCCCGTTGTAACGACATCGATTTTTTTTGTAGCTTCCTGTGTGCCATCTTTGTCAACAATATCGATCATTTCCTCAGCCGTTACCACAACGGCTTTTCCTTTTCTGATCCTTTCATTAATTTCTTCATACGTTTTCTTTGTCTTGGCTTTTTTCATCAATCGAAGATCTCCATGAGAACATAAAAAAAATAAATAGGGCTTGCTGAAAAAGTCATAATCCACACATTCATCATCAGGCAAGGCATGATACCGTTTATATTACACACCAAG